>SDBS01000502.1_pt1 | contig 38092 bp, 28 predicted proteins | sample 2277091 | NCBI WGS metagenome assembly SDBS01 (sample SAMN10404972, study PRJNA504765) | marine sediment metagenome | isolation source: marine sediment core GS10_PC15, 163 cmbsf | place: Arctic Ocean: Southern Knipovich Ridge | collected 2010
CGGTCCGGGCACGATTATAGCGAAGATCGAGAGCGTCGAGAATACCCACGACTGGGCCAAGTGCGGTGTTATGATTCGTGAGACGCTTGATGCAGGCTCGAAATTCGCTGCGGTGTACATTATGCCCACTAATGCTGACGGCACGCCCACACAGGGAAGCAGATTCCAGGGAAGGAAGGATACAGACGGCAGCGCCGAAAGTGACACATCAGTAGCGACGGCTGAGCAAATGGCAATCACGGCGCCTTATTGGGTGAAACTGGAGCGTGATGCGGCCGGTAATTTCAGGGCTTCCTATTCCAGCAATGGTGTTACATGGCAACCGATGGTATGGAGGCAGAGCATCATAATGAGCTCGAATGTCTATATAGGTCTGGCGCTGACCAGCCATGACAATAATGCAACAGGCGAAGCCAAATTCTCTAACGTCCAGATTAGCGGTACAGTTACGGGGCAGTGGCAATCGCAGGATATCGGGATACCGAGCAATGCTGCTGAGCCGATGTATGTGGCTCTCAATGGCAGCGCAGCGGTCTATCACATTAATCCCGATGCGGCGCTGATAGATACCTGGACACAATGGCCTATCGACCTTCAGGAGTTTGCAGCACAGGGCGTGAACCTTGCCAATGTCAATACGATTACTATTGGTTTCGGCGATAAGAACAATATTCAGGCCGGCGGTTCAGGTTTGGTTTTCTTTGATGAAATTCGGCTGTATCGCCCGGGGCAATAAGCTGGGATTTAAATGGCTCTAAAAGTATAAGATTGCAAGTTCACCCCGGGGGGATTAGGCGGACTCGCAATGATGTTACGGACGTTTTGGTGTGTAGCTAAAACATAATTAAGATTTTTTTTGGAAGGAGAATTATTATGTCTCAGAAACTGGTTTATTTATGTTGCTTCATTCTGGCGGTCGGCCTGATCGGCAGTGTGGCGATTGCAGAGCCGCTCCAACAGGACCCTGGTCCGGACGGGATTGTGTCAGTTGAGGCCGAGAACTTTGATGCCAATGTTGAAGTAGGTGGCCATGCATGGGTGGAGACCGGCCCGACGGGGGGCTTTACCGGCGTGCTCGGTATGTGGGCACCCAACGGCCAAGGCGGAGGCGGCAGCGACTATGCCGCTAATAGTGAGCGTTTAGAGTATGAGATTAACTTTGTCAAGACGGGCCCGCACTATATATGGATATTGGCCTGGGGTGCCGACGGGACCGATGACTCCTGCCATGCGGGTCTGGACGGTGAGGCAACTCCCAATTCTGACCGAATGAGCGGCTGGAGCGGTGATTACGAATGGAACAACGGCAGGTATCAAAGGCCGGAGCCTTCGCAGGTCGAGATAACTTCGACCGGCCTCCACACGTTGAACATCTGGGTGCGTGAGGACGGGCTTATCATCGATAAGATCGTCCTGACCACCAATCCAGATTTCACGCTCACGTCGAACGAGGAAGGCCCCCCTGAAAGCCTCCGCGGTCCCATCTTGAATGCTTCTAATCCCAACCCGGTTGAAGACGAGCTATATTTGGATGTATGGGCAAGTCTTAGCTGGTCAGCGGGAGCGACTGCGGTCTCGCACGATGTGTACATCGGCGAGAATTTTGCCGATGTGAACGACGGCACAGGCGATACGTTCCGGGGCAACCAGTCCTCGACGTTTTTTACTGTCGGCTTTCCGGGATTTGCTTATCCGGACGGTCTTGTTCCGGGCACGACCTACTACTGGCGGGTCGATGAAATTGAGGCTGACGGTACTACAATACACAAAGGCATTATCTGGGATTTTACGGTTCCCCCCAGGACTGCATACGACCCTGACCCTGCTGATGGGAGCCCATTCATAGATCCGGATGCGATCCTTGGCTGGACGGCTGGTTTCAATGCGAAGCTGCACCATGTATATTTCGGTGATAATTTTGATGATGTGAACAGCGGCGTTGTGGGTATTCCTCAGGGCACTACAAGCTATACTCCCAGCCCTCTTGAATACAACAAGGTTTACTACTGGCGGGTCGATGAGTTCGATGCCATTAACACCTACAAAGGCGATGTCTGGAGCTTTAAGACCGCAAAGGCCGGCGGAGGTATGCGAGGTGACTACTTCAGAGGTACGAATTTCGAGAATCTCGTGCTGACGCGAGTAGATCCTCAAATCGACTTTAACTGGGGCAGCAGCGAACCCGATCCATTGGTTGGTGCCGATAACTTCTCGGTCAGATGGATCGGTGAAGTGGAGGCGGCATTTACTGAGACCTACAGATTTTACACCAATACCAACGATGGTGTGCGCCTATGGGTGGATGGTCAAGAGCTCGTTGACGACTGGGAAAACCAATCAACCACCGAGAACAGTGGAACGATTGACCTTGTCGCCGGGCAGGTGTACAGCATTGTAATGGAATATTTTGCGGACGACGGCGACGCAGTGGCAGAGCTGAGCTGGGCAAGTCCATCGACGCCGAGGCAGCTCATTCCACAAGCTGCATTGTCGCCACTTGTAAGAGCCGGCAGTCCGAACCCAGCTAATGGAGCTCCGGATGTGACAATGGAACCTGTTCTAAAATGGAAGTCCGGTTATTATGCCGCTTCGCACGAGGTGTACTTCGGCACCGATGAAGATGCGATTAAAAACGCAACCACAGCCTCACCCGAGTACAAAGGCAGCAGGGCACCTGGTTCTGAGAGCCATGATCCTGGAATGCTCGATTGGGATACTACTTACTATTGGCGTGTCGATGAAGTCAATAACGTCAATCCGGACAGTCCGTGGGTAGGCAGCGCCTGGAGCTTTACGACAGGTGATTTCCTTGTCGTGGACAATTTTGAGGACTACAACAACTATCCACCGGATGAGATATTCAGTACGTGGATAGACGGATATGGGACCACGACAAACGGTGCCCTGATAGCCCATGACGATCCACCTTTCGCCGAGACGATGGTCGTTCACGGCGGCATGCAGTCGATGGCGTATCGCTACGACAACAACTTGAAGTATTCCGAGGCAGAGCTGCCGCTAAGCCCGGCCCAGGATTGGACCAGGCAGGGTGTCACAGTATTATCACTAATGTTCCTTGGTGATTTGAGTAATACTGTCGAGCAGATGTATGTGAAGGTCAACGGCGTCAAGGTGTTATATGACGGTGACCCGCTTGACATAACTCGACCACGGTGGACGCAGTGGAGTATCGACCTGGCATCGCTTGGCGTGAACCTGCGGAGTGTTTCAAGGCTTAGTATTGGCTTTGGCGATGAGGCGAATCTGACGCCCGGCGGTTCAGGTGTGGTCTATTTTGATGACATTCGGCTGTATAGGTCGGTGCCTCCTGAGGTTGTTGTTTCTTCGGAAGAAATATGGCTCGAAGCAGAGGCGGCCGATACGATCACCGCACCCTTCCAGATCTATACAGAATTGGGCGGCGCCTCAGGTGGTAAATATATCGGCACAACCGACGATGTCGGTGACAGCGGTGGTAATCCGCCGTTTCCTGACGGTACTGCCAGTTATACTTTTACGGTAGCGGGCGGAACCTACAAGATCAGTTGTCGCATAATTATTCCTAATGGCGACTCCTTCTGGGTCCGCATCCCGGGCGCAACAACCCAGACGACTAACCATAGCAGCGGCTGGGTGAGATGGAGTGACCCTTCGGACTCAGATATCTGGTACTGGGAAGATGTCTTCAGCGCCGAAGATGATGGCGATACCGTGCTCTTCACGATGGATCCCGGGACGTATACACTGGAGATTGGATACAGGGAGGACGCTGCGTTGATGGATACTATCTTGATTTCCAAGATTGACTAAACAATGTTGCCGTGTCCCGCGCCAATTGAGCTTAGCTTCACGCCTAATTGGTGCGGGACTGGCGGCGACAAGCAATAATCAGAAACGGTATGTACTTGTGCTGCGCAGCGAAGGCTACTTCGCAGAGTAATACAGCATATCCTACGGCAAGCCAAAGAAGGCCTTGCTGGTGGCGGTTACGGCATTGGCGAAGTCGGTCAGATCCATCCCTTTTAATTCGGCTAAATATTCAGCGGTGTGAATCATAAGGGCCGGCTCGTTTATCTTCTGCTTTCGCATCGGCTCCGGTGACATATACGGGCAATCGGTCTCGAGCATCAATCTATCGGCCGGTACGATTTTGGCGGCCTGGCGAATAAGCTCGGCGTTTTTGAAGGTAACTACGCCGGTGAACGAGATATAAAAACCATAATCGAGGACAATCTTTGCCTGCTCGGCTTCGCCGCTGAAACAATGAAAGACCACTGCCTTAACGCCCCGGCCGAATCTATCTAAAATCTCCATCGTCTCATCAAAGGCCTCTCGGCAATGGATGATTACCGGCAGATTCAATTCTTTGGCGATTGTTAATTGTGCGGCGAAAGCACGCTTTTGGTCTGGCTGCTTCGAGAAATTGTAATGAAAATCCAGACCCGTCTCGCCGATGGCGACGACCTTTTCGTTTTGGGCGAACTCTTTCAATTCTGTTAGTGTATCAGCGGTCAGGTCTTTGGCATCGTGCGGATGTATTCCGATGGCGGCATACATATTTTCAAATTTGCCGGCAAGCTCGATGGCTTTGCGGTTCTGTTGCGGGTCGGTGCCGACGGTTATCCAGCCGAGGACGCCTGCAGCGATGCTGCGAGCCACAACTGCCTCGACATCATCGGCCAACTGCTCGAACGTCAAATGACAATGTGTATCAATCAATTCCATTGGTTTTAGGGTACGAAAGCGTTTTCGTAATATCTCAACTGTGGGGTGCCTTTTGGCCCCAGGACTATTGTAACAACATCAAAACGAAAAGGCCTGTTATCAATATCGTGCGTTGTAAGAAAATAACGGGCGGCCCTTATCAATCTGGCTTTCTTGGCGGATGTGATAGACGATTCGGCAGAGCCGAAAGTTTCGTCCGCTCTGGTTCTGACCTCGACGAAGACGATGGTCCTGTCGGTATCAACCATAATCAGGTCGATTTCGCCGGTCTTGCAGGAGAAGTTGCGTGTGAGGGTTTTGAGGCCTTTTCTTTTCAGGAACCTTTGGGAGCGTTTTTCACCCCATCGGCCGAGCAACTCGCGGTCGGCCAACAGCTTGTGTCTGTTCAGGAGCATATCGTTGTTTGTATAAATCAGGGGTTAAGTAAAACTCGCGGTAAAACTACAGAATACAAAATATCGCGTCGCCCCTTCGGCAAGCTCAGGGCAGGCTTACCGGCGACGGCTAAACGACCCCCAGGGCAGGCCTGGGGGCTAAACGATTATTATTTCGAGACGGTGTGGGTGCTGTGCCGCTGGGGGAGCCTGACGGCTTTGCCGGTCCGCTTGCGGAGGTAATACAGTTTTGCTCGCCTTGTTTTGCCGCTTCGGATGGCCCTGACATTGAGAACGTTGGGCGAATGGAGCGGGAAGATTCGTTCGACGCCCTCGTTATTGACAATCCGCCGGACTGTGAAGTTTTCGTTAATGCCTCGGCCCCTGCGGGCGATTACTGTGCCGGTGAATATCTGCGTGCGCTCTTTGTCGCCTTCTCTGATACGGCAGTGGACATCTACAATATCACCTATTTCGAAGTGCGGTATATCTTTCTTCAAACTTTTGCTTTCAACCGCATCTAATATTTCTGTTTTCACTGATTTATCTCCTTTTTAGTTCATAGTCAGGGAAAACACAGGATTATATCTGTTTTTATGCAAAAGACAAGTGATTTTTTAAAAATTGTGGTTTTAGGCCCTTTTCGGTACGAAAATCCGGCAAAATCGAATCCAGCAGCTATTCGTCCGGCTCTTAGCTCTTCGGGCCCGGTTAAACAGGCCAGTTTAGCGAGTCGGTGCGGGCGGTCTTTAGATATTCTTCGACCATGGCGACCACCTCGGGATGCTCGGCGGCGATGTTGTGCTCTTCGGCGATATCCTTATTCAAGTCGTAAAGCTCCAGCGGCTTTCCCGGGGCCAGGCGGACGGCCTTGTAGTTACGCCAGCGTACCACCTGCTGGAGATTGCGCCCAATGAATTCCCAGTAAAGGAAACGGTCGGATGTGTTCTGTGGTCTGCCGAGCAGCGCAGGCAAAACGCTTATGCCATCGATGTCTGAAGGTGCTCTGGCGCCGGCCAGCTCAGCCAGTGTCGGCAGGACGTCGGCAAAGTACCAGACGGCGTTGCTGGTCTTTCCGGCGGGTACCTTGCCCGGCCAGCGGACAATCATAGGCGTGCGGATGCCTCCCTCATATATATCGCCCTTTTTTCCCCGCAGTTGGCCGGAGCTGTCGAAAATCCCTTCCCATCGCTTAGCTGCTCCGTTGTCGGAGCAGAAAAATACGAGTGTCTGCTCATCGATTGCCAGGTCCTTCAACAGCGCCATAATGCGACCTATATCGGAGTCCATTAGTGTAATCATCGCCGCGTGCACTTTTGCATCGGCAGGCCAGGGCTTGTCTGTGTAGGGTTCTGTGCTTGGGATTTCGTACTTTGCGTGCGGGATGGTATATGGGATGTACAGGAAGAACGGCTTGTCGTTGTGGCGACGAATAAAACTCAGGGCAAAATCGGTGAACATGTCGTGGGCATATTGTTCTTTCCGGCCGTCGGCATTTCCTTCGAGGATTTGTTTTTTTTCGTTGTGCCAGAGGTACGGCGGATAGTAGGTGTGTGCACGCCTTTGGTTGAGATACCCGAACCATTCATCGAAGCCCTGCCGGTTAGGGACGCCGGTGTTACCCGGTTCGCCGAGGCCCCATTTGCCGGTAATACCGGTGACATAGCCGGCCTGCTTCAGCACTTCGGCCACGGTAACGTCTTCAGGTTCGAGCGGGACGCGCATCTGTGGTGAGCCGTTGTCCAGAACGAGTGTGCCGCTTACCTTGCCGAAATTACCCCGGACACGTGTGTGGCCGGTGTGCTGACCTGTCATCAGAACGCTTCGTGACGGTGCGCAAACCGTATAACCGGCGTAGCACTGCATGAAGCGTGTGCCCTCGTCGGCAAGCCGGTCGATGATCGGTGTTTTAATTTCCTTTTGGCCATAACAGCCAAGGTCACCGTAGCCCAAATCGTCGGCCATGATGAAGATGATGTTCGGTCGTTGTGCCGAATTTTTGTTTCCAACAGATGCGCTCTTACAGCCGGCTAAAGACATCGCCGCTGCCGCGGCACTGCCGGTTGTTAGAGAAAGAAATTCGCGCCGGTTTAATTGTCCCATTTGTTATTTTCCTTTCTGTTATGTGGTATTAGTCCGGTTTCCTGTCCCAAGGCTGAGGGGGTGTCGGGTCATATTTCGGTTTAGCGTCTTCGGCGGGGAAGGAACGCACAACGGCCTCAAGTTTTCTTCGTGCGGCGAGGACCTTCGGGTCTGTGCTGTCGATGAGGTTATTCGTCTCTCCCGGGTCGGCAAGCAGGTCGAATAACTTTGCGCTTTTGCCATCCAGCACCCAGAGTTTGTATTGTTTATCGCGTACGACGCGGTCGGTGAATTTCATTTTTGGCCTAACGCCGTCGGCGGCGAGCCTGGCGGGGCCAAAGCCCATAGCCATAATCCATTGGCGAGGAGAATCGTTTTGCTTACCGAGGATAAGCTTTGCGATGGAACGGCCGTCAATGACGACGTCCTTCGGCAGCCTGGCTGAGCTTAGTTCGGCGAAGGTCGGCATCATATCAGTAAAGTCGGTCAGGGCATCGGTTACAACGCCGGCGGGGACAAGGCCGGGACAGTTGACGATGAAGGGGGCCCCGGGGCCGGGTTCGCCGAGGGAGCCTTTGCCGCCTCTGACGCTGCGTCCGTTCATCCGCGCGTTAATACCCTTGCTGGTGCCGTTGTCGGTTGTGAAGAATACGATTGTATTGTCGCGAATATTCAGCTCATCCAGTGTCTCGATGAGTCTTCCGACGGCAAGGTCGGTGTAGCGAACCATTGCTTTGAACTGCTCCATTTTGCTTTCGGCATTGGGATCGAGCGGGGTGGTGGTAAGCGGCCCATGTGTCAGGGCCATAGGGAAGTACAGCATCATCGGCTTGGTTTTGTTGCGCTTCATAAAGTCGATCAGGAAATCCACAAATACATCGGTTCCGAATCTGCCTTTGTAGGTTTTGCTGCCCTGTTTGGTGTTGATATAAGGGTCCCAGTAGCGTTTAGCACTGGGCGGGTTTTGTGATTCATAGCCGGTCCACATGCAGTGTTCGTCGAAGCCGTGCTTTTGCATAGCGTCCGGCTGGACACGAAAGTCATTTATCTGCCACTTTCCGGCTGCGGCGGTAACGTAGCCGACACTTTTCAAAACGCGTGCAAAAGAGATATTGTGCTTAGGGTCAAAATGGCAGCCGGCCCCCCAGCGCGGGACATCCCAGTGGTTGCACCAGCCGTGGCGGAATGGGTACTGGCCGGTCAGTAACGTAGCACGCGTGGGTGTGCACTGGGGCATCGAATAGGCATTGGTAAAACGCATCCCTCCTTCAGCCAGTCTGTCAAGGTTGGGCGTTTTCATCTCCTCGCCGCCGTAGCAGCTTAGCCACTCGGGACCGAGGTCATCGACCATAATGAAGATGATGTTCGGCTGTTTTGTCGTGACATTCCTGGCTCCAATAGGTGCACTTTTACAGCCGGCTAAAGATATTGCTGCGGCAGTGCCGCTGGTTACCAGATTAAGAAATTCGCGTCGATTAAGATTGCTCATTTTTTCCTTTCCTTTTTTATTAGGGCAGGTCGTTTACCAGCATTGAATCCAGCCTGCCCGCGGGCTGGCTTTTAAGGTTAGGAATAGCGCCACATCGTATATCCGGTCCATCCCAATACGTATAAATATTATCATCGTTAATACCGCAGAAAGAATATTTTTCAAAGTTTACATGGGAATCCATAAACAAAACATTCTGTCCATCTTCCTTATGGGGAATTGAATTTCCCGCTTTAATTGCTTTTCTATCGCCATCGGGATTGAATGTGTGAAAATCTCTCGCCTTTGCAAAGGGGGAATCTTGCCATGGGTTTCGGTCGGCTGCCACCGCCATACCTGGTAGGTATGATGTGGTCAGAGCATACGGGCCATAAGGCATATGATAGGAGTAGCTGCAATGTTTTGGTGGATTAGGGCCAAAGTCCCAGAGGTCAATAAGCTTCTTGTCATCCACACCATACTTAGCGGGCTTAAACTCAGTGGTTCCAAAATCCTCTTTGCAGACGAATGACTTAGGAGTCAACTCAGCATATTTGACAAGCAGGTACAGGCTGGCGGAAACACTCGCTCGACCTTCGGTGGCGTTTGGGTCACTAAGGCCATAAGCATCCCTGAGATTATCCGCAGCCCACCAGGGTAATCGAGCCACCCATCGTCCGTTGGGACCGCCGGCGCGTGGCAATTCGTCATTGTAATCGTTGCTGTAGATGAGCATTGCCTTGCCGATGCGGGAGAGATTGGTTCCGCAGATCATACGAAAAGCGGTGCATCTGGGCTGGCGTAAGATGATAAACCAAACAGGTAAGAGTCCGGCGAATACTGCAACCAGAACGGAGGCAACGGCAAATGCCCTGCCAGTAATCTTGCCGCCGCTTTTTTCTATTCGGACTATACTGATGATTCCGAGAACAAGTGAAATAGCTAAGATAAATATACTTATTAAGAAGGTTAAAACGACCCATTCTGATCTGGGACTGAGTACTCGCGGTGAAGTTATTGCAATAAGGGCCGGCAAGGTTAATGCCGAGCCGCAAAGAGCACAGATTAGTGAGAAACTGGCTAATTTGCTGATTGTTACAGTAACCGGCTGCTTTGATTCCAATGTGTCGGTTATTGAGGCGTTGCAAAATCTACAGACCCGGGCGTCGTCCGGGTTTTCTTTACTGCATTTTGGACAATACATTTGTATTCTCCTGATATTTTTTATTATGTGCCTTCGGCCTCTTTGGAAAGTTCGTTGCAGCGTTTTCGCAGGGAGGTCAGGGTCTTTTGGTATTTTTCGTCTTTGGCCAGGTTGATTGTTTCGGTTGGGTCGTTTTTCAAATCATAAAGCTCTTCGTAATCATAATCGATATAGCGTGCGTATTTGAAGCGTTGGGTGCGGAGGGCTTCGGTGCGGGCGATGGTTTTGTGCTCAAACGGATGCTCGTAGAAGAATTCAGTCCGCCATTTTGGCTTTTCGCCTTTGAGCAGCGGGAGCAGGCTTTGGCCCTGCATTTGTTGTGGGGCTTTTAGGTGAGCCAGCTCGAGAATTGTCGGGGCGATGTCCACGTTGAGTGCCATCTGGTCGAGGGTAAGGCCATGGCGTTTACTGTCTGCCCTGGGGTCATAGAATACGAGCGGGACACGGATGGACAGCTCGTGGGGGAACCATTTTCCGGCCAAGCCGTACTCGCCGAGATAGAAGCCATTGTCACCGATGAGCATTATTACTGTGTTGTCATCAAAGTTGAGCTGCTTTAGCTGGTCGCGGATTTTTCCAATAACGACATCGACGCCGGTGATAAGACGGTAATAGCCCTTGACGGATTCCTGAAACTTTTCGGGATTCGGGAAACGTATCTTCCATCGCCTGCGAGCTTCGGAGGTGCGAAGGAATTCGGGCAGGGCATCAAAATAGCGAGGGTTGGCTGTTTCCGGAGTCGGAATGGTGACATCTTTGTACAATTCAGAGTAAGCGCGGTCGTAAAGAAACTGGCGCGGGTCGCTATCCTGAACGTGCGGGGCCTTGAAACTTACCGACAGGCAAAACGGCTGGTCTTCTGAGCAGCCGTGCAGGAACTCAATCGCCTGCTCACCCATAATCTGCGTTAGATGTTTGTAGTTACCGTCCTCGTCCTTATTCTCGTATCTGCCCTGGCCGGGGAAGCCTTTCCAATAGTCGTATTTATCGATGGGTAAATCTTTCTTTGCTCCGACGCCGTATTTCCCTATAAATCCGATTCGGTATCCGGCCTGGCTCAAGAGCATCGGGTAAGTCTGGGCAAGTACCTCTTCGGAAAAATGCGTGCCGAAGCCGATGATGCCATGCCGCCGTGTCCATTGGCCGGTGAAAATGCTGGCACGGCTGGACGCACAAATTGAGGTGGTAACAAAGGCATTTGTAAACCTTATGCCGTTTGCCGCTAAAGCGTCCATATTCGGGGTCTGGATAATGGGATTGCCGGCACAGCCCATAGCGTCGGCTCGATGGTCATCGGTCAGTAAAAAAATGATGTTCGGTTTTCTTTTTGCGGCGGCACGGCGTTCGGCAAGCTCTGTATCGCAGCCAGCTACAGACATCGCCGCGGCTATAGAACCACCAGCTGCGAGAGATAGAAATTGGCGTCGATCCAAATTCTTCATTTTGAACCCTTTCATGCTTTTGAGACAGATGGTGGGCTAAAGCCCACCCTACAATTCTATCGTTTTATTTTAGTAAATCCGGGCGCCATTTTTTTGTTCGTTCGAGCGCCTGTTGTCGTCGCCATTGGGCGATTTTTGCGTGGTCGCCGCTTAAGAGGATGTCAGGGACCTTCATGTCACGGAAGACCTCGGGCCTTGTATATTGGGGGTATTCCAAAAGGCCTTCGCTGAACGAATCATCTTTGGTTGAGTCCTCGTCGCCGAGTACGCCGGGGAGTAATCGGACCACGGCGTCGATGATTACCATCGCGGCTAATTCGCCGCCGTTTAAGACGTAATCGCCTATTGAGATTTGCTCGGCTCCGAGGCCGATGCGAATTCGCTCATCGAATCCTTCATATTTGCCGGCGATAAGGATTAGTCGTTTTTCTTTGCTTAGTTCGACTGCTTTTTTCTGGTCGAATCTTTGTCCCTGCGGGGTAAGGAGGATGACCCGGCCTTTTTCGGGTGATAACTTTTGGACGTGCTCGAAACAATCGAAGAGAGGGCCCGGCATCATAACCATGCCTGGGCCGCCGCCATAGGGTTTATCATCAACCTTTCGATAATTATCAGTTGCGAAGTCTCTAATGTCGGTGAGAGCTATTTCGACCAGGGACGCCTCCTGGGCCCTTTTTAATATTGAGAAATCCAGGGGCGATTCAAACATCCGGGGGAAAAGTGTAAGAACGTCAATACGCATTGGCTTTTGGGTCAAAACCCCCAGTAAAACTGGGGGCTAAATATGCATCGCCGTGCCGGCGACGGCTAAACAATGCCCCAATAAATTGGGGGACTAAATATGTGATCTATTCTTCTTTTGTTTCGGGTTCGGTTTTTTCCTGTGCCGTTTCGGTTTCATGCTTCGCTTCGGCCTCGGTCTTTGTTTCGGCTTCTTCTTTAGCCTTGGGTTCGGTTTCTTCTTCGGCTGCTGCTTCGGGGGCGGCCTTTTCTTCTACAGTTTCGGTTTTGGCCTCGATTTTTTTCTCCGACGTTTCAGTCTCAGGCTTTGCCTCGGGTTCGGGCTGAGCTTCAGCTTCGGCCTTGATTTTTTCTTCAGCTTTAGCTTCTACTTTGGCCTTTTCTTCAGCGGCTTTGGTCTTGGCATCTTCTTCAGCTTTTGCCTTTTCGGCTGCTGCCTCGGCTTTGGCTTTTACTTCAGCTTCTTTGGTCTTTGCTTCGGTTTCAGCTTTAGCTTTTTCTTCTGCTTCTTTAGTCTTTGCTTCGGTTTCAGCTTTGGCTTTTTCTTCTGCTTCTTTAGTCTTGGCTTCAGCTTCAGTTTTTATCTTTTCGGCTGCTGCCTCAGTTTCTTTCTTTGCGGCAATTCTTTGAGTTTTGTCGAACAGCTTGCCTTTGGCGGCGGCTATTGCCCTGGCCTTTGCCCGGCGAGCGGCCTTGACTTCGGCGTATTTGTGCTTGATACCATGGCGAAGCAGGATTTGCGAGACCGTGTCGGAAGGTATTGCTCCTTTGTCGAGCCAATACTCTGTACGCTCGATATTGAGGACAATCTGCTTGGCCTGGTCCTTTTCAATCGGGTCGTAATGGCCCAGCTTTTCAAGTATCCTTCCATCCCGCGGCGTGCGGGACTCAACCGCATTGATTCTAAAGAACGGCCGATGCCGCCTGCCTATCCTTGTCATTCTTAACTTAACTGCCATAATTGTTTCCTTTCTTTAATTTATAATCAATTTCCGTGAGATGCCCGGTGCAAATCACGAAACACGTTTGCAATGTAAGGCGTAACCATTTATGAAGATTGCAAAGTTCGCAGGGTCAATCTGTGCGTCGGCTGCGATCCTTTGTGTCTGTTCATCAGTCAGGCTGTCAGCATTTTGTTTTTCGTCAGGTGTCATTATCGCTACTGCTTTTTTCAATTGCTCCAATTCCTCTGCGCTCGGCGCAGCTAACATTGCCAGCTCACTGCTGCCCTCGATGTCCTTGAACTGGTTTCTTATCAGTTTTCCGTATTCGCTGTCTGAGAAACGGCCAACTTTTTCCAGGTATTGCTCAATTGAACACTTATTTATTATCGCCATTTACTCATTTCTATTTTTTAAGGTAACGTCGCCGCATCGGCGAGGGCTAAACGACCCCTAAATAAATTAGGGGGCTAAATATCTACATTATTGCTTCTCAATAATCAATAACTATCTTATAACTTTTCGGTAAATAGTAATGGCTTTGGAGTTACAACCAAGCCGGCGGGTCGCTGGTTTTTACCCTTGCGATCGACGTCCCCGAGGTCATTGCGTGCCTTTTCAGCAAGGGCGAGAAGGCGCTTAACTACATCAGGATGCCGGTCGGCAACATTGTTTGTTTCGCCGATATCGGCTTCGAGGTCGTATAGTTTTAGCGGTGCATTAGATGCAGCCTTTTTCTGGTTGCGTTTTATTATCTTGAAGGGCAGATGTATTTTCCACCTGCCGGAGCGCACGGCCTGTAATTGAACCATTCGGTAATAATAGAAGGCCTCGTGCGGCGACTTTGCACCTTTTTTGCCGGTCATAAGCGGCCGGATGTCTTTGCCGTCAATTATTCTGTCGGTGGGTGGTTCCGTATCTGCCAGTCGAGCCAAAGTAGGCATCAAGTCCAGCGTCGAAGCCAATTCGTCGCACGTTTTGCCTGCCGGGATTTTGCCGGGCCAGCGCATTATGCACGGCTCACGCATACCGCCTTCCATCGTACTGCCTTTGAACCCGGAAAGCGGCAGATTGCTGCCGCCCCAGCGTTTAGCTGCGCCATTGTCGGAAGTGAACACAACCAGCGTGCGGTCATCAATGCCCAGCTTCTTGAGCGTTTCAAGTATCTGACCGGTTGAGAAGTCGATTTCTTCGGTCGCGTCGCCGTAGCCGTCGTTGGCGCTCTTGCCGCGGAAATTCTCGCTCGAATGCACCGGATTGTGCACCATCGTATGCGGCAGATAAACAAAGAATGGTTTGTCCTTATTGGAGGTGACGAACTTAATCACCTCTTCTGTGTAGCGTTTTGTCAGGGTGTTCTGGTCGGCCGGTGCTTCGATGACCTTTTCGTTTCGCAGCAACGGCAGCGGCGGATTCTGCTTGCGCTGCCTGGCTCCCATATCGTTACTGTATGGGATGCCGTAGTAGTAGTCGAAGCCCTGGCGCGTGGGCAGAAATTTCGGCTGGTCACCCAGGTGCCACTTGCCAATACACGCAGTGGCGTAGCCCTGAGCTTTGAGCACCTCGGCGATGGTGATTTCATTCGGATTTAGCCCCTTCTGGGCGACCGGGAACAGCACCCATTCTTGTCTGGCGCTTTGGTGCATATTAACGCGGCGGGGATAACAGCCTGTCATCAGGCTCGACCGGGACGGTGTGCATACGCCGCTGGTTACATAGAAGCTCGTAAAGCGCATGCCCTCTGCGGCCATTCGGTCGATGTTCGGCGTGCGGTGCTTCTTCGAGCCGAAACAGCCGAGGTCACCATAGCCCAAATCGTCGCAGAAAATTATAATGAAGTTAGGCTTATTGGCCGGGCTGCCTGCACTTTGGAATAGTTCGTCCGCGCAGCCGGGGAGCACAACTCCGGCGGCAGTTACACCGGCAAGCTTTAAGAAATTACGACGGTTTAAGTTTTTATTCATAATTACGTTTCTTTTGTATAAATATTTACACTATCGATTTTTGTTTTTCTAAATACCGTCGCCGTACCGGCGACCGCTAAACGACCCCCAGGGCAGGCCCGGGGGCTAAACAACTAAATATTATCGTCGCTTAATTTTGCCCCTTCGTTTTATGATTCTTTTTCTTTTCGAGCGTTGCTTTATTTTTCTTCCCGATCCCATCATCTGGTTCAGGGCGCCCATATTGAGTCCGCCTGACAGCAGGTTCTTAAGCCCGCCGAAGCTTCCGCCGCTGATTGCCTTCATCATATCTCTGCTGCGTTTGAATGTCTTTACCAGGCTGGAAACATCGTTAACCGCTACGCCTGCGCCCGCGGCGACTCGTCTTCGTCTGGAGGAATCTATAATATCGGGTTCACGACGTTCGGTGGGCGTCATCGAATAGACAATCGCTTCGGTTTGCTTGAGCTCGGCACCGTCGAAGTCCATGTCCTTGAGCTGGCTTCCCATTCCGGGCATCATCTTGAGCATATCCTTAATACCGCCCATTTTTTTGACGGCCTGCATCTGCTTTAGAAAGTCATCGAAACCGAAGCTGCCTTTGGCCATTTTCTTTTGCAGCTTCAGGGCCTCTTCGACTTCGAAATGTTCCTGTGCCTTCTCTACGAGCGTTACGACATCGCCCATCCCAAGAATTCTGCCGGCCATACGGTCGGGATGAAATTCTTCGAGCGTTTCGAGCGTTTCGCCTATACCAATAAACTTGATGGGTTTTCCGGTAACGGCTTTTACGCTCAGGGCCGCTCCGCCGCGTGCATCGCCATCGAGTTTTGTAAGTATGACGCCGTCGAGTTCGAGACGTTCATTAAACTCTTTGGCTGAATTAACGGCATCCTGACCGGTCATAGCATCGCAGACAAGATATATCTGATGTGGGGAAACGACCTTTGCAACGTTTGCGACTTCGGTCATCATTTCCTGATCGATGTGCAATCGGCCGGCAGTGTCGATTATGACGACGTCGTAGCTGTGCTCTTTGGCGTATTTCAGGGAGTTTTTGGCGACCTTTACGGCGTTTTTGCTTTCTTCGCTGTAAACATCAATATCTATCTGCTGACCGAGGATAATCAACTGCTCGACAGCAGCGGGTCTCTGGAGGTCGTCGGCCACTAAGAGCGGTTTTTTACCTTTTGCGACGAGGTATTTTGCGAGTTTTGCGGCGGTTGTGGTCTTGCCGCATCCCTGGAGGCCGGCAAGCATAATTACGGTAGGTCCGGGTGAAACAAAATAAATACGGGTATCGACCGGCCCCATCAACTTTGTCAGCTCCTCGCTGACGATTTTTACCATAACCTGGCTGGGATGAAGACTCTTTATCACCTCAGCACCGATGGCTGCCTGTGTAACGTCCTTGCAGAACTGCTTTACAACGCTGTAACTGACGTCCGCCTCCAGAAGGGCCTTGCGGACATCCCGCATAGCATCCGAGATGTTGGCTTCGGTAATTCGTCCCCGGCCGGCCAGCGACCTGAAAACAGAGTTAAATTTTTCAGTTAACGATTCAAACATAATTCGATGCTCGATACTCGATGTCGTCGCCGTGCCGGCGACGGCTAAACGACCCCCAAAGTACATTTGGGTGCCAACCGCAATGTTGAACTTCAAACATTCCGGCAAAGCAGGGATTGTATAGTCGCCGAGGCAATTTTGCAAGGACAAAATCTGCTAATTACTGTGCCGAAGGATATAAAGCAGCCTTAAAATTTGGCCCAATAGTCCGAAAAAATATGGATTTTTGTTCAGTAATTATCATAGTTTCGCCGATAAGATAACAGGAGGTGATGGGGGCGAATTTTTTCATCGGGAAGTCTTGACAGGACTAAAAGGCGTTCCGTGGAACATTGCAACTCAGATAAGCGCGGGGTCTTAAGTAGCTGTTCGTACACAAAACACTGGCATGAGCTTGTGAGAAGCTCAAAGTTCCGCTGAATGGGCTGCTAAATCAGCGCTACAACTGATAATCAGCAAACAGAGTGTTACCTGAAGCTCGTTCCGTGAAAACCATTAGCGTGAGTGTCTGCGCGTGCATGTGATTCAGTGATCTTCGTTGTGGGTGGTTAAATTGGCTAATATTTTTGAAAGGGCAAGGCAAATGAAAGAAGTAATAATAGTAGCCGGCGAGAACAAGTTTGATATTGAGCAGTTGAGAGACCGCTTGAGAGAGGAGGGTTACAGTTCAACTGCCTGTGAAACGGCAGAAGAAATTATTGAGGAATTGGATATTATGCCAATTTGCAGCGTACATGTACCCTTAGTGGTTATTGAGCCGACAATATTGGAAGACATCAGCGATGATGTGGTCGACCGGCTAAGTGAATGTGCGCTGGATGTTCCTTTCACACTTCTCGCCGGGACGGATTTACCGACTGATGTGGCTGAGAAATTCGAGCGAATTTGTGCGCGCAGAGGTCAATTTAAGCTGGAATCAAATCAGCTAACTAACGTACTCAAAGAAGCCGGTGTCGCAATAACCTGTGGCTGATTTAACGCTACAACATAACAGCAATCACAAAATTGAGTGCGCCCGGCAGCTACTGTATAGCCGCAGGGACAGTTACCGCTCCTTCACCCCCGCGCTTTCTTGCGCCTGCGCCGGCGTAACCGCAAATACGAGCGAAAGCAACTGTGGGGGCGGCTCTGTTTTGAGTAAGCGCATGTATTTTTTGTGATCCGTATAAATATTTGTATGACGGTTTTTTTAGCTGTTGGTTAAGTCTAAGCAGCGATGCAGAGTTATTATTCTATCTGAAATATGGACGATTCCGGCCGGCGCTGAATTGCGATAAGTCCATTTATCACAAAACATAACAAAAATGCAGGATTTCACAAAGGCAAAGAGGTTATTTTTTATTTTTTATTTTTTAAAGTTTATTTAAAAATATACTTGCAAATAAGTGATAGCAGAAGTATAATATTGCGCTTAATCTCGGGTTCATAATGTCGGGCTTCTGCATAACGACCGATTGGAGGAGAAGTCAAGCGAAAATGACCCTATAAAGCATTATATTATAAGCATCTGTATGTTTTAGGAAGCTTTCTAAGTTTTTTTCGGAGGAGTATTATGTTAGAGACAAAGTTTTTAAAACCCATCCTCTGTCTGGTGGTGCTGCTTAGTATTTCCGCCATTATCGCCGGCCAGGCTGGAGGTGAAGGTGTAATGACGGAAGAGGATATACCTGTGTCTATCACCTTAATTGGCAGCGATCCGGATGGTGACCCGCTGACTTTCAATGTTGTAACAGGTCCTTCCCATGGTCGCCTGAGCGGGACAGCGCCAAAACTGACCTATACGCCCCAGCCGGATTTCAACGGCTCAGACAGCTTTACCTTCAATGTCAACGACGGGACGGTGGACGGCGTTCCTGTAACCGTGTTAATCACGGTAAAGGCGGTCAATGACCCACCGACAGCGAATGATGACAGTGTAACGATGCAGGAGGACACGCTGGCGTCGATTACCTTAGCCGGCAGTGACCCTGACGGGGATGCGCTGAGCTACAAAGTGGTAAATGGTCCATCCTCCGGGAGCCTGAGCGGTACAGGGCCAAATCTGATCTATACGCCAAATGCGAATTTCAACGGGTCAGACAGTTTTCTCTTCCAGGTCAACGACGGGACGGTGGACAGCTCTGCTGCAACCGTCTCGATACAGTTGAAGCCGGTCAACGACCCGCCGACGGCAAGTTACGTCGGAACGAAGATACAGGGGAGCCCTCCGGTAGCAAATGACAACAGTGTAACGACGGAGGAAGACACGCCGGTATCGATTACCTTAGAGGGCAGTGACGCCGAAGAAGATGCGCTAACCTACACTGTAGTAGCATGTCCGTCCCAGGGGAATCTGAGCGGGACAGCGCCAAACTTGTGCTATACGCCAAATCCGGATTTCAACGGGTCAGACAGCTTTACCTTCAAGGTCAGCGATGAGACGGCGGACAGTGATGCTGCAATCGTGTCAATCACCGTAAAGGCGGCCAATGACCCGCCGAGTGCTAATGATAACAGTGTGACGACGCAGGAGGACAAGCCTATAGAAGCGATTGATGTGCTGACGAACGACACTGACGTTGATGGCGACCCGCTCCGGATGGCTGCTGTTACTCAGGGCACGAACGGCTCGGTTACCATCAACGCTGATAATACTCTGAGGTATAGCCCCAAGGCAAACTTTTGCGGCACTGATTCTTTCACCTATACTGTCTGTGACGGCAAAGATGGAACTGATACCGCCACGGTGACTGTTAAGGTCAAGGCGATCAATGATGCGCCGACGGCTAATGACGACAGCGCGACGACGCGGGAGGACAAGCCGGTATCGATTAGCTTAACAGGCAATGACCTCGACGGAGATTCGCTGAACTACAGTGTTGTAAAAGGCCCGTCTAATGGGCGTCTGAGCGGGACAGCACCAAAGCTGCTATATTCGCCCAAGGTGAATTTCAACGGCTCAGACAGCTTTACCTTCAAGGCCAGCGACAAGGCGACAGACAGCGCTGCTGCAACCGTGTCAATTACAGTAACGGCGGTCAACGACCCGCCAATGGCCTATGACGACAGCGTGACGACACAGGAGGACCAGCCGGTATCGATTACCTTAGCGGGCGGCGATGCCGACGGGGACCCGTTGACCTATAGTGCGTTAACGAATCCGTCTCACGGGGGCTTAAGAGGGACAGCACCAAGGTTGAGATATTCGCCAAAGGCGAATTTCAACGGCTCAGACAGCTTCACCTTCAAGGTCAGCGACAAGACGGCAGACAGCGCTGCTGCAACCGTGTCAATCTCGGTAAAGGCCGTCAACGACAAACCGAATGCCGATGATGACAGTGCGATGACGCAGGAGGACAAGCTGATAGTAAAGATTGATGTCTTAGCAAACGACACTGACGTGGATAATGACTCGCTCAAGATAAGCTCTGTTACCCAGGGCAAGAACGGCTCTGTCCGCATTAACGCTGATAACACGCTGAGCTATACCCCCAAGGCGAACTATTGCGGCAGCGATACATTCACTTATACCGTCCATGACGGCAAAGGCGGAACCAATACCGCAAAGGTGAATGTTAAGGTCAAGGCGGTCAATGATGCACCGAGGTTCACTTCAACACCTGTAACCACAGCTACAGTGGAAGCGTTATATACTTATGAGGTCAATGTCACGGACCCTGACGTTGGAGATACGCTAACTCACTCCTTAACCATCAAGCCAAAAGGTATGACCATAGATGCAGCGACCGGCTTGATACAATGGACACCAACCAGCGCCCAGGCGGGGGCTAATGATGTCGCGGTCAAGGTCACGGATAACGGTAGTGCCCCCGCTTCAGAGACCCAATCATTTACTATCACAGTAGCAGGGCTGGTAAGCACACCTGAGACAACTGTCCCTACGATTGTCCCTACGATAACAGATAATCCCGACCGAAAAGGCAAAAATAAATTATTGGTATCCTGCAAAAGCAACGTTGTCCAGGCCAGTGACGACAATCGGGGGGAAACCGAATCTGGTTTATCCACATCCTATCATTTTTCAGACGCATCTATTCCGGCGGATGCTGCAATAGCATCGGTCGTTGTTTATGTGGAACACTTCGAGCAAGAACGATTTCCCGAAGGGAAATTACAATGGGCTGCCGGCACAGGCTGGCCAAATGAACCGGTGATTTGGGCGTCAATAAATGCTCCTGTGTACGAAGGAGAACCAAATGAGGCGACAGACTTATGGGACATCACAAGTTTCGTAAACACGCCCGAAAAGGTAAATTCTCTTCAATTGCAGGTTAAAAACAATTACCACGTCTCTAAGAGAACAACATCAGTCGACCGCATCTATGCAATAATTGAATGGTATTGAGTTCTGCACAACAGAAATCAGACATAGATTATTTGTAGAAATCGTTTTTTTTTGATTTCCTCAAACAGTCCCATAACTTCTTATCAAACACGCTCCTGCTAAACGATTAAAACCTCAACAAAATGAGTTGTTTCCTTGTCAAAGCATGCCTTTTTACCCTTAATGCGCCAACGCGAAAAATTTGATTTGGCATTCAGTAAAATATCGAGTATAATATATATAGAGCAAGCATGATTGCGGGGAAATCAGGGGGCCTAAAGAGTCCGAAATACTTTATTTTTTCGCTTATGATTCTCGCTTGCGAAAGCACGTTTTAGAGTGCAAATACAGTGGATGAATCCAAACGGATTTGAACGGTTTGTCGTTTAGTTGCTAACATAATACTACTCCTTTCTTCTATTTGGGGGGCTGGTCGCCACACGGTCAGCCCCAATTTTTTTTAACTGTCATATCCATTCCGCAACCAAATCGAACATTTCAGTAGTTTCACTCAATCTTCCTTCCATTGTCCCGCTTTTCGACTTTTCCCGCTGTCCAGAGAATCGCTTTTGTGGTCATCTCAACAGCAAGATTTTAGCACAAAAACTCAATGCTGATTGTCGGTTTAATGCCCGTAAGGTCCTAAAACTATTTTGTTTTTAGTCAGGCAGGGACATATACCGGAAAAAATTCAGTCACCGGGGGGTTTGTTGCTAAAAACTCTTGACTTTTGCGGGCAAATAGGATAAACTTATTCTTGTAATAAGTAGTTCCGGGGGGTGATCAAAATCGGAATGGGGGGTTCTCAAGTTTCTTCCCCAATTGAGCACCCAAGTTAAATTGTTTGGTGACCTGATAATGTAAATTCAGGAGCCGGGTTTATTTTAACAAGCGGTCAGTTTTCGTGGAGAGAAATGATGAAGAAGCCGGTAAAGATATCAGCAGTTTTCTGTGCGGCGGTTGTTCTGTTTCTTCCGTGCGTAACAAAAGCCACTCCTGTCGGTACAGTTGATATAGCACAGGTTGGTCACGGTGCCAACGACATCATGCAGATTTGGGCCGGCGGACAGGAAGGTATTTACGGTTATGCCGGAGTCTATATGCTCGACAAGACCAACGGCACGAATGGAGGAAAAATTTGGCCCAACGGTCCAATCGGCGTTTTCTGTATAGAATGGGCGGAGCTGACCTCAAGCAGTACATTGACGTACGATGTGGTTATGCCGCAAGACGGACCTATACCAACTACTATCTTAGGAGGTACCATGGGCCTTACCAAGGCCAAATATCTCCAGGAACTATGGGGCAGGTACTTTGATTCATCCTGGGTCGGCAGCGGTTCATTTACCTTTCAGCAAAACACCAAGGCCGCGGCTTTTGCTGCAGCCGTATGGGAGATAGTTCACGAGGACCTTCCCATGAATTCGTTGGGATGGGATGTCACGGTCGATGGTTCTCCTGGTGATCGCGGCTTCCGTGCCGAATATTTTGCCACAGATTTAGCCAATTACATGTTACACACTCTGGATGGTACAGGTCCTATGACAGAGTTGCGAGCCTTTACTTACAACGGACAACAGGACTATATTATGGCAATTCCGGAACCAGCAACAATAGCTCTGCTTGGCTTCGGAGGTGCATTTAGCCTGCTGCGGAGGAAAAGACGGTCACGTAAGCGAATAACAGATGGGGGGTAATCCGGCCTTTTCCACGGCCAAATCCACTAATTGCAGCCCGGTAAGAAATTTTTTTAGAGGGGAAAAAGATGTTTGTCAATCTATTAACAAGACTGGCCAAGAACAACAAGCTGACTTTAGCAGAGATCGGCGGAAAGGGGGGCATTTATAACAGTAAAAGAAATTCACAACTGAATAAACCGGAATAACTCAAAACCAACGGATTGAGAAAGCAATCAGAATTGTTGCAGGCGGTCTGCAGCACAAAGATAAAAACGGACAGAAATTTAATAACATAAAAGTATCGGAGGGGACAAAATGAAAAAGTTAGTAATAATGATTCTTGCATTGTTGGTCATCGCCGGCACCCCGGCGTTCGCGACCCCGGCAATCGAATTCAGCCCCGATGCAGGCACCGCAGGAAGCTGGCATTACGATGGGGCGGGTACCCTTAGCTTTAATCAGAATGTTGCTGTCAATAAAGGTATGGGTAGTAATGCCGATGCCTTGGCCGGCTCTTTGGTGTTTATTCCCACCCTGACAGTAAGTGGAAGCGGCAATACCTATGAAGTCAAACCAATAGGCAGTCCAACCATTATGATTACGAGCGCGGATATGAGCTCTCTTTACATGATGGGAAACCTTGGTTCAGGCGACCTGATTACGATCGGGACGGTAGCCGGGAGCTACACCAGCTTTCAGACAGATATCACTAATCTGGTGATAACAGACGCCGGCAAGGCTCTTGGTTCTGCCGCGTTGAACATGATCCTTTACACACAGACTATTGGACTTGATTTTGAACTTTCGTTGCAGGGTGGAAGTGGAACCAACTATCGTACTTTTGCGCAGATGTTAGCCGGCGGTTTTGCCGGCGGCAATGGCTTCAGTGGCGCTATGTCGATTCCCGAGCCGGCAACAATTGCTCTGTTAGGTCTTGGCTCATTAGCTTTGTTAAGAAAAAGAAAACGAAAGGCATAAAACAGCCTGTCGTTTAGCAACTACCCGGGCTGTGAGTATCACGCTTGCAGCCCTTTTTATCTCGTGGCGAACGGGCCGGGTGTTGAAAAAACTTTCCGCTGTGGGCCGATAAAAAAGCCCGCAGCTTGCCTTAACAAGCTCAAATAGGCTGTTAAAGAGTATGTTAAAGAATTAGCTTGTGTTGAAATAACTTTCGTGATATAATACTTTTAGTATTTGGAACGGAGGTGTGATATGCGTATATTTGGTTTTATATGGAAACGCTTGTGTAAATTTTGGCAGTCAAGCGGAACTCTGCAAACTGGGATTGACTCCCATAAATGGGAAAGCAAAATCGAAGTTCTTCAAAGCATATCGCGGGACCGTTATTAAATTTCCGAGCTAAAGCACTGTTGTCGCATATAATCCGGCCCAAGGGTACCATTTCTGCTTATCTTGTGGGGTGGAGATTATTTAACCAATACCAGAGGCATGAATTAACCATTTCTCCAAGAAGTTACAGGTCCCAGTCTTTGGAGCTTTTTATGAATTTATTTTGCAGGATTATGCCGGCTATAGTCGGCACCATCAGTGCAACAGGCATAAACCATTTTTGTTCGCATACAAGCCGTTCAATCTGCCCGTCTGTATTCATGTAACGGTACAAAAGCGCAAGCATTCCCACTACCATCAATGCACTGCCGCCCATGCTTGAAAACAGCACTACAGCGATTTTGAAAATGATAAAGGAGATCATACCACCAGCCACCATCCCAATAAGCGCCCCGGCCAAGATGTATCTCTCGGGCAACCCAGAGGCGTACCATATTCCCGATGTGACTATTCCGCCCGCGGCCGCACCTAATACGCAAACAGACCATCGCATCAACGGAACAGAAAGAACCCCCAATACCACCATGCCAACCATTCCACCAAAAAACTGGTTGTTCAAGCCGACGATTTTGTTAGTTACTGCCACACCCAGGTATGCGCCCAAAAGGGCAAAGCTGATTACGACCAATACTTTGAAGACGCGCCAGCCGTAGAAAAGACAGACCACACCGAAAGATATGAAAGTTATCGCTTCAACCAGATCGAGAGAAGTGATATATGTCCAAAAGGACTCAATTGGGACTACTGCTTCTTCGGCGCCCCCGGGGGAGGCAGTTCCAACCGCCTGCGCAAGGATGGTAACACAATCCATTATCATTCTCCTTAAATTTTTTCTTAGTTGGGCTTTTTGTGTAACGCCGAACCTGTTATGCTATCCGCCAACTTTTCTTTGTTCGGTCTGGTTCCTGCTGATTCTTACGCATTTGTCTTTTTCCTGCCGAGCGTGATTCTTGTCGTTTACAAAGTAATAACTGCTCAGAAGTACCGAAAGCCGTCATTGCTATAAAGACGACAGCGTAAAATGATGGCTTGCCGCAGATGCTGCTGACAGGCACAGCCCCTTTATGCAACAGCAGCAAAATCATCCCGGCGAAAATGAGCACCGTTCCCAAAACCGAGCAGCACAAAGCCGAAGCCAAACGCCAAAGGGAAAATCCAGCCACTATAAAAATTAGTATTAACACGATTATTATCGCCCAGTTATGCACCGGCATCTGTAAACCAGCGTGTTTTATCCTTCGGCCGACATCAATTATATGAGCTTTCATTATTTCGGCGCTTTCACGAACGCCGACAGCGGTGCCCTGAGCTGATATTTCACCCCGGCTTAACGGAGCTGGTCCCTTTGAATTTTCAATGTAGGGCCCTGCCAAAACGACAAAGGCAAACACCGCCGCTACTGCTGCTGTAAGTATTGCGATAAATATCCTTTCAAATACCATTGCCAGGGCTGCCGCCAGAGCCGCCGAAAACGCTGCCGAGATAATATTTTGGCCGATTGCAAAAAAACCACAAATACCTCCACAAATCGCAGCGGCAACTGCGACTAAAAGTTTTCTAAAGCCCAATCCGCCGAGCCAGATAAATAGCCCGGCTATAACAGCAACCAAGCCCGGTCCAACTAAAACTAAAGGGCTCAACCTTACTCCTCCGCCAATGGCGGATTCGAAATCTTGTAAAATTTCAAGCATAGCGCTTTTACAAGTTGTGCGAACTTATTGCCTGCCCCCGTGAAAACGGGGTTCGTTCATTCTTATTTATCGGCCTATTTGCACGATTTTCGTTAAATCATGACTCGCGTGCGTGAGATGAGTCCAAAAAGGCTGATTTTGCCCGATTCGGTGTGATTCAATGCGGATGAGAGGAGTCGAACCTCCACGAGCCGAAGCCCACAGGCACCTGAAGCCTGCGCGTCTGCCAATTCCGCCACATCCGCAAGGTTTTCTATTTGCGCACTTCCCAGACAACAATGTCCCAGGTGATACCAATATTAACCATTTCTACAGTTTCGTCAAGAATTTTAGTGGTCTTTGCAAAACAAATGAAACTAAAAATTTACAGAAAAGGCAGATTTTATCGGCAAGACCACCCCCCAAACAAGTTTGAGGGTGCCACCCTGTATTCCATTAGCAACGCAAAGCTCGATAGTGTAAATCTTTAAGAACCACTCCGGACTATTCAGAGTCGAAGCTGAGGTTTTGTCCCTGATAAAACAAGGTTACCAAACTGTCCTATAAACCATAACAGGCTTTACAAAAGTAGCCTCGATTCTCAATGCCAAATACTTGATTCACGAGGAGCATCAGGCATCTGACATCAAGTATTGAGCAGTCTAATGCTTTTATTAACAAGGTCTTACGTCACTTTTCGTAGCTTTAGGCATGCTGCGCCAAAGCAAGTAAGTTCAACGTCCTATATCATTGAGCTACCAGATAGGGGTAAATTACTTCTTCAGATTATCCGAGAAAGTACTATGTTCGAGTATATACTATCGCCAGGAAAGCAAAACAAAGGCAGTTATTTGTCTTTTTTGGTTCTTTTAAAATTGATAAACAGGTACGCATGTCAGAAGCGTATATATCCATATTTGAAGTGAAGGTAAAAGTAATCGGATGGACTCGGTACAAACCATCTCCAACACCACAAAGACGGAAGCCAATCTTCCTTTTGGCGAATTGCTTGTTTCCAAAGGTCTGTTAAGCCGTGAAGAATTAGAGAAAGTGCTGGACGAGCAGCGTAAGGAAGGCGGGCGACTGGGTGAGAACCTGCTTCGACTTGAGAAGCTAAATCACGAGGATGTTACTCTGGCCCTGGCTGAGCACCTCTCGCTGGAATACATTCGTTTAGATGACGCCAGCAAGATAAACAAGATAGATATGAATATCGCTCGCATGTTGCCTGAGGGCCTTGCCAAGCGATTTTGTCTTGTTGCTATCGGCGAGGTTGATGACAAAATCATCGTTGTGATGGCTGACCCGCTCAACGTTATCGCCATAGATACACTTACCCTGAAAATGAAGCGTCAGCTTAAGCCTGCGATTAGTTCTCCTCGGGAAATTCGCCGGGCGATAGAGTTGATTTATCACGGTTCGGACGTCGAAGAAGAGCAGCTTCGCAGCCTGGTAGAGGGGGAAATCAACGAAGAAGCGAAAATAGAGAAAGATACACTTTCAGAGGAACAGGATATAAGCGGCGCCGAAGAAGCAAACAAGGCACCTGTGATTCGTTTCGTTGACTTGCTCCTGAGCCAGGCGGTCAAAAGCAGAGCAAGTGACATTCATATCGAGCCTCAGGAAAAATCAATGATGGTTCGCATGCGAATTGATGGTTTGCTCCGTGACATGGTACCGCCGGCCAAAAAGATGCAGGCATCGGTAATTGCCAGGATTAAGATTATCTCTCGGATGGATATCGCCGAGCGCAGGATGCCTCAGGACGGCCGATTCCAAATGAAGATATCCGGTCGAAGTATAGACGTTCGAGTATCAGTAATTCCTACAATATACGGCGAAAAAGTTGTCATGCGAATACTGGATGCCTCGGCGGTAAAGCACGACCTGGGAGAACTTGGGCTTGAGCCTGAACTTCTCGAAGAGTTCAAAGAGATGTTGGCGCGGCCCCACGGGATAATGATAGTTACCGGGCCGACCGGAAGTGGTAAAAGCACCACGTTATACTCGGCGCTGAATTACGTGAAGGACTCGACGAAAAATATTACAACGGTTGAGGACCCTGTCGAATACCGTCTTGCAGGAATTAACCAGATTCAGATTAAGCAGGAAATTGACCTGGATTTTGCAAAGTGCCTGCGAGCAATTTTGAGACAGGACCCCGACATAATTCTAATAGGTGAGATTCGGGACAAAGAAACGGTCGAAATTGCAATAAAGGCATCTTTGACAGGCCATCTTGTTTTGAGCACGTTTCATACCAACGATGCACCCAGTGCGATAAGCAGACTGCTCTATATGGGGATTGAGCGGTATCTTTTGGCTTCATCGCTGAATTTAATTGTTGCCCAGCGATTAGTTAGAAAAATCTGTGACCATTGCAAAGAGCCTGTAACCTTAAGTGGGGAAGTCCTCAAGCGTTTGGGGATTGACGCCAAGAAAGCCAAGGATTCTGTCTTCTACCATGGCAAAGGTTGTGCAGCCTGTGGAGGGACAGGCTGTTTGGGTAGATTGCCCATATTTGAATTTTTGGTTGTGGATGAAAATATAAGCAAAATGATAGTTACCGGCGAAAGCGAAGCGAAGATAAGAGAAGCATCACGTCAAAAAGGCTATGGCGGCTTACTTGAAAGCGGTGTAAAGAAGGCATTGGCGGGTTTAACAACCGCCGAAGAGATCATTAGTGTAGCTTTTACAGGAAAAGCTTAGTATCCGGGGATTGTTATCGGGGGTACGTGCATTTGGGGGATGTGGTGAAGGCAAGTAGTTGTTTTCTCGAATACAACGTAACAACAGCCCCGCTTTGCACATAATATTGGACCCAAGCTTTGGATAAAAAACAATGGGTTTTTCGTTAAACTCAGGCTTTTCAGACACCGATAAAATATTACTGCAAGAGAGCAAATAAAAAATTGTGCCGTTGCCGCTTTGCCATCCGGATTGGCAAAGCCCAATCGCACAAGTGACTTTCCTGATTTACATCAGGGTCGGAGACAACCGAATAAACGGTTGTCCTTTTGAGAAGGTCTGATAAATGAAAAGCTACAAATTCGTTGCACGAAATTCAACAGGGATAGAGAAGAAGGGTCTTGTGCAGGCAGCTTCCTCAAATGACGTACTTAGTCATCTTCATAGGAAGAATCTTACGCCTATTTCAATCAATGAGATATCCAAGAGCTCCTCAAAGCACAAGCGAAAAAGCCGTGGCAAAGCAATCAAATCATCGGAGCTTTCAGCACTTTGCTGGCAGATGACGAATATGATCGAGGGAGGAATTCCTATTACGTTAGCTTTAGACACGATTGCCGAAGACACAGAAAATTCAAGACTTAAGGAGATTATGGAGCACATTTCGGAAAAGGTGAAGAAAGGTCAGTCTTTCTCGGAAGGTGTTGCGGAATATCCCAAGGTTTTCAACAACTTGTCTTACGCTTTGGTCATGGCCGGGGAAACCAGCGGTAATATGGGAGATGCGATGCGCAGGCTGGCAGAGTATTTTGACAAACGTGATAAATTGGGTAAAAAGCTCAAAGGGGCAACGGCTTATCCGATCTTTGTATTGTCATTTATTGTCCTGATAGTGATATTCATAATGGCTTTTATAGTCCCGCGGTTCAAGACGATATTTGACCAGCTTGGGGGTGAACTGCCTCTGTTTACGCGGGGATTTATGGGCTTTTACGACATGATCAAAAACAATCTTTTATACATCATCGGATTTATTATTGTCCTGATAATTTCCAGTGTTCTTACCTCCAGGACCAAAAAAGGACATTATTATTTTAGCAAAGCTGCTTTGCATATCCCTTTGCTTGGCAAGGTATTCAGCCAGGCCTTCATTGCATCGTTTTGCAAAACAATGTCAACATTATTGTCTGCCGGTGTTTCAGTGCTTGAGGTATTCGATGTTCTCCGTGGGATGACCGGTAACGATATTATAAAGTCAGCTATAGAACGAACCAGGGAAAATATTGTCGAAGGCTCAAACATCTCCTTGAGTATGGCGGAAACGGGTTTTTTCCCCAATATGGTTATCAAAATGATACAGGTCGGGGAAGAAAGCGGCTCCTTGCCCACAATACTCGAAAGGACCGCCGAGCATTATGAACGAAAGGTTGATGCCTCAGTAACCACTCTGACGAGCCTGCTTGAGCCGATAATGATTATAAGTGTTGGCGCCGTTGTAGCGGTGGTAGTTATTGCTCTGTATCTGCCGATCTTCACAATGTCGGATATGCCGGCAGGAGGATAGTTCAATCTCGCCTGCACCGGCGTAACCACAGGTGTGAGCGGGACCCGGCGCAAAGGTTGGCAGCGCTATGGAATAAGTTTGTTTTTTTGGGTTTTTTGTGCTGTTTACTATACTTTATAAATAGCGAATATAGTGAGGGATGAAGAGTTTTGCACACCTGATATTATGCTTCCAGCCCTTGATGAGATAAGCAAAAAAACCTGAAAAACTCATACAGTTGTTAGTGATTTTGGTCGATAGAGGATTAGTCGTTTTTGCTGTGTAATACGTATCGCACAAAATATAAACGTGATACGAGAATACCATAAGCGAGGTAATTTTCAAAACAATTTTAGGAGATTGAAAATGGAAAGAAAGACAAGAAAGAGAAGGGGCTTCACACTGGTTGAGCTGATGGTCGTTATTCTGATTGTCGGCATCTTAGCTGCGGTCGCGGTTCCGATTCTTCGCGGCAAAATCAACCAGGCAAAATGGTCGGAGGCAGCAGCGACAGCCGGCGCCATCCGTTCAGCCGTGCGTGCCGAATTCGCTGAGGAGCCCGTCATAGTAGGTGGCTGGACAGCCCAGGCTCTTGATGCAGCTACACAGGCGACTTTAGGGTTTCAATCAGGCGACCTTACCGGCAGGTACTTTGCCGCCGGCGATTTCGTTATTACTTCCGTCGACGCCAATGGCCACGCCGTTATCACCGTAACGTCTCCCGGAGCCGACGCCCCCGGCGACGGAGTACTTGATAATAACGGCTGGGCCTATACTCCTCCATAATATTTAAGAGCATAAGGAGGCGGGCGTGAATATTAAGCGGCCCACAATTTGCCCCCGTCATTTTGCTTCGCCCGCACCTGTCATAACGCGAGCGCGGGCGCAAAGCAAAGAAGCGGGCAGTTAGTTCAATTGAGCTAATGGTGGCTATGGCCGTTGCGGTCATAGCCACCTTGAGATTTAAAAGCCCCCTCCGGTTCCAAGATGGAGTAGAGATTTTTGTTCTCGACACAATTTAATTTACTGTTCGGATTCCCATTTTGTCTAAAAATCACAGGGAAATAAATGTCCGATAACGACCCACAGCTTTGCGATCTTTTGCTAATAACGCATGCTAATAACGCATGAGCTGGGTCAATTTATGCGGGGCTAAAAAAAGGCTCTCTCAGGTAAAGATTTTTTTTGCTTTGATAGTTTTTTATAGTATATTTTAAATAGTTAAAGCTCTGCAAACGGAGGGAGCTTTCGCAGTTCAGTTCCTTACCCTGGATTTTAAGTAAAGCAGAGCAACTACTGATTTAAATTAAGGATTCGGGGTTACGCAAGGCCCCGTCATCTGGAAAGTCAGGAAGATGGAGGATGGCGATTATGACTGTTAAGAGGAGAGGAAAATTCGCGGCGGCAATTACTTTACTTGAAGTAATGGTGGCTACGGCCATTTTGGTCATAACTACTTCAGGTGCATTAAGCTATCAATATCATGCGGCCAGAGACATCCAAATAGCACGTGCGCATATCGCTGCTACACGCACTGCACAGTTACTGCTGGAAGACTGGATGAGCACCGGCGGTTCAAAAGAGTATGATCCGTCCACCTTAGGGCTGGGTTTTTCAACCTCCATATCCATACCAGCTCACTTCAGTAAGGGTCAGGGAGGGGGACTGGGCAACCCAATACACGATGCAGTACATTCTATCAATGTCGATGACATTCCAATGTTGGTTATGCTTACATGGAGGGACATTGCCCAGGATGTCCAGGCACAAGTAATACTGCGGCAGCTTGGTGTCATAGTTGAATTCTCAGATGAAACCAAAATCACTAAACGGTTAGAGAATACTGAGACTGTTACTCTGACTACTTATGTCCGGGTTAGTGCATCAAGCGGATGACAGTCAGTGTAAGAAAGTAAATCGGCGAGTGTAAATTGAAACAAATATACGGGATATGAGATGCAAAATACAAGATACCAAATACGAAATAGAAAATACGAATTCCGATTCGGTCTGACTATGATCGAGCTGCTTGTCGCTATGTTGATGAACATAATTGTCATATCAGCAGTCGGGACTCTATTGGTTGGTGGTAATCGGGCCTGGCTGAATACTTTTAATTCGGCGAACAAGCAAATAAAACAGGATGCTCTGGCTATCACGGTAGCATTCGGGAGCACGGGAAGAAGGTCCAATCGTCTTGGTTACACAATCTATAAAGTAAATGGCGGGACTTTTACCCCCGCGGTGCCCGTAACGTCAGATCCCCAGGAAGTAGTTTCCGGAGATGCAGTGGAATTCAGATATTGGGATGTTGGGATGGACAGTACCGACAGCTACAACTTGTTGGACGTTACAAAGACAGCAACGGCTTATGCGCTTTTTTATCTCGACGGTAGCACGTTGAAGGTTGACTACGCATCATATCCGCCCGCGGCGGTGCCAGCCGGTGGCGGCAGCAGAAATACCGCCGGCGTAACGACAAGAATTCTTGCCGAAAATGCCACCACCGACCCGAATTCTACTGTTGATGCTTTTAGCCATACAACAATAAACGGCATAGGTCAGGGAAGTGTCCGAATAAATGTTATCCTGACAGACCCCGACGATAATGAGAGTATCAGGGTGATGACCGCCACATTGATGCGAAATATATGGCCGAGATAAGTATTGAAAAAGCTAAATTGGAGGATTGAGACTATGGAAACTCAAAACTCGAAACGGGTTTCGGCTCGGGTCAAAATCCAAGGCCATCAGAATGGCTCAGCCCTTTTTCTGGTCGTTATATCGCTGTTTGTCCTGTCTGCTCTGGGAGTAGGTATGTTGACGGTCGGTTATGGCGCAAGACTCAAAGCAATCAGGTTGAAAAATGAAGTGGCCGCGATGCTCGCCGCTGAGGCCGGTTATGAACAGGCGATTTTCTGGATGAGCCAGCAGCCGGATATGCTAAGCGCACTGCAACAGGGTGTGCCGGGAACGAGCGGTACGCTGACTTTCCCAGATGGTAATTGTAACTATACAATTGGTTTTTTTGCGTTTTTAGGAGCTCGTCCCGTTTACAGGGTCACATCCAGCGGCCAAAGTGGTATATTCAGAAGGACGGTGGACGTTCAGGTGCTTCAGGCAATGAGCGGCTGGGATATGGGAATGTGCAGGGTTGCAAGCGGGGTTACCGCGACTTATGCCGTGAGCTTTGCAGACGGTGAAATAATTGATTTGCCACTGCACATTAACAATCTGAATGACAATCCGGATAACAGAGACATTTACATAATAGGCAGCCCACAATTTTTACAGTCTGCAGCTATGGGCGAACCGAGATATACCGCACAAGAATCTGATAAATATTCCAGTGTGATAAATCTTTTTGACGGCGGCATTTATTTTAACCAGCCTGACAGTAAAGTAACGGACGAAGCTTCCGTCCAGACCAAAATCGATCGCTTCAGAGACAGTACGAAAGCCCAATTCAGGCTTACCCCGTCAGGTACCGCACCGATAACAAATCCCAATTCTGCCGTTCAACTTGAATTCTTTGTCGAGGGCGGCGTCGGTAAAGTCCGCATCACAAACAATTGTACGGTTCGTGGTTTCCAGCAGGGTAACATTAACAGGACGTGGGATTTAAGAATACAACCCGGCAGCGGCGGGACCAAATACGAAAGATACGATATTTACGCTTATCATCTGATGCCTGCGGACGCGGATGCTACGGGCGAAAGATCTGTTCAGATCATCGACCAGAGTTACGTTACTCAGTCAATAGGCGGCGTTGAGTCCGAACCGGGCGGTCAGATTTACGTCGATGGAAATGTCATTATAGGCAGCGGCGATTCAGCTTTGCCCGGACAGGATAAAATAAATGGCAAAATGACTGTCGTAGCAACAGGGAATATCTGGGTTGCCGATTCCATAGTTGCTGACGGCGCGCACGATGCCGGTGGAAAACCGACAATGGATAATCCCAACGTCCTGGGCCTGGTTGCACAAGGCATAATCCAGGTCGTTGATCCGGGTATGAGCGATTATGCCTATGTCGATAACACACCTGTTGAACCTGCAGGTTTTGATTATGTTCCTATTGGTATTCCTGACTCCGGGAATCCTGCGGAACACAAAAGACACTTGCCGGACCCGTTGGTAGTAGAGGCCGCATTGACCGTCGGCAGTGGAGGATGGGGCGCCGAAAATGTCAGACGCGGCTCCTATGGCGGCAGGAAAGAAACTAGTGGAAACCAAGACCAGCTGATTGTACGCGGCACCATCACCGAAGCTCTCCGGGGTGTCGTCGGATTGGTTGGTAATGATGGTTATTTGAAAGCGTATTATCTTGATGCAAGACTGCTCGAAGGCGTTTTGCCGGGCGATATCTGGTTGAGAGGCAAATATATTCCTGCACCCGCGGGCTGGCGCGATTATCGACCAACCAATTAAAGCGAAGTCTTTCATGCAACCTCTGGTTATAGACCTAACAGAGGAAGGACGGTGATTGGAGCGGTACCGTTAAGGTCAGTAAAACTGCGGATTTTACAGCCAAGAATTGAGTGGCCATTTTGAAAAGAGGATTATTTTATGATGACTATTGTTCGAAAATCGAAGAAGGGGATAAGTCTTGTTGAAGTAATGGTGGCTGTTTTAATCTCAACAATTGTAATACTTGGAAGCTCTTTTTTCTTTGTTGCCAGCAGCAACCAGATCAATCTGCGAGAACAGTATCGCGCGGCTTCCCGATTGGCTGAGCAGAAATTAGAAGAGTTAAAAGCAGGCAGTTATGATGACATAGCAACAAGTGTAACCAATGAAAGTCTTTCTTTGGAAAAAACATCGTATAGTCGAAGTATAGACACTGAAGATCTCGGCTTATATAAAAAGGTTATAGTTACAGTTAATTGGGGCGCGGGGGTCAAACAGCGTAATGTAAGTGTGGCTACTCTTATTGCTCCTAAATAGGTGAATCTAATGAAAAGAAAAAGGCAAAAAGGTTTCACTCTCATAGAACTTTTAAGCGCGACGATCATAAGTGCTATTGTGATTGCAGCAGCCGGTTCGGTTCTGTTTTATGGTCAGAGATCCTGGAATAATACCTGGAAAAGGGTGAACCTTCAAAGGGACGCTTCCTATGCCATGATGAGAATGACCCGTCCTGTTAAAGCGGCAACTTCAGCAAAATTGGAGGCTGATAATAAGGGCCTAAGGGTATACAATGACCTCGAAGGAAGCTGGAGGAGATTTTTTGTTCAGCCGGCATCTAAGAACCGTACGCTTAAAACCGGAATTGTTGGAGAAAATGTCACTGAGACTATTCTCGATGGTAAGGTGGAAGATGTGCAATTTAATGTAAATGGTACTACAGTAACAATAGAGCTTAAGTTGAGAGAAGGTCACTTACAAACACATCTTGTCTCAACCGTAATGATGCGAAATTATGGACAGTAACGATGCGAAATTATGGGAGGTAATGACAGATGAAAACGAGAATGGCAAAATCAGTCCGCTTGGGGACGCCTTACGGCGAAAAAGGATTCGCGCTTGCTACAGTGGTAGTCTTCTCTTGTATCTTTGTCATTTTAGGTTTCTCCATACTTAATCTGGCGAAGACCGAGATAATATTGACTCAGAAAGAAGTGGACTCGACAAAAGCCTTTTATGCGGCCGAGGCAGGATTAGCAGAATTGACCACAAGCTTGTACAACAAAGAATTTGAAGACATTGCGGATACGGCCTTAGTAGATGCAAGCTTCAAGGTTGATTATTACTATGATGAAGACCCTCCTTATGCTATTTCAACCGGCAGGGCTGGAAATGAAGTGAAAAGAATAAAGGTAGAATTGTCCTTTCTGATTCCTCCCTATGAACGTGGTATATATGCCGGCAATTCGGATGGAGAGAATTGGATGTTTACGTTAAGGGGGCAAGGCGATCCCATAGCCGCAGGAGGCGGAGAGGTCGGTGGGAGAGACATAATCGAAGGAAATATATTCGTTAATGGGGACGCTACTTTATACGAAGAAAGCAGTGTTAATCCTTCGCCCATGCCTAATCCATATAAGTACGATGGAAACGTTGACTCTACTGGTGCAACTAATATCTTAGACCTTGCCACGGTTTCTGGAACAGTTAGCGAGGGCGTCGCTCCGCTGGATCATCCCGGCTTAGTGAAAATGAACTATAAGTTAAATAACACACATAATGTGAGCAAAATCTTTGAAGACGAAGGTGTTAATCAGGGATACCTACCATCAGACCATGAGTTATACAATGTGATGGTAAAGAATCCGTCCGACAGGGGTGGGGAGTGTGGCTCTACTTCCGGCGACGATTACTTCCTTGAGCCGGCAAGCGTGAGTAACAACGGGGCAGACCAAAAGGATGCAAAAACTCCTTTAAGCATGGGGGACAACAGGATTTACTACGTGGAAGGCGATGTGTGGGTTCACAGCCAACAAACTTATGGATTTTTAGTTGACGGTAAAGTGACCATTGTTGCGACAGGAGACATCCATATCTCCGACAATATCAAATATGCAGACAGCGAAAGCCTGTTGGGTCTGGTAGCTCTCGGCAAATACAACGCTGCGGACAAGCTTTTAGAAGGCGGGAACATCTACTTTGGAGACCCTCGTTTCGGGACCTTGTATACGGCTTCTGCGTTAATGTTCGCCGCAGACAGCTTCTTATACAGCACGGACTCCGTTACCGGGGACGCAGCAGAGCCTGAAACTGGTTTTTCCATTTATGGTAATCTTAACGCCCTGAATCAAGTCTCCATCGAGCGGGATTGGTATGATGATGACGGAACTGGGACCGCCAGGCCTGCATCCTTCGATTCGAGCACTGCTCAATGGGTAGATCTGGAGACCGGAGCTGCACTGACAGGGGCCGAAATTGGTAGTCTCAGGCATTATCAGATGAAAATTAGTTATGATGATCGGGTCCGGACTCAAGATACACAGCCGCCGGGGCTGCCAAGAGGAAAAGGAACTATTTTTGGTGGACTAAAACGCTGGGAACAATTGCCCTCAAACTGACCGACCCGGCCTGAATATTAACTATAACTGTTCCTTCGCTTTGCTTAACATGACAATAAAAAATCGGTCATTTTGCGCTTGTCCACAAGGCCGATAACCGCCCAAAATCCTACCTTAAGTCCTTTCCAAATTGGTTATTAGTAGTCGATGAACTACAGTTGCAAAAGGCATCGACAATAATCAATAGAAAATAATCGATATTTGATTATTTATAGGACTCGGCACCTTAAAATCACACACATCCGCCTATGCACAAAGATTGTAATTTCTAAGTAAAACGCCTTGCTTTTTAAGCCGATGAAAAGGAACACAGAGTTGGATTTTCAATTTGAAAGTTGGAGCTTTTTGTAAGGAACTATAGGCTTGGACTGGAAACGAATGCTTAATTTTACAAAGACTGAAGTTCTGGGGCTGGATATCGGTTCGTCTGCGGTGAAGGTAGTCCGGTTGCGCCAAGACAATACCGGCTACACAGTTACCGCAGCCGGCATCGCTGAGATTGCAGTAAGTGAAGGAAACAATAATCATCTAAACACCATCAAAGCAATCCGTGAATGCCTTAAATCGGCCGGGAGTAAAACGAAATTAGCTGTTTGCGGAGTAAGCGGTCCGGACGTTGCGGTGCGAGACTTTGAGTTTCCCTCATTATCGACTTCAGAGATAGATGGAGCTGTTTTGTTTGAGGCCACACAGGTTTGCCCGTTCAATGCGGCAGAAAGTGCTGTTGACCATCATTTGATACCTAATGGTGACGATAAGACAAAAGGCATCTTAGTAGCAGCGACGAATACACTGATAACAAGCAAGGAAAAACTCGTAAAAGAATCTGCCCTTAAGTGTGTTCTGATGGATGTTGAGGGATTGGCACTTTTGAACTGCTTCAATGGCCTGGCCGATGAATCTGAAAAGTCAACAACAGCTATACTGAACGTTGGCAGCTCCGGCACAACTGTGGCAATTATGGGCGGTAATGGCCGGCCGTTCATTCGCGATATGAGCTTTGCCGGTGATAATATTGTAGAGCAGATTGCGGCTGATAAAGATATGTCAATAGAAGACGTCAAGGGGATTTTGTCCGCCGATTCGACGGCATCTCAAATGGATCTTCAGGATAGTCTTAAAAAAGCCTGTCTGAAACTGATAGTCAATGTTTCCGAAACGTTGCGCTATTATGCGACCCAGAAGCAATCGACACCCGTTGAGAAAATATTTGTTTGCGGCGGTTTTGCTCTTACAAAAGGATTTGTTGAATTATTGAACAGCCGGCTCGGAGTCGAAGCCCTCCTGTGGAATCCGTTTGAGAAAATATCCTGCGACGCAGCTC
>SDBS01000503.1_pt1 | contig 37988 bp, 33 predicted proteins | sample 2277091 | NCBI WGS metagenome assembly SDBS01 (sample SAMN10404972, study PRJNA504765) | marine sediment metagenome | isolation source: marine sediment core GS10_PC15, 163 cmbsf | place: Arctic Ocean: Southern Knipovich Ridge | collected 2010
AGAATGCATGCAGCAATAAGTACGGACCTGTTCATCAGTCACCCGTCTACCTGAGAAGAACAAGTTTGGACGTGACTTCGATCTTCCCGAGACGAAGCCTGCAGAAGTAGATGCCCGACGGTTGCGGTGACTTGCGCTCATCAAGACCATTCCAGACAACACTGTGAACACCGGATTCAGCGTTCCCGTCGACCAGCCGCCTTACGAGCTTCCCGCTCACGTCGTAGATGGAAACCGAGACCCGCCCCGGCGATGGCAGCGAGTATTCTATCTCCGTCGAGGGATTGAACGGATTGGGATGGTTCGACAGGGTCAGCGGAACGGACGGCACATCCATCGGTTCCGTCTCGAAAAGGATACGCTCCCCTTCCCCGTCCTCGACCAGGATCCTGTATGAGTAACTGCTCCCCGGCACGATATCCTCGTCGGCGAAAAGATATTCCTCCCCGCCGAGATCTTCGGGACCATCCGGAAGACCGGCGAAATCCGTACCGTCTCTCGCGCGCTCGATGGAAAAAACGGCTCCATCATCCCTCATCGAGAGAGACCAGCGGACCACGACGTTGCCGTCCTCGAATCCTGCCGAGAACTCCTCGAGGAGGGTGGCGACAGGAATCAGCCGCTCGATAGATACGTACCTTTTTCCACCGCAGCCGCAGCATTCCGATCCGAATCCGTCAAGGCAGAACGCGTAATTCTTCGATTGATCCAGCGGTGCGTCAAATGTAAACAGGGCCACGATGCTGTCGCAAAGATTGCAGTAGGGACAGTTGAAAGAATCGAATTCCGCCTCGACGACTTCAAGCGTGTCCGGATACTCGAAATTGAGCCTTTCTACGACCCGGAAATGAGTAAAATCCTCCCCGCAGTCTATTTGTACCGGCGGGCTTCTGAAGACCACGCGGATCCTGTCAGGCTCGATCTGATGGCATCTGCTCGGTCTGGGCGCTCCTCCGCACATGCATTCATAAGTATTGAAGGCGATAAAATCATAAGCCAGAAGCGCCCCTGTCTGGCCGGTGCACGTCACGTCGGAGAAGTCGCCGGTCATCGTCTCTACAGGCTGGCTGAAGCAGTCGTCCAGATTCAGGTTGAACCAGTTGATGCGGCATACGAAGAAGGGCTCGGTCCTGCATGGATCTACCGCTATTTCGACTCCGTTGCCGGCGGGATCTCCAACCGATGTAATCCCCGGACCGAACTCGATGGACAGGTGGATGATGCTGCCCGGGCACCCCGCGATCCTGAAAGACGCCCCCTGCACGCCTCCTGGTCCCGGAGCGATCCATACCCAGCCTGAAAAGATGTCCTGGCTGTCGGTCCAGAATTCGTTCCCACACTGATAGGCGGAGCCGCTGTTAAGGTGAATATATGAATCGCATTCGCCCGGGCAGGGAAGCATGAGAATCGACAGAAATAACAGTATAGCCGCAGTGGTGAGGAATCGGGATTTCATTAGACCCCCTTTTACCGGGAGTGTATCACGGAGTGTAAAGATTGTCAATTTAAATACCAAGAACGACAGACTCCAGATAATAACGGTTCCGAGCGGAAAATCCCCCGCTTGACCGGCGCATGAAGGTGCGATAGTCTCCACCTCGCACCATTGCTGCACCATCGCTGGAGACATCGCTGGAGACATCGCGTGCAGCAACACTACAACAAACGACAAGGAGCGCATTATGCAGTGGGGACTGAAGAACAGGCTGTCGAGGATATTCAACCCTGAAACAGGTCGCACGGTCATGCTGGCCGTCGACCACGGCTATTTCCTCGGGCCCACGAGGAAACTCGAGGACCCGCGCGCGACGATAACGCCCCTGTTGCCGTACGCCGACGCGCTGATGGTCACAAGGGGCGTACTTCGCAACTGCGTCGATCCCGAGGGCGCCATACCGACCGTGCTGAGGGTATCGGGCGGCGTGAGCATCATCGGCCCGTCGCTCGCCGACGAGGGACTTACAACATCGATCGAGGACGCGATCAGGCTCAATGTCTCGGCCGTGACGATGTCGATATTCGTCGGCACCGAGCACGAGCGCGAAACGCTGCTCAATCTCGCCGAACTCGTCGACGAGGGCGAGAAGTACGGCATCCCGGTGCTGGCGGTAACTGCCGTCGGCAAGGAGCTCGAGAAGAGGGACGCGAGGTTCCTCTCCCTCTGCTGCCGCATCGCCGCCGAGATCGGCGCTCATTACGTAAAGACCTACTACTGCGACGATTTCGAGAAGGTCGTCGATAGCTGCCCGGTGCCGGTCGTTATAGCGGGCGGGCCGCAGCTCGACACCTTCAGGGACACACTCCAGCTAGCGCACGACGCGATCTCAAAGGGCGCGCGAGGCGTAGACATGGGGCGCAACATCTGGCAGTCCGACCATCCCGTTGCGGCGTTGAGAGCGGTGCGTGGAGTGGTGCAGGAGAACATGAAGGTCAACGAGGCATTCGAACTCTTCGAGAGTCTCTCCAGGGGGTAGACCGGACGCGATGAGCGATATGAGAGCTGCCGTCTACTATAACAACAGCGACATCCGCATCGAAGAGATGCCCGTGCCGGATATCGGCCCCGGCGAGCTACTCGTCCGTATAGAGTCGAGCGGCATCTGCGGCAGCGACGTGATGGAATGGTACCGGATCAGGAAGGCCCCGCTCGTGCTGGGCCATGAGATCGCGGGCACGGTGGAGAGAGTCGGAGCCGATGTAGCGGACTTCTCACCAGGCGACAGGGTATCGGTCGCCCACCATGTCCCGTGCGAGGAATGCCGTTACTGCCTCGAGGGAAAATACTCACTCTGTGACACGCTGCGTACGACGAATTTCGATCCGGGGGGATTCGCTGAATTCGTTCGTGTGCCGGAGATCAATGTCGAGAAGGGGACCTTTCTGATACCCGACGGCCTCTCGTTCGATGCCGCCGCCTTCATCGAGCCGCTCGCATGCGTCGTGCGGGGAATGAACACAGCGGGATTCAGGGAGGGCGATGACGTCCTCATCCTCGGCAGCGGCATCTCGGGGCTCCTCTTCATCAAGCTGCTCAGAGCAAAAGGCGCCGGAAGGATAGTCGCCACCGACATCGATCCGGCGAGGCTCGACGCGGCGAAGCGTATGGGCGCGGACGAGGCCCTCGACGCTGCGGAAGCCACTCCGGACGGGCTGAAAGAGCTGAATGACGGACGGCTCTTCGACCTGGCAGTGACATGCGCCGGGGTCGAACCTGTTGTCCTGCAGGCCCTCCGTTCAGTCGATCGAGGCGGAACGATCCTGCTCTTCGCGCCGCTTGCTCCGGGGGTGGAGATCACGATGCCCTTCTTCGACCTCTGGCGCGATCAGATAACGATCGTATCGACCTATGCCGGCCCGCCCGCCGACTCGCGCGAAGCGATGGCGCTGCTCGCCTCGGGAGAGATCAACGTCGAGGATATGATCACCCACCGCCTTCCCCTCGAGAGAACGGCCGAGGGATTCGGCCTCGTCGCTGAAGGCTCAGAATCGATAAAGGTGATAATCAGGCCCCGGGAATGAACGGAGGTTGATGACCATGCGAATCACCGTATCCAGAACCAGAAAAGACGCGATCGTGACCTGCTCCGCAATGCTCGTATTCCTCGCCGCATGCGGCGACGGCGGCGGAAGCAGTTCAGGGGAAGTCATTAAAAAATTCCCCGTCGACTCCGCCACAGAAGTACTCACGAGGAAGAACGTATCCACAGACAGCAATATCTCGCGTGACGGAAAGGGGTCTCTCAGAATAGACGTGAAGGGTACGCAGACACTGCCGCTTTACAGGCTCGGCGACATCGATCTAGAGGAGGCGTTCCTCATCTACCAGGCCGCCCTGCGCACGGAGAACCTCGATGGCGAGGCGTTCCTCGAGATGATCTGCTTCTTCCAGGGAAAAGGCGAGTTCTTCTCCCGAAACTACAAATCGGCTCTCTCTGGGACGACCGACTGGACGGTCAGGAGCACGCCGTTCAAACTTCTCGCCGGTCAGAATCCCGACATAGTCGAGCTGAACATCCACGTCAGCGGCCGCGGAACGGTCTGGATCGACGACATCAAACTGCTCAAACGCCCGATGAACTGATCACACCGGGTTCTGACGATACAGCGATCACATCAACCGGCATGAATTGCTGATGTGTGCGATATCGACCGATTTATCCGCTATCTCTACTCCCACCGGTGGGAATAGAGAAATCTGAATTAATCATCGATTTCTGATATTCCCCTTCACTCCCGGCACCGCGAGTAAGTCAGTTCGTGATTCCACAGGAAAAGTGAGTATTGCCGCAGTCCCGACGCCGGGACTGCGCAAATGGATATTTGCGAAGTACAGATACTTTTCGTGAATATCCCCCTCCCCGCCGTGTATCCGGAACAAACCCGTCCGTATCCCGTATACAAAAAGGGTGGGACCCGACCCGTACTCTTTAAACCCGGCATGGCGGGTGTGCGGTGAGGCAGTGTTGCGGGGCGGCGCGGCCATGGCCTGTGGAGCCGCCCCGGTTTTTCAAAACTGTGTCCTGAAAGGGATGGTTGGAACGATGATCGGTTTTCTGCTCTGGTGCATCCTGTTTGTGATCTGCTGGCCGCTGGCGCTGGTGATCGCCGTACTGATACCCCTCGTATGGCTGATCGTGCTGCCGTTCAGGATAGCGTTCGCCGTTGTCAGCTGGATGCTTTCTCTCGTGTTCGGGATACTGAGCTTCCCGTTCAGGATTATGGCGAGGTGCTGACAGCGGGGAACTCGAGGATCATGCAGTAGGCCTGTTCGAATGCGTTGACCAGGGGTACCTTCCTGTGATCGAGCCGGAGTATCCCGCAAATCTTCCGCAGGATCCTCGGGATGAACCTCACATGGGCGAGGTGCTCTCCCCTCCACTCAGCGACAAGATCCAGTCCGTTCGCCTTCGCGAGTTTCCTCCAGTACGAAGGTCTTCTGATATTGATATGTGTCGGATTGGTATCCGGTATGCCGATCAGCGGACAGCTGCGCATCCTGTATGGAAGGGACAGGTTGGGCGTAGTGACCACGACGATCCCGCCCCACTTCAGAACGGTCCTGACCATCCTGAAGAAGTCATCCGGCTCCGCGAGATGCTCGACGACATCGAAGCATGTGACGACATCGAATGTCTCTCGCTCGAAGGGCCATTTGTCGTCGGTGATGTCGCCTACGACTATCTTCGCCGACGTCATCTCAGATGCTATCTCGATCGATTTCGGGAAAGGGTCCATCCCGTGCAGGTCGCGCAGCCCGGACTCCTCTTCGAGCATCGAGAGGAAGAATCCGTAACCCACACCCACATCGAGAAGACGTACCTCCCGAAACGATTCCCCGAACTTCTGAGCGAGGAATTCGATCTTCGGGAGGTACTTCTCTCTCTGGTACCTCCTGCCCTCTTCCGACCGGAGCGTCTCGAGGGAATGGACGTACGTCACATTATCGGGATCTCTCTCCAAACTTCTAACCCTTTACCCTCTTTGAGTACTGGTACATGAAGACGGCAAGAGCCGCGATCATGACGATACCGACTATCTCGCTCGCCGATTCCCCGTAAGAGACCGACAGGAACTTGTCCCAGCCTGTAGCGGCGATGACCGCCGCGACAACGCCTGCTATCGAGCCGCCGGCTATAAATCCGGAGGCTACGAGAATTCCCCGTTCCTTGCGTTCCTTCACGACACCGGCGTCCCTGCTGCTCCTGCTGACGAACCATGCTATCACGCCACCGAGCAGGACCGCGGTGTTGAGCTGGATCGGCAGGTACATGCCGAGCGCGAAGGCGAGGGCAGGTACGCCTGCCATCCAGAGGATAACTGAGATTATCACTCCGAACGAGAAGAGTATCCACTGCACTCCCGCCTCGGGTCCCATCAGGCCGAAGATGATCTCCTTCATCGCCGAGGCCTGGGGCGCCGGCATCTCCATCGAACCGAGTGTATATGTATTTGCGAGCAGCATCATCACGAGGGCACAGAAGACGGCGGAGACGAAGACGCCGAGGAACTTGAACATCTGCTGGTTCTTCGGCGTAGCGCCGATCCAGCGTCCTATCTTCAGGTCTGTAGCGAACGCCCCCGCTGTGGCGAGAGCGGTGCAGACTACCCCGCCGATTATAAGCGCGACGAACATCCCCGGCTTCCCGGACAATCCGAGTCGAGTGAGTATCACGCTCGTTATGATCAGCGTCGTCAGTGTCATTCCCGAAACGGGGTTCGTGCCGATCAGGCCGATAGCCCGCGCGGCGACCAGCGTGAAGAGGAACGAGATGCCGAGCGCGAGAAGCACGCCGACCGTCGCTACAAGGCTCGTCGCCACTCCCCCGCGGAAGAACAGCCAGAGGCAGAGGCCGATCGCGGCCACGCCGATCAGAACGTCGCGCATGCTGATGTCGCGCTCCGTCCTGACGTCATCATGTTCCTCATGCCTCGAGGCGGCGATTCCCCTGATACCGAGGGCAAACGACTTTCCGATCGACGGGATCGACTTGATGATGCCCATCAGCCCCGCTCCGGCGATGCCGCCGATGCCGATCAGCCGCACGTAGTTGACGAATATATCATCGACCGACATCTGCGAGATCGGAACGTCACCGGGCGGTATTATCATATCAAGGCCGCCGCCGACGAATTTGACGAGCGGTATGAGGACAAGAAAGGACAGGAAGCTTCCCGCCGCGATGATCGAAGCGTACTTGATCCCGACGATATAGCCGAGGCCGACGATGGCTGAGAGTCCATCGATGCGAAAGGCCATCGAGAACTTGTTCTCTATCCATCTCCCCACACCGATGGCGTGGAAGGTGATGACCTCTTTCCACAGGGTGAATGTAAGGATGCAGAGGTCGAAGAGGAACGCGACGAGCGCCGCCCAGACGAGTGTCTTCGCCTGCTGGCCCGCGCTCTCGCCGGCCACGAGGATCTCTGTCGTCGCCATCGCCTCGGGGAAGGGGAGCTTGCCGTGCTCCTTGACCATAAGATAGTCGCGAAGCGGGATGAGAAAGAGGACCCCGAGACAGCCGCCGAAGAAAGCGGTGAAGAATATGTGCCAGAAGGTCACCTCGATATCGAGCATGTAGAGGGCCGGTATGGTAAATACCGCTCCCGCCACCACGGCGCTCGACGCGGCGCCTATCGACTGGATGATCACGTTCTCGAGGATCGTGCTCCGTCGCGCGAAGAAGTTGGTTATCCCGATGGCTATGATGGCGATAGGTATCGCCGCCTCCATCCCCTGCCCCGTCTTCAGTGCCAGGTAGGCCGAGGCGAGCGAAAAGACCATCGCCATGATCACACCGATCACCACGGACCTCATCGTGATCTCGAATGGTGATTCACTCGCCGGGACTATCGGATGAAAGGTCTCGCCTTCCTTCAGCTCCCTGTAAGCTTCGGGCGGAAGTCTCGTCGGCTGCTCTGACATAGTCCACCTTTTTTGACAGTTAATATAATAACAACTGTTTACATCTTCGGGCCGTTCCTGTATAATCTCGGCGATTCTAACATTCTGCTGCAAAGCGGGCAATCCAAATTCATGATGCGCCGGACGCGACGCGAGAGGGGGATTCCATGAATCGGTTTGTAACTGCTCTCATGGTGTTGATTCTGATCTCAATCTCCACATCCAACGTTCTGGCCGACTGGTCTCCGAACGGTAATCCGGTATGCCAGGCAACCGGCGGACAGATGTATCAGAAGATCATATCCGACGGAGCGGGCGGGGGCATCATCGTATGGGAAGATCCGAGAAGCTCATATAGTGATGTTTACGTCCAGAGGTTTTCCGAGGACGGTATTATGATCTGGCAGTTTGACGGTGTCCTGGTCAGCACAGCTGACCGTGCACAGATTCGGCCGGTAATCACGGAAGATGGAGCAGGCGGTTGTATCATAGTATGGGCTGATGACAGGATTGCCTCCAGCTATGACATCTACGCTCAGAGACTCGATCACAATGGATCTATCCTGTGGTCCACGGACGACATTCCTGTCTGTACCGAAATCGGTGAGCAGCACCGTCCATTCGTCATACCTGACGGCTCAGGCGGAGCTGTCATAACGTGGCACGACGAAAGAAACGGAGTCAGGCATATATACGCCCAGAGACTCGATGCAAACGGGAACCGGCTCTGGGCTCAGGGTGGAGTAAGAATCTCTACTCCGCATAATATCGCGGCCTGCTCGCAGGAGTATCCCGTAGCAGTGCCTGATGGATCCGGCGGGGCGATCATCGCGTGGCACGCGTCATGTAACGACGACATGTTCGACAGGGAACTGCACATACGACGTGTAAGCGCCTCCGGAGATACCGTCTGGTCAGGCAGCGAGACGATACTGACTGACTTTACAGGCGGGGCTCACGCCTGGCCAGCCATTATCTCGGACGACAGTGGCGGAGCGATCGCGGCCTGGACCGCTAATGAAGAAAACGTGGCACATGTCGTTTACACGCAAAGAGTGTCATCATCGGGAGACCGTCTCTGGGGTATGGGCGGCCAGGTTGTAGCCCAGTCCGACAGTATTGTCGAATATCCCCTGCTCGAATCGGACGGAAAGCATGGAGCGTTCGTCGCCTGGACCGATATAGGGGAACATTCAGGGGAGGGTTATTACGATCTGTTTATCCAGCGGGTACAGTCGGACGGCACGCCCTTATGGGATTCCGAGGTGATGCTCGCGGACACATATGGCGACCGGAAATTCTGCGATCTGGCGCCCGACGGATCCGGAGGTGTCGTAACAAGCTGGCGTGATTTCAGGTACCACGCACTCGTAAGTGATGTCTTCACGCAGAAGGTGGATTCGACAGGGCAGCTGCTCTGGGGACCGTCGGGTCTCAGTGCCTGTGAGTCCTGGCCCTTCAGAACCAGGGCATTCGCGCTGCTGATCTGCGATGATGAGGGAGGCGCCTTCGTATGCTGGTGTGATTTCCGGAATGACTCACATTTCGATCTCTACGCAAAAAGGGTCAATCCGGATTACACTCCTCCCGTGTATGAGTACCCTCCCGAGATACTCTCTGTCAGCGATGTTCCGGGCGACCAGGGAGGCCAGCTTTCCATTATCTGGAACCGCAGCTTTCTCGATACAGATGCGTATCGGGATATTGCTCATTACGAAGTCTGGAGGAGGATATCCTTCGGCCAGAGAACCTTTCTGTCCGCTTCTTCAGACACTCTGCTTGCGCCTTTCCCGGGACCATCTGCAGATCCCGGCCAGAGGCCGATACTGAAATACGACCAGGCAGGGTTTGCATGGGAATGGCTGATGGACATGCCGGCGAGATTCTTCGATTCTTATGTGGCGACTGTCCCCAGCCTGCACGATTCGACCACTCTGGGAACGGGCTGGCAGTACTTCATGGTCAGCGCGGTCACCCATGACCCTTATCTATTCTACGATTCACCGGTGGACAGCGGGTATTCTGTCGATAATCTCTCCCCCTGCACACCGACCGGACTGGCCGCTCGATCAGTAGAGGGCGACCTTCTGTTGGAATGGGATCCAAACACCGAAGAGGACCTTCTCCGGTATGCCGTATACAAGGGCGATACTGAAGATTTCATTCCGGGTGCCGGCAATCTCATCGCCTCGCCTTCAGTCAACCGGGCGATCGATACCGGTTGGGGATCAGAATATGAATTCTATTACAAGGTGTCGGCTTCTGACGTACACGGCAACGAGAGCGGATGGGCGCTGATCACTCCCGGGGATGTGGTAGCAACCCAGCTGCAGTCCTTCTCGTCGACCTGGTCGTCCGGATCGATCGTACTGACATGGACAGTCTCGAGTATCGAGGATGGAACTGTATTCCAGGTCAGCAGGTCGGAAGATGACGGCGAGACATGGCGGATGATCGATGATGCCGGAATCAACCGCGACGATATGAGTTTCACGTTTATCGACCGGGAACTTCTCGGAGGGCGTGAATACATGTACCGGGTAGACATCAGCGATAACGGGGAAATCAGGATCTTCTTCGTATCCGAAGGAATCCATACGCCCGAGATCCCGCTTACCCTGGAGCAGAACTATCCCAATCCGTTCAATCCCTCGACGACGATCACGTTCTACCTTCCCGAGGGAGCCGATGTCTCGCTGAGCGTATACGACGTATTGGGGAGGCTGGTCCGGGAGCTGGAGAGCGGCGCCCTGGGAGCGGGATGGCATTCAGCGGCCTGGGACGGCATAGCCGCCTCCGGGAAGGCAGCCGGTTCGGGCGCCTACTTCTGCCGGCTCAAGGCGGGCAAGGAGATCATCACCCGCAAGATGATACTTCTCAAATAGGCGCGAACCTGCATACCGCGCTTTTTTCCGAGGGCCGGGGACCTCTTCCCCGGCTCTCCTTTTCTAATATCCAAGCCGCCGCCGCGTGTGTATAATCTCCCGTGCATTGAATTCCTCAAAGAAGCCCGCGATTCAACGGAAGGAGCGTCGATATGTTCAGGTCCGGAAGGTTCAACTTTCTGGCGGCGCTGGTGTTATCGCTGATGATACCGGCGCTTTCCGCGATCGAGGCACCGGCTTCGGCCGATGTCGTCTCGGCTGAAGACATGCTCAGCATCGAAAGAAGCTACTACGCCGACATCAGCCCGGACGGCCGCTGGATCGCCTACACACTGAGCGTCCCGCGCTGCTCGAAGGAGAAGGCCGGCGGAGCGTACTCCGAGCTTTACCTTGTCTCGACAAAGACAGGAGAGATCCTTCCATTCATCACGGGGGAGGTCAACGTAGGATCGCCCCGCTTCAGCCCCGACGGAAAGAAGATCGGCTTCACGATGCGCCGCGGCGAGAAGGCGAAGAGCCAGGTATGGATGATACCGGTCGACGGCGGCGAATCGGTCCAGGTGACCAGCTCGAAATCGGGCGCCGGATCGTTCCGCTGGCTCCCCGATGGAAGCGGGATAGCCTGGCTCGAAACGGAGGAGAAGCCGAAGGTCGAGAAGACGCTCGACGACAAGGGATACGACTTCCTCTATTACGAGGAAAACCTGCGCAACCGCGAACTCTACATCGGCAGGTTCGGCGAGTGCGGCGAGAAGGTGAAGGGCGAGAAGGTCACCGAGGGCATCCACGTCGTCGGGTTTGAACTGAGTCCCGACGGCAGGCACGCGGCGATCGCTACCTGCCCGATGAATCTCATCGATCACATCTACATGTTCAAGAAGATCCATATCCTCGACCTCGAGACTGGAAAGACGAGGCGCCTTACCGATAATCCCGGCAAGCTGGGCGGATTCGCCTTCAGTCCCGACGGGAAAAAGCTCGCCTGGGTCGCAGCGCTCACGCGGGCCGACCACGCGGTCAGCCAGGCATATGTCATCAACGTCAAAGGCGGCGAGCCGGTCAATCTCACACCTGAAGATTTCCGCGGCCACATCAACTGGGTCGGCTGGGAAAACAACGGCTCTGTCTGCTACCTTGCCGGCGAAGGGGTCTGGAACACGCTCAGCACCGTAAAGGCGAAGGGCGGCAAGCGAAAGATCATCCTCGACAGCAGAAAGACGGAGATCATCTTCAACGCCCCGCACTTCACGAAGGACTTCAAGCATTTCGCCTTCATCGCGTCGTCACCCGAGATCCCCGGCGACGTGTTCTACTGGAAAAAGGGCGACAAGGAGCTCAAGCGCCTCACGACCTTCAATCCCTGGATAGCCGAGAGAGAGCTCGGCCGCCAGGAGGTCGTCACCTACAAGGCGCGCGATGGACGTGATATCGAGGGCATCCTCGTCTATCCCGTCAACTATGCGGAAGGGAAACACTATCCCCTTATCGTGACCGTTCACGGAGGACCCGAGGCCCACTACCGAAACGTATGGCTCGGCTCGTACTTCCACCCCGCCCAGGCGCTGGCGGGCAAGGGATACGTCGTCTTCTATCCCAACTACCGGGCGAGCACGGGCTACGGCGTCGAGTTCGCGGCGCTGGGCTACGAAGATGCCGCGGGCAGGGAATTCGACGACTGCGCCGACGCGATCGACTACCTCGTCGATGCGGGGATCGCCGACGGTTCCCGGGTCGGCCTCGGAGGCGGCTCGTACGGCGGATTCGCCGCGGCGTGGTTCGCATCGTACTATACCGGGAAGATCAGGGCCGTCTGCATGTTCGTCGGGATCAGCGATCTGGTGAGCAAGCGCGGCACTACCGATATCCCCTGGGAGGAGCTCTACGTCCACTCGGGCAAGAAGCTCGACGCCGACTGGGAGCAGTGGGAGTTCAGCCTCAAGCGCAGCCCGATATACTGGGCCCATCAGAGCAGGACAGCCGTGCTGATCATCGGCGGAGCGGCCGATTCGAGGGTCCATCCCTCCCAGTCCCTCGAGTTCTACAGGCGCCTGAAGATGAACGACCACCCGGCCGTGCGTCTCGTCCAGTATCCCGGCGAGGGACACGGAAACAGGAAACAGCCCGGCCGGATAGACGTATTATACAGACACATGCAGTGGTACGACTGGTATGTCAGGGACAAGAATCCTCTCGACGGCCCGATGCCTCCTCTGTTGATTCATGAGAGCTACGGCCTCGAACTGGGAAAAGAAAAGGAAGAAGAAGGGACTGAGTAGCACACGAAAGCGAGGTGCGTTATGGACAGTGACAGGAAGGAAATATCGAGGAGATCGTTTCTCGGCCGCGGCATGGCCGGGATCGTCGGAGCGGGAATAGGGATCGCCGGCGGCGGGCAAGGTCCTCGGCTCCACTCCCGTCCAGGAGGGCAAAGAGGCGGTCAGGCCGCAGATCCTCGAATACAGGCCTCTCGGCTCGACGGGCTGGAAGGCTTCCGACATCTCTTTCGGTAACGCGAGGATGCAGGATCCCGCCCAGCTCGAGTACGCCATCGAGCGCGGGATCAACTATGTCGACACCGCCCGGCAGTACTTCGACATGGAGGTCGTCGTCGGGAAGATCTTCCCCGCCAAGCGCGACAAACTCTTTGTGACGACAAAACTCGAACCCGAACTGTTCACGGCCGAGACGACCGTCGAGCAGATCACAACCGCACTCGAGGAGAGCCTGGGGCGTCTCAACACCGACTACGTCGACTGCTGCCTGATACATTCGGTCGGCGATCCGAACCTCGGCGGGCTGGAGAGGATCCAGAACCCCGCGATACCCGAGGCTTTCGCGAAGGCGAAGAAAGCCGGAAAGATCAGGGCGTGGGGCGCCAGCTCACACGGACCGAAGATGGTCGAGGATTTCGACTGGCTTCTCGACAACACCGACCTCGACATGATCATGCCCGGAATGAACCTTCTCACGAAGGGGCTCGAGCCCGTTCTGACAAAGGCGAAAAAGAAGGGCGTAGCCGTCGTGGCGATGAAGAGTCTCTCTGCCGCGAGAAAGATCGACTATTCAGAGTACATGAAGGATGGCCGCACGGCGAGGCAGGCACTGACGAAGTGGATGCTCGCGCAGCCGAACATCGACACGATCTGCATCTCCATGGGCACGATCGAGGACATCGACGAACTCGTGGCCGTATCAGGCAGAACTGATATGTCGATGAAGGAAAGAAAAGTCCTCGAGGGATACTGCGGGCTGCTCGGAAGCGACTACTGCAGGCCGGGATGCGACGGATGCTTCGGCTCCTGTCCAAAGGACGTCCCCGTACATGACATCCTCAGGTACAGGCTCTACTTCAATAACTACGGCAGGGAAAAGTACGCGATGAGAAAGTATGCAGAACTACCGGAGTCGCGCCGGGCAGGACAGTGCGCTTCATGCGCAGGACACTGCACTTCGAGCTGTCCGTACGGTATCGACGTAAGGTCGAAACTCATCAGGGCGCACGGCGAACTGGCCGTCTGACAAGAGGGGGAGTAACGAAATGAGGATATCAGGAATGAAAACATCACTGACCCTGCTGGCCGTATGCTGCCTGGCGGTATCGGTCATCCAGCTCTCCAGCTGCGGCGGCCCGCTCGATGCCGAGGGAATGATGGAGAGATCGGTCAAGGCCCTCGGTGGCATCGAGAGGGCCACAGGCTGGAAGACCTCGGTGAGCAAGGGCCTGATGACCACGAACTGGCCCGGCTGGGGAGACCTGAGAGCCGACTGCACCTATTTCATCCAGAAGCCGGACATGATGGTCCTCGACGAGGACTACAGCGTCTACGACCATCCGTTCTTCTTCAGGTACACCTACAACGCCGGCGAGGCGTGGGTCATGGTCAACCTCGGCGTCAGACAGAACGATCGATACAGGACGATGCTCGAGAAGGATCTCAGGACCGTCGACGGAATCGCGTATTATCTCGAGCATTCCGACACGCTTTACATCGTAACGGAAGTCGAACCCGACACACTGCTCACCGATGTAGCGTTCACGAGGGTCGCGGCCATCGAGGGTGCCGACACGGTGTTCTTCGACCTGGACAACGAGACATGGCTGCCTGTTCGCTCGCTCGACAAGGGCGATCAGGGCGGATGGAATCACAACATCTATGACGACTACCGCCCGGTCAACGGGTATCTCGTCCCCTTCCACGAGACGACGTACGTCAACGGGACGAAAAACCGTGAGATGACCTGGAAGACGATCGAGTTCGATGTCGATATCGACATCGCTGAATTCGAAAAGAACAGGCCGAAAGCGTCCGAATAGAAACGTTTTCAGCGGTTCTCAAAATGCGTGATAAATGGTGGACAAGGGGCTGGACGACGTTATGCAACGCCGCACAGCCCCTTGTTATTTCCATTGTTTCCAGGCAATTAAGCTCCTCTGCACGATAATGGAAACCCCTGGGTTGTTGTCATAAATCTTGCAGAGTCCCGGAATGAAGCGATTCATGATTGCGGGGGACTGGAAAGGAGCGACCGAGTTGAAGAGGAAAGCAAACAACCACAGGTCAAAGCATAAGGAAAGACATATGCACGATGGCCTCAGATTCAGGAAAGACAGAAGCCTCATAGAGAAGAAAACGAGCAAGTACGGAGTTTCCACGCTTCTCGAGGAAAATATCTCGCCGGTAGTGGAAGAAGAGGAATAGACGGGGATCCCCGGAGAGCTACCTCCGGGACTGAACAGATAACATAACGTCGAGAAGTGCCGAATAGTCTCTACGCGTCACGACGCCGGCCAGACGTCCATCCGGTCCGGTTACAGGTATGATGTCCCGCCCCTGCTGCATCAACGACACAAAGAGCCCCCAGGCTGGATCTTCAGGTCTCGCCAGGGAAGATGCCGTAACCTTTCTCATCATCTCGCCTGTCCTGATGCCGGCCCGCGATCCGCTGTCGATCTCCTTTACGTCATCCAGATACACAATCCCTGTCAGGATCCCGCCGGCCGTGACGGGCATGCTGTACAAATGATATCGAAGAAAGAAATGCCTGATGAGACTCTCGAGATCGGTCGACGGATCTACGGTCGGGAAATCAGTCCGCATTATCTCCTCGACCTTCAGTTCTTCCAGTGATTTCTTCCATACGACCTGCCTGTAGCTCCTTACCGCTGCCTGCCTGAGGAACAGCCCGATAAAGACCATCCAGATCCCGCTGACGACATTATCGTACACCAGAAAGTTGAATGCCCCTCCCGCCACAAGGATATATGAGAAGACCTTCCCCACTCCCGCGGCGATCCGCGTCGCGCGCCTGACATCTCCGGTCCTCTTCCAGATGATCGCCCTCAGTATCCGTCCCCCGTCGAGCGGAAAACCCGGAACCATGTTGAATATGAATATCCCGATGTTTATAGCGCCCACCGTGCCGAAAAGTATCGACAGAAAAGGTACGCTCCCCGTCAGAAACGCCAGCCCGAACAAGACCCCGACCAGGACGAGGGTCATCAGCGGGCCGGCCGCCGCCATCCTCAGCTCGAGCGAAGGTTCGTCGACCTCGTGCCCCATCTGGGCGACGCCGCCGAACATGAACAGCGTTATCCGCTTTATCGGCAGCCCGCCCCTCGAAGCGACCAGAGAGTGGCTGAACTCATGGATAAGTATGGACAGGAAGAGAAGCAGGGCGGTGAGCAGCGAGAGTATCCACATCGTAACGGGTGCAAAGAGGCCGGGGTACGATTCAGGATAGAAACCGGTTCCGAACGACCACGTCACGAAAGCAAGTATGAAGAGCCATGAGATATTGATCTCGACAGGGATTCCCTGGAAGGTGAAAAGTCTGAGGTTTCTCTTGAACATCGATCGTCCCGGCAGGTCAGTCTGCGTAACCCTTGAACCCGTTATTTGTGTCGACCTCGATCAGGACAGGACGCGCTTCACTGGAAGACCAGCTGTAAGCCATGATGTCGATCTCGTCGCCCTCTTTGATTAGATGAGCCGCGGCGCCGTTCATCCCTATCACACCACTTCCCCTCTCTCCCTTGATGACGTAGGTCTGGAGCCTGTGACCATTGGTGCGGTCGACGACGTGCACATTCTCGTGTTCGCTCAGGTTGGCCCTGTCGATCAGGTCCGCGTCGATCGTGATACTGCCCACATAACGCAGGTCGGCCTGCGTTACAGTAGCCCCGAGGATCATCGATTTGAGCAGAAGGCGTTTCATGATTCGGAATATAGTATAAACCCGCCGGGATGAAAAGTCGATTCGGGATCAGGATGCCGCTCAGATCATGTCTCCGGCCTTCTCCGTCAGGTGCCTGACGAATCTGTTCTCCTCGTCAACGAGGATATTGCTGAAATCACCCGATTCCCCGGTCGACCAGGTAAAGGCCATGATGCTTATCTCGTCGCCCGGACGGCAGAGCCTCGACACGGCCCCGCAGGCGATGATATCCCCGCTCCCGCTCTCAGCTTCGAAGGCGAAGGTCTCGAGCCGCGCCCCGCTTGTGGCGTTGACGATGAGGATCTTCTCGAATGGAGCGACATTGCCGAGCTCGAGCAGTTTCGTGTCGATCCGCAGGCAGTCATTCTCTTCCGGCGCTTCACCGCTGATATGAGCCTTGTGGATCTTCGATTTTATGACGAGCCGTTCTTCGATATTGGATACGATGAATTTCGCCTTACCTGCCGGCGACAGGGGGATATCGTCGACGATCTGAAAATCGATGCGGAAATCCTCGCAGCAGTTCTCCCGGATCTTTACGGCAAGCACCTCCCTGTACTCATCGCTCCACTCTTGACCGGGAACTATGCGGAAGATGATGCCGGACCTGTCCCGCTGCTCGATCTGGAACCTGTCGATGCCGGGTACGGCCCTCGACAGCCAGGTCCAGAAGAACCCGCCGACCTTCTTCCCCCCGGCGGTGACGATCGCGTCGAACGAACGGCCCTCCAGTTTCTCGAGCAGCGGAAACCCCCGTCCGCAGGGACATTTCCTCTCCGTCGGCATGGCGAGGTCGCCGGTCCTGTACCTTATGAACGGCATATAGAGATTGCTCAGATCGGTGATGACGAGCTCGCCTGTCTCGCCGCTCTGCGCGGGCCGTCCGCTTTCGTGTATCACCTCGACGTGAAAGAGGTCGCTGAAGATGTGAAGCCCCTTGTGCTCGGAGCATTCGTATGCTACCGCTGAGAACTCCCTGCTCCCGTAACGGTCGTATACTTCGGTGTGGAACACTTCCTCTATCAGGTCCCTCTGGTGCGGAAAGAGCCTCTCCCCTCCCGTCACTACGGCCTTCGGTGAGGGCAGGCGGACACCCGCGTCACGGCAGAATTCGGAGAATACCGCGAGTGCGGACGGGTAGCCTATCAAGATCGACGGCCTGAACCGTCTCAGGCGTGCGGCATATCCCCTCATCGTCTCCGGGGTCATCTCGAACGATGAGAGGGGCACTATATTGTTGAAGAAGTTCTTCGCGCCCTCGATGATCCGTTCCTTAAGCGGCCTTCCGAGATGGAATCCCCAGAGCAGCGCCTGCCGTCCGCCGATATCGAATCCCATCCAGCGGTATCCCCGCATAGTCGCCGCGCGCCGCACCGGCCCGGCTGAGGTGTCGCCCCAGAAATACAGCGGCTCCCCCGTCGATCCTCCCGTACTGGAGGGATATCCCCTGCGCAACGGGTCCTTCGAGATCATCCGTCTCTTCTCGCCGCGGATTATCTCCTTCGTCAGGAACGGTATCCCGGCCAGATCAGCGGGGCTGTCGAATGCGGAAGGGTCGATGCCCTCGCTCTCGAAGAGGTCCCTGTAATACGGAACGAAGCGTCCGGCCGCATCGAGGAGGACTGTCAGTTTTTTCCACTTCAGATCCTCGATCTCCTTCTCGGGAAGGAACTGATTGTGCTCGAGCTCATCGAGGATATCGAGGACCCCGTCCCTGCGGAATCCCCTGTAGACGGGATACACGACGTTTCTGACTATCGATTCAGGAAGATACGGAAACATAGGCCGGAGCAGCTCCTGGTAAATCCCTCGTTCATCTCGTGCCTGTAAGATAATGGCGCAGAAGGTATTTTAGTTTATAAAATCTCATCGTCCAAACCGTATTTTGACTGCCGGCGAAATTTTCGAGTATCGATATGAAGAATCCCGGATCGGTCCTGCGGTAGAGTCTGCCCTTCCAGACCCACGGCGAACCGCTGCCTATCCTCCCGATCTCGGACGGATCCTGCCCGAATGCGTTTCTCTTGTCCATGACCTGGTAATGGGTAGTCGTAGCGAGGTAACCGGCCTTCTTCGCCAATTCGAGGACCTCCGGATTCCTGCCGCCGCCCGGCCAGCAGAGAAAATCGATGCCGTGGCCGAGTCCCTCCGAAAGTATCCGTTTTGATTCGGTCAGTTCGAACAGGACCCTCTCGAGGTATTCGTCATGCGTTTCCACGCTGTCGGCCGAGGGAGGATTCTGCTCTGTAATACCCTCAAGTTCGCCGCGCCAGCCTTCCCTGGCGAAGAAATTGTCGCCGCCGTTCTCTTTGACATGCTTGACGAGTCCTTCGGACAGCGCGGGATCGGGGTAGTACTTCGGGGCCTCGAGCGCCTTGGAATGGTGGTAGACCGGTGTTCCGTAAGGGATCTCGTCTTCCCTGCTCCTCGACATGTATTCGTATTTGCTCTCGGGGAACCTGTTCCACGCGAGCCACGGCGGGGGCGTGTATCCCTCGACGCCGATGGGCCTGTGAAAGTCCACGATCTTCGGCCCGGCCGGATACCACGTATGCGTCTTCGCGTGGCTCTGTATCTCGATATGCCCGGAAGTCTCCATGAGCCTCATCTCAGCCATCGAGAGAAAACCGCTGACCGGCATTCCGGATTTCCAGGCGCCCCCTTCGGCACCGCTGTCGAGGGTCGGCCTCGGTTCGGAAGAGGGGTCGATGAAATCAGCAGTCATCCAGATGACCGCCCTGTGCCCGTACTTCTTCAGTATCGGCCAGGCAAGGACGTAGTTGTCGAGGTACCCGTCGTCGAATGTGAGCACTACCGGTTTTTCGGGAAGGGGCTCACCGGAAGAGAGGTGGGTGTGCAGCTGCGCGAGCGTGATCGTCGTCCAGCCGCTGTCCCTCAGGGCTTTCATCTGCCCCTCGAAAACATCGACCGGGGTGAGCAGGTAGTTCCAGATCCAGCCGGGACGGTCGGGCCCGATGCCGTGATACATCACGACGGGAACACCGCGCGACCTTCCCGGATCATCGGGGAGATTGCGGTTTTTACAGACTTCAGGCGCGCCGATCGTCCTCACCTCTCGCCGCGGCAGCGAGCCGCGTGTAGATATCCTCTATCCTCCCGGTAACAGCAGTCGCGCTGTATTTCTCGTCAATGATCCTCGAGGCATTCTCCCCGAGCCGTGTGCCGAGTTCCCTGCTGCCCAGCAGCCTCCCGATCGCACCCGCGAGTGTCCTCGGCTCTTCAGGCGACACGAGCAGGGCGCTTTCTCCATCTCTTACCGTTTCAGGTATCCCGCCTGCGGTTGTCGCGGCTATCGCGCAGCCCGAAGCCATCGCCTCGAGAAGGGAAACGGGCAGTCCCTCTCTCACCGATGAGAGAACGAACACATCGCATGCCGACAGCAGGTCGGGGACATCCCTTCTCGCGCCGGGCAGCGAGATATTGTCGGAGATCCCGAATTTCGCCACGGCATCCTCTATCTCGCCGAGGCAAGGTCCGTCACCCGCGATCAGGCACCTCACTTGGGGAAACTCGTCCTTCAGATAGTACACCGCCTCGACAAGGGACGGGTATGCCTTCGCCACTACAAGCCTTCCGACCGTGATGATCAGGGGATCCTCGACATCCCACCCGAATTCGGCCATTACAGTTGCTCGTCCCTTTACCGCCCCGCGAAATGGAGCCGGATCGACCGAATTCGGTATGACGGTCAGCTTCCCTTCCGGCGCACCTTCCCGGTTTACGCGGATACGGGCTATATCATCGCTGACGCAGATGCGCATATCGGTCGACCTGGAAAGCCATCTCTCCATCATCAGGTAGAACCGCCCCTTCCAGAGGTGCTTGCCGTGCTCGGTGGTCATAAGCACCGGCACACCGGCCTTCCTGCCGGCGATGCGGCCGAGCGAATCGGCCAGCGGGAGATGAGCATGGAGGATGTCGAATCTTTCTCTTTTCAGATACCTCACGAGCCTTGGGAATACGAATGGCAGCTTTCTCCAGCGAAAATCGAGGAAGGTCAGCGATTCGACGTTTCTCCTCGCAGCCTCCTCCATCTTCTCGTCGCCCCTGTTGAACAGGCAGAGGTGAGGCTCGAACCTCGACCGGTCGAGGTTGGCCAGCAGCCCGAGGACCTGCATCTCGGCTCCGCCGATCTTGAGCTTCGGCAGCATCACGCAGATCTTTATCTTCTTTGGTCCGTCTCCGGTCAAATCTGTCCTCTCATCCGTGGGGCGCATATTCCTGTCTCCGCAGACATTATCACAGGAATTGACGCGATTCCAATAATATCGGACCAGTTACACCCGTGAGAGGCCCATGAAAAGGGCGCGATGTGCCAGGCACATCGCGCCCCTTCGAACAGACTGTAAAGTTTCCCTTTACAGATCGAACCCGAAACCGACGAGGAACTGGAAGCCGTTGTTGAAAACTTCCGCCACACCAGCTTCATCCAGTTTCGTAAATCCCATCGAGTACCTGACATCGAGGCTGAGGGTCTGCGCGCCCTCGCTGAGCCCGAAGTCGAATCCTCCTCCGACTATCAGGCCGAAATCGGTGTCGGCGAACAGCTCCTTTACATCGATGTCTTCAAGCTTGGCGCTCATCAGGAATGCCAGGTAAGGACCGGCAAACAGAGTGGGAGACCAGCTCTTTCCCTCCAGCGGGAAATTGACCTTGAACAGTACGGGGATCTCGAGGTATCCCTGCTTCATTTCGATTGTCAGGACCTCGGACTCCGATGCGCCTTTCCCCGAGTAGTAGAGCTCGGGCTGAATCGCGATGACCTCGGAGAAGCTGTGGCAAAAATACGCACCGAACGCGAATGCTGTCAGGTTGTCGACACTACCGGCGTCATCTCCATAATACTTGAACATGTTCAGGCCGGCCTTGAGGCCGAGCGTATTTGACGACTGTGCTGACGCGGAAGCCGTCAGTGCGATCATTACAAATGCCAGAATAAGTAAACGCTTCATCAGATATCTCCCGTTTCAGAGTGATATTTCAGTTCCACGAATCATCCCCCCGGCTCATGCCTGCCGGGAGCGCTCACTGCATACCAATCACCCCCCCTCGGAGCACTGATAAAATTCTCCTCACCGTTTCGGTTGTGATTCCGCCGTTGCTGAGGATATTCAGGACAATTCCCGATGATGACAAGCATTTTCTTGGCACCCACCTTGCAAAAAACCTCTACGTCACAGTGTAAAACAACGATTTAGCAGCTTTTTGCGCCCAGACCGGCAAGTTTACAGTCAGGAGGCGGTATGTCACAGTTCATGGAAGTCCTCGAGTGGTTCGATGAGACAGGCGAGGAGATTGTTCACAGGATGCCCCCGGAGGGGTCCGCGGAGATAAAAATGGGCGCGCAGCTGATAGTGCGCGACAACCAGTCCAGCGTCTTCTTCAAGGACGGCAAGGGCCTCGATATCTTCGGCGCGGGACGCCACACACTCACGACCAGGAACCTTCCGATCCTCACGAAGATCCTCTCCCTGCCCTGGGGATTCAAGTCACCCTTCAGGGCCGAGGTCTATTTCGTAAACATGAAGATGTTCCTCAACCAGAAATGGGGAACGAAGGATCCTGTCGCGTTCAAGGACAGCAAGCTCGGCCTCGTCAGGCTGCGCGCCTTCGGAATCTATACATTCAAGATCACCGAGCCTGTGCTCTTCATCAACACGGTCGTGGGAACGCAGGGCGTATACACGAGCGAGATGATCGGCAACTATCTGCGCGACGTCGTCGTCTCGAGGATAAACGACCTCTTCGGTGAGAAGCTCGATTCGATCTTCGATCTTCCACAGTACTACGACGAGCTCGCAGTCGAGATCAAGGAGAGGCTCGTCAACGATTTCTCCAAGTACGGAATGGAACTGACCGACTTCTTCATCAACTCGATAACGCCGCCGCCAGAGGTGCAGAAGATGATCGACGAGCGCAGCGGGCTCGAGGCAGTCGGCAATCTCGATGAGTTCTTCAAGTTCAAGGCCGCAAAGGCGATGGGAGACGCCGCAACTTCAAGCGGCAACGGTGGCGGCGCGGGAGCGACCGCGGCAGGCGGAATGGGCATCGGTCTCGGAGCTGGTCTCGGAATGATGATCCCGGGCATGCGCGCCCGGAGCGTCAGCACACCATCTGGCTCGGCAACCGGCACGATCGAGATGCTCCAGTGCCCGAAGTGTCACAACGAAGTCATGCCGGATTCGATGTTCTGCCAGAACTGCGGGACCCATCTGGTCGTGATGAACCGCTGCCAGGATTGCGGTACGGAACTGCCCACCGAGGCGAAGTTCTGCTCGAGCTGCGGAAACGAGATCGGCGTCGATCTGACCTGCCCGCACTGCAACGCGAAGCTGCCTCATGGAACGAAGTTCTGCACAGGCTGCGGCGAGAAACTGGAAAAAGAGGATGATGCAGGTTAATTGCCGCCTCTGCGGGGGCGAAAACAGCATACACCCAGGGCAGGAGATGCTCTTCTGCTCTTACTGCGGCTCCGCCCTCGCTGTAGAGGAGGACAGGGGGCCCGAGCGCCTCATACTGCCTCACGATCGGAACGACCGGCACGCCGAAGAGGCACTCCGGTCGTTTCTCGCGGCAAGAAGCCTCGCCTCTCCGAAGGATATCAAGCTCGATTTCGCCTACATACCCTACACGATGCTCGAGGATGATCGTGGACGCCTGTTCGGACAGCCGGGCAGGGACACCTGGCCCGAGACCGGCCCCCTCTCCTTCCCTCCGGCAGGGGAATACCGTTTCCTTGATGAATCTCTCGCCGGCGGTGAGAAGGTCTTCCCACTCGACGAAGACGCAGGAACGCTCGCCCAAGCGGCAAGGATACTCTTCCTGCCCTTATACCGGGTGAGGTACAGAGCTGCTGGCAGGAAATACCGCGCACTGATCATGGGCGAGAGCTATTACGTATTCGCCGACGCACTCCCCCCTGAACGTCCAGGCGCGATAAGCGTGCCGAACATCATCGCGGCGGCCGCGATCGCTGTCGCCTATCTCTTTATCGGAAAGCTCGGCCATTCGGCGCCAGCCAGGATACTGGTGATAATGACCGTTGCGCTGGCCGGCTGGGGCGCGTTCACCCTGAAAGCAAGGATTGCGAGCAAGAGTGACTGAGATCCTCGATAACGCCCCGGCGGAAGTCTCCGCACCGATACCACAGGCGCCCGTGTCAGCTGAGACGTTCGGCGTAAGCTGCAGCGCGTGCGGGGGATCTCTCAGGGTCCACGAGGGTGAGAGAAGCATCCGTTGTGAATACTGCGACGCCGCACTGCTGATCACCCGCCCGAGAGGAGTCCGCGGATATATCCTCGATCCCAGCATCAGCGAAGGCAAGGCGAGGCTCGCCGCGCTCAGGCACCTCTCCGAGAAGACGGGCGGCAGGATCAAGGCGAGACACGCCTCGATAATCGATCTTCGGATGATCAACGTCCCATTCTGGCGGATGAGCGGGATGATGTCGGGGTGGCTCAGCGGTGACGAGGTCATCAGACATGAGACAGAGGTCCCAGTCCCCGGTCCGAACGGGACCCGGATGGTCAAACGGACCGAGGAGGAAAGACGCCCCTTCTCCAAACTGATCTTCAAGCGCATCGACTGGTCCACGCCGGCCTGTTCGCTCAGGCATCTCGGCCTACAGGGGATCTCGCTGAGAACGCAGATACTTAAGTGGAACGTCTTTGAACACGAAATGAAGGATAAGCTCAACATAGCCCTGCCGATGAAGACTGCCGCGCAGGCACGCAGCGACGGGTACAGTTACATGACCACTCTCGCGGCGCCGTCGGGTGCGTTTATCAAGGCGAGCAGGTTCGAACTTTTCGGCAACAGGCTCTCGATCTACTACTATCCCGTTTACATCCTGCGATACAGGCACGCGGACCGCATCTATTCGATAACGATCGACGGCAACAACGGCAGAGTGATACGCGGAGACGTGCCCCGGTGGAGAAAGATTACTGCGAAATCGTTCTTTCTCGTCCCGGCATTCACCGCGATCCTTGTCGGCATCTGGTGGCCCCTGCTGCCTATCGCCGCCGGAGCGACTTACATCTACGACATGGTTCAGTCGGGTACTTTCCTGCCGCCGCACCGCTGGATGCAGGACAGGCTCGAACGCTGGTTCGGAGGAAGGTTATGAAGGACGGACTGTTGACTGTGCAGCGTCTTCAGTGCGGTCACTGCGGAGGCGAGCTTCCCATTATGGGGAGGTACGTCACCTTCCAGTGCGGCACCTGCTTCCGCCGCTGCGTCATCACGGACGATGGCCTCAAACCCCTCAACGTCTACAGGGCCTCGCCTCCCGAAGAACGTGAGGGCAGGATCGTATATCTGCCTTTCTGGGTCATCGCGGCCGACGTCGAGGCGCTGAGAAAGAACATCTCCGACGTCATGACCGGCCTCACCAGGGTTTCACAGAAGATCGCCACAACGAAGATCGAAAGGGATACGACCGAGCCGGACTGGGTCACGGAGCTGGGGATGAACATGATGGGAGTAAGTTCGGCCGACGCGCATCAGCCGGCGGTCATCGATTCATCGCACCTCACAGATCGACTGCCCTCACGTGCCGAACTCGAGCACATACTGGGCCGTATGGAGTCGACCGGCCGCTGGCACGTTTATGTCCCCGCCTTCTGGACCTCCAACACGCGGGCCTACCTGAAAATCGGGCAGCTGATGACAAGGAAACAGCCTGTCTTCCACGTGGAACGATTCGACGATCCTGAAAAACAGATCATGTGCGCTCTGGGTCCACAGGACGCAGTCCGACTGGTCGATTACATCTTCTTCGCGACACTGCCCGAGTCTATCCAGACCTGCTCGAGCTTCATGAAAGGCATCCATCTCGAGGCCGGCAGCCCCGTTCTGATCGAATTCCCCTTCCTCGAGAATCCAGGCTCGCTGGAGAGCCTGGTCGGCGGATTCCACATCCAGCCGCAGATGGTCGGGACCGATCCGCCCGTATAGGATCCCGTCTGTTCACGATCCAGTCGAAATCATTTCATGGGTTTGCGAAGTGACCGTCTCAGCGTTCACACTGCCGATTTACCACATGAAGACCGGATTCATGATCGGCTACATAGGCATAGTCTCCCGAGACGGCAACACCCCGGGCTGCGACTGGTGTATCACAGAATCCGGCAATGTACAGATAATCCTCATAGTCAATGCATAGTAGTAAAAGTCAGGGACGCCGAAAAACCGCTTCGCCACCGTTGACACTCTTGGTGCGGGCACTGTGAGTTTCAGAGACCCACCAAGCCATACCGCCCCTTGATGCACCTTCCGTGATCCATGCTCAGCGATCACTTCGTTGATCTTCTGTCCCAGTCCCTGCTTGCCTGCACCCGGTCGATGCGGTAGATTGCCACCGATGAAAGATATTATTCATATAACAACGCTGGTCATGATTATTGCCGCAGCAGCGGTCATGGCGGCTGCAGCGCCGCCGACCGCTGCAGCGCCGCCGACCGCCGCAGCTCCGACACCTCCCGGACCTGCCTCCATAGAGGATTCCACGACTGTGCCCCAGGCAGTCATGCACAAGGCAATAACGACAGATGCTGAATCTGAAAAGCCCTTCGTGGCACCTCCGGCACCCGATGAGGGCTCCCTCGAGGTCAGAGTGTTCAGGCTCCTCAACTCGAGGGCCGCCACTCCGGTCCTCGATGTATTAATGCCGATAATTACCGATTTCAGACGAAGCCGGATAGTGCTGCTCGTAGTATGGGCGATGCTGGTCATCTTCGGCGGAAACAGGGGCAGGTGGGCGGCCCTTATGCTGATTCCTCTGGTCGCGGCGACCGATCAGCTCTCAGCCTCGGTCCTCAAGCCGCTTGTCGGAAGATCGCGGCCCTGCGAGGTACTAGGAAGCGTTCACTTCTGGTACGGGCCCGAGGGATGGATCACGACCCCTGCCGAGGTCGTACGGAGCTACAAGTCCTCGTTCTCGTTCCCGTCGAGTCACGCGACGAATATCACGGGGGCGATGATGTTTCTCGGCCTCGCGTTCCGCAAGGCACTCTGGCCCCTGCTCTTTACGGCTGTACTGGTTTCATATTCGAGGGTATACATCGGCAACCACTGGACCTCGGATATCATCGTCGGGATGGCCCTCGGAGCGCTCCTCGCCTGGATCGCCTGGATCGCGTTTAAAAGGATCTACAGCAGCCTTGACCGTACGGGCTCAGGCGGTGGCTCAGACGACCAGGACGGGACAGACGGCCTTCTGGATGACCCGGGACGAAGTGGACCCGAATAGAAAATCTCCGACCCCGTGTGATCCCGCCGATCCCATGATAATAAGATCGACCTTCTCTTCCTCCGCGACCTCGCGTATCCGTTCGACCGCCCTGCCCTCCTTGACGATATACCTCACATCGAAGCCTTCAAGGGCCTTGCCCAGCTCCGATTTCATCTTCTCTTCCACCCTGTCGTCAAGTTCGGGATCGAGCTGCAGTATCGATGTGACTCCCGCCGTGTAATAGACGGGCGGTATCTCGACATCTACGGCGTGCAGGACGAGGATCTCGGCACCGCCTATCTTACCGACTGAACGAAGCATCTCGACAGGCTCGAGGGACTCGTCGGAAAAGTCATACGGGAAGAGGATCTTCCTGATGTGGGCCTCGTGCGTATCGGGATCGACGAACTCGTGCTCGGTCTGCTTTACCACAAGGATCGGACATGGAGAATACCTGATGACATTCTCAGTCACACTCCCCAGCAGGACGTGCTTCAGGCCGCTGCGCCCGTGGGTGGACATGCAGACGAGGCCGATGTCGCCCTCCTGCTTGATGAACTCGAGGATGGCGGCATGCGGCGAGATACCCTGGGCAAGGGCCTTTCGCACCTTGACCCCCGAGTCGCCGGCCCGTTCAAAGCAGACGCTGAACCGGTCGTCGGCGCTCTTCGTGGCCTGCTCGCAGTACGTCTGCAGGTAGGGAAAGTGATAGTCGGGATTATTCGGATCATTATCATAGATCGTGACGGCGTGGAGCATTATCAGCTCCGCGTCATATATCTTCGCCATCTTGATCGCGTACGGCAGGGCGTGATCGGAGAGATCTGAAAAATCTGTCGTAAACAGCACCTTTTTGATTTCGGGCATTCCGGGCCTCCGTGGATTTCATGACATTCCTGGATGAGCCTTTTACGCTCTCGATGCTATCGGCCTGCAAGCCGCTGTGTCAAGGCGATTCGGCCGATTTTCCTTCACATCACCGGGCCCCGTTAGTATCTTCCCCCTGTTCGATATACTTGAAGGACGAACGGTCATGTCACTGACGATATTTACCAGAAAAAACCGCAAGGCGATCCTGATACTTGCTATCGCTCTGGTCGCCGGGGCCGCGGTGAGCCGGATCCCCTTTGACGGATTGTCCGAGGCGGGCAGGCTGACCTTCGGGATCTTCACCATGGCGGCGATACTCTGGGTCCTCGAGCCGTTCTCTCTCTATGTCACATCGTTCATCATAGTCATACTCGAGGTGATCCTGCTCGGACGCAGCGGAGGGCCGCTGGGGCTGACCGGCTCCGGCTACATGATCTTCCTCAACCCCTTCTTCAGTTCAGTCGTGGTGCTGCTTCTCGGCGGATTCGTAATGGCTCAGGCGGTCAAACGCTACGGCATCGATACCTGGCTGTCGAGGAAACTGCTGCACCGGGTCGGCAGCAGGCCGGGGGCCGTACTGTTCGGAATGATGGTCATGTCTGCCTTCCTCTCGATGTGGATATCAAACACCGCGACGACGGCGCTGATGATGGCCGTGGCCATCCCGGTCGTGAACACCCTCTCCGGCAACGAACCGTTCAGGAAGGCGATGATCCTCGGCATCCCGTTCGCCTCTAATATCGGCGGCATAGGGACGCCTATCGGTTCTCCCCCGAACGCCATCGCGATGGGATTCCTCGAGCAGGCCGGTCATGAGATGACATTTCTGGGCTGGATGACCATCGGGGTACCGATCGTCATCGTCCTGATCCTCGTCTGCTGGCTTGTCCTCTACTCGCTGTTCAGGCCTAAAATAGAAAACATCGAGCTCGAAGTGCCGGAAGAGGCCGAATCGCTCGACAATCGCTCGAAATTCATCATCGCCGTATTCGTGCTCATCGTGATCCTCTGGCTCACCTCCTCCCTGCACGGGATACCGTCATCGATAGTCGCGCTCATACCATTTGTCATCTTATTCGGGCTGAGGCTTCTCGATGATGACGACCTCAGGGAACTCGGCTGGGGGATACTCTTCATAGTCGGCGGCGGGATGAGCCTCGGTGTGGCGATGAGAGAGAGCGGACTGAGCGAATGGATGGTCTCGCAGGTAGACTTCGCCTCAATGGGAACGCTGGGAATACTCTTCCTCTTCGCGGCAGTCGCGGCTCTGATGACGACATTTATTTCCAATAGCGCCACGGCGAACCTACTCCTTCCGATAGTCGTGGGAATCGCCGCGGTCTCCCCGGTGTCGAGCGCGCTGGTTGTGGCGATAGTGTCCTCGGCTGCGATGATACTTCCCGTCAGCACACCACCCAACGCGATCGCATACGGTTCAGGCCACATCGATGTGCGCGATATGGCGAAGGCCGGAACGATTATCACGGCGTTCTCGCTCGTGTTCGTGGTACTTGTGATATACTTTCTGTTCTGATAACGGCTGCCACCATCTGGAAAGGACGCCTGATATGCATATAAACGAGAAGCAGGGCGCAGAGAGCGCGCGACTCGAACGCTGCCCTAAATGCGGAGCCAACGAAACAAGGAACAACGTCTATTTCCGCAGGGGCAAGAGGATCAGAATATACATGGAATGCGCGAAATGCGGCGAGTTTGTTTCGAGATACACGCTGTCCGGATACACATCCGACAAGTCGTACGAATCAATCCTCGCGAAGATGCGGACAATCAGGCTCAACAGCGGAAAACGTACCCTTGACATGGTCAAGGGCTTCAGCGACGACGTACGAGGCGAATTCGAGCACGTACTCGAGCTGATCAGGACGCAAGAGGATGAGCGAAAGATCGAGGAGATCATCGAGGATGATCCTCCCGGTGATGATTGACGTCAGCGTTGTTTTGACATAAAAGAGATATATGGAAGATTCGAAGAGCGGCACTAAATATATCAACGAGGGGTTTCTCGCCGCGATGGTCATCCTCGTCGCCGCCGTGGTTCGCCTGTTTCACGTGATCTTCACCGCGCGCATCAATCCCCTCGCCAGCAATCTCATACTCGATTCGCTGGTCTACGACAAGTGGGCCAAGGCTATTGTCTGGGGAAGCGAGCTCCCGGCGACCAGACTGATGCAGGCTCCTCTTTACCCGTGGGTTCTGTCGCTGATCTACCGCGTATTCGGGCCGAATCTTACGGCAGTGCGAAGCGTCCAGGCACTGCTGGGCATCTTGACATGTGCATTTATCACTGTATTCACGAGGAGACTCTTCCGGTCCTCGACCGCCGGGATCATCGCCGGCCTCCTGGCCGCGCTCTATCTTCCCTCGATATTCTACGAGGGAGTGATACTCCCCGCCACGCTCATACTGTTTTTTAACGCGCTGTTTGTCCTGCTCATGGTCCCCGACACGGGACAGGCCGGACCGGCAAGACTTATGGCAGCCGGCTTCGTTCTCGGCCTGTCGGTTATGGCAAAGCCGGTGGCTCTTCTCCTGCTGCCCTTCGCGATCGTCTATATCTGGCTCAGAACAAAAAAATTCGATGAAAGCGCAACGACCGATATCCGGCACGGTGTCGGCAAGAAGCTCCTCAGATTTTCCGCCGCTCTTATGATCGGCCTTATCTTCGCTATCGCGCCTCTCACGATCCGTAACGCCAGAATGACGGGAAAGTTTTTGCCCCTCACCACAGGAGGCGGGATCAACTTTTACATAGGGAACAATCCGAGAGCGAACGGCTTCTACGCCGTGCCCTTCTACCGCGACATGCCTCTCGGAGGAACGCCGGAGGTCCAGCAGGAGAGAATGCGCCTGCTCGCCGAAGCGGCGGAGAAGCGAAAACTATCACCGGGAGAGGTCTCGAGGTTCTGGACGAGGGAAACCCTGAGGCACATCGCATCCGAACCGGGGAAATCGGCGGCATTGACCTTCCGGAAGTTACTATATTTCTTCAACAGGTACGAGCGGGCCAGCGTCGAGAGCATACCCTTTCACCGGGAGTTCGGAGGCATGATCTCTCTCCCGCTTCCCGGCTACTGGTTCGTTCTCTCACTGGCGCTGCTCGGAATATTCCTGACAAGAAAACGGTGGGACAGGCTCATCCTGCTCTACGGCGGAGTGCTGACATATCTCGCTGCCGCAGTCGTCTTCTATGTCCTCGCCCGGTACCGCATTCCGGTCGTCATATTCCTCATACCCTTTGCCGGAGCGGCCATATCGATGCTCCTGAAGATGATCCGTGACAGAAAACTCTTCGATTTCGTGATCATGGCAATAGCCCTTTTCATGATCTTCTATGCCACGGGCCTCAAAGTGGCGAGAGATACATCCTTCGGAAAGGCCACACGCATGGTGAGGCTCGGCAAGGTCTACGCGAACTCCGGTGATATGGACGAGGCGATCAAGATATGGAAGGATGCCCTGAAAATGGACCCGGGACATCCCGACGCCGAACGCTGCCTTAACGACGCCGGTGCCTCCCTCCCCAAAAGTAATTAATGGAACTGTGCTTATGTAGGCTGATGTAGGACGAAAGCGACCGGCCTTACCCGTAGTCGACCTCGGTTCCTCAGGGGAGACCGAGGGTAAGGCCGGTCGCAATAAATTACTCCTCTGTTTCAGCCCCATTCCGCCTCAGCCACTGCTCGCACCAGTCCAGTATAGACGCATACCAGAAGCGTGAGTTGTGCGGCTGCATGATCCAGTGGTTCTCGTCCGGGTACCTGATCATCTTCGACGGAACGCCGAGGCGCTGAAGCGCCGTGAACATCTGCTCGCCCCCCGTGATCGGGACGCGGAAGTCGAGTTCACCGTGGATGATCAGGTGCGGAGTCGCGAAATTCTTCGCGTAACGTATCGGGGAGTAGAGATCATTGAGTTCGGGCTTGTCCCACGGCGTGCCGAAGAACTCCCACTCGGGGAACCACAGTTCCTCGGTCGAGCCGTACGAGCTCCACTGATCCGCCTCACCGGCATGGGTGACGAGAACGGCGAACATCTTGTCCTCGTTGTGCCCCTGCAGCCAGTTGCAGACGAACCCGCCGAACGAACCGCCCCAGCCGGCGACTTTGCTGCCGTCGACCCAGTCGTAGTTCTCCAGGACGTGACGCACACCGCTCCTGATATCCTCTATCACCTTGCCGCCCCAGTCGCCGTTGATCCCGTCGCAGAATTCCTGGCCGTAACCTGTAGAGCCGCGCGGGTTGCAGAAGAAGACGGCATAGTCGGCGCCGGAGAAAACGGCGTACTCTGTTCTGTAGGCATACCCGAACATCTGCTGTGGCCCGCCGTGGATCCGCACGAGCAGCGGGTACTTCTCTCCGGGATCGAAATTCATCGGCTTTACGAGGAAGCCGTGGACCTTCGCTCCCTCTGCGCCCTCGAACCACATTTCCTCGGCGTCGGGGAAATGATACTCCGCGTAGAGATCGTCGTTGACGCCGGTCAATTTCTTCACGCCTCCGCCCTTTGAGTTGCAGCGGAATATCTCGTAGTAGTGGACTATCGGCCTGTAGAGGTAGGTAAAGAACTTGTCCTTCGGACCGGGCTGAACGCTGAGGTGATATCCGCGCCCCGCGTCGCCCTTGCCGCTGATAACCGTCGAGATCTTGCCGCCCTTCGCGGAAACGCTGAACAGGTTGATGTCGGCGCGGTCCTCGGCAGAAAAATAGATCTTCTTCCCGTCATGCGACCAGAAGAGCGAACCGACGCTGCGGTCGAAATCGGGCGTCAGCGATACGGGCTCTCCGTCGGGAAGCTCGATTACCATAAGCTCGTACCTGTCCGATTCGTATCCAGGCCTGCGGGTAGCGCGATAGGCGACATGTTTCCCGTCGGGGGAGATGCGGGGATGACTGTCAGCCGCTGGATTGGAGGTGACCCTCCTGACCTCGCCGCCATCGACAGGGACCATCCAGATATCCTCGTTGTACGAGACGGCCTGGTCCTCGTCCTGCTTTCCGGCGAAATAGATCGTCTTCCCGTCAGGGCTCAGATCGAACTCCCTCCCCGCCGAACCGAGCCAGTAGGTAAGAGCGTCGAACTTCAGCCCGGGAGTGAGGTTGCGGGGCTCGCCATCTTCGGCGGCGATATAAAAGAGGTGCTGGACCTTCCCATCCTCGTAGGTATCCCAGTGCCTGTACATCAGGCTCTTGTGGACCATCGCGGTGACCTTGCACTCTTCCTTTTCCTCGTCCTTTTCCTTCACGCAGTCGAAATCTTCGCAGCCAAGATATGTGCGGCCGGTGAATATGAAACCGTCGCCGTCATGCGTCCATATGAAGTCGCCGACGCCGCCGTATATGTCTGTCGCTTTCCTCGCCTCTCCTCCCTGCAGGGGCAGGATGTAGATCTGTCTCGAATCATCACGCGAGGAGAGGAACGCGATCTTCTTCCCATCGGGTGACCAGCGGGGATGATTGTCGCTCTTCGGGCTCGTGGTCATCCTGCGCGGTGTCCCGCCGCCGGCTGGTATGATCCATATGTCCGAGTTTCTCTTGTTCTCCTCGAAGTCAGTGACGCTCACCACGTAGGCGATCCACTTGCCGTCGGGCGAAACCTGGTTGTCACCTACCCTCTTGAGCTTCCAGAGGTCGTCCGGCGTCCAGGGCTTCTTCTCCCCGGCCGCAGCCGGGACCGCGATCGCTGCCGTCAGCGCCATCGCGATCAGAAAAACGGATAACTTTTTCATCCCCGCTCCTTTCTCACGGCCCTGCCCGGGCCGGTCCATTCACTCACTTGCGGCTTTCTGCCGCGGTCCCGATAGGATATAATCTGCGGCGGAATGTGAAAAGACCCAAAATGGAGGAAATGATGCTTTTCGACGACGATCCCAGGGATATCAGGAAGAAAGAGTTTATCGAGCGAATGAGGCGCAGGAAATCGGGCGAGCTCCTCGGACCCCTCACGGAGAAGATAGCGGCCTGGGAAAGGAGTGAAATCGACTCGTCGGAGGTATTCAGGGCCGCCAGCTATGCGGGCCGCAAGGGCGAGGCGATGATCGCCGATTTCAAGAAGCGTCCCGATGTGATCCTCGCGGGCATCGCGATGGACGAAAACCGGCACATCACATCCCTCGGTGAGATCGGTGTCGAGGTCCGCCTGTCAAATATCACTGAGGTCTTTTGCGACGCGTTGGTCACCCCCGACGAACCTGATGGAAGCATGACGTCCGGAGCCGCTGTGATACACGCGGCCGTGAAGGACGACTCCGGTGCTATCACAACCGGATCTGTGACCGCGGCCCTGTCTGCGGCTCTGAAGGAAGCGGAAGAGCTCGAGGCGGAGACTGTGGCAGTTCCCTGCCTTGGATATGTCGACGGTGGTATCGGGGCGGAAGAATCAGCGGCAGCCGTAATCACGGCAGTTGAAAACCATGCCGGGGAATCGCTCACCAAGATCATGCTGGTCGATATTGCCGAGGAAGCAGTAGCCGCTTTTATCGCCGAGCTCGAGAAACGGGACGAGGAGTAGGTATCATACAGATCTGGATTGCCTGGCTGAAGGATCTCCCATATCGCCATAAGATCATCCCGCTTCAGGTCAACCGCTACAGTTGTTACGCTTCAGCGCCGACCTCTTCCTTGCTGCAGCCGGCACAGCCGGTACCCGGCTCAGGATATACGCCGTTCCAGCAGTAGAGGCAGAGCTTCTCCTTCGGGATGCCGATCGCCTCGACCATATCCTCTATCGTCTGGTAACGAAGCGTAGTGACCTCGAGGTCCTTCCGGATCCATTCGATCATATTCGCGTATTTCTCGGTGGATGAATCGAGATACTCCGAGATGTCCTCGATGTTGCTGCCCTCGATGGCTTTTATCGCCCTGCGCGCGGCGAGCTCTTCGATATCGCGGGTCGAGAGATTGAATCGGCAGGGGAACATCAGGGGCGGACAGGCCGGCCGCACATGGACTTCCTTCGCGCCGCCCGACATGAGCTTCTTGACGGTAAAGTTCTTCAGCTGTGTCCCTCGAACGATCGAATCCTCACAGATTATGATCCGGTTGCCGTCAATGACCGCCTTGTTCGGTACGAGCTTCATCTTCGCGATGTGGTCACGTATATCCTGTGAAGGCGGGATGTAGCTGCGACCGTAGCCGGGCGTGTATTTTACCAGGGGACGCCTGTAGGGCTTCCCCGATTCCATCGCATAGCCTATGGCGTGGGAGGTTCCCGAGTCGGGGATGCCCGCGACAACATCGATCTCGATATCGCTGTCCTTGCGGGCCATTGCCCTGCCCGACCTCTCACGGACCGTCTCAACGTTGATCCCCTCGTAGAACGATGCGGGAAACCCTGTATAGATCCAGAGGAAAGCACAGGTCTGCTGAGCCTCGTTGCCTTCTTTTTCCTGTTTGAGTCCTTTCGGGCCGAGCAACAGGACCTCGCCGGGCCTGAGGAACTTTATCAGATCGAACTCGAGGTTCGGAAATGCCGTAGTCTCCGTACTGACCGCCCAGCCGTCCTTGTTCTCGGCTACAGCCAGAGAGAAATATCCGAGCCTGTCACGGGCGGCATAGACACCGTCGCCGTGAAGGATCAGCAGGCAGATCGAGCCGTCTATACGGTCGAACATCTTCTCTATGCCGTCGGGAATCGAATCGCCCTTCGTGATCAGCTTCGCCACCAGTTCAGTGAAGTTGACGATGCCATCGCCGACCTCGCTGAAGGTCACGCCCTCTGCGAGAAGCTCCTCGGTCAGCTCGTGAGCGTTGTCGAGAAAACCGTCGGTTACTATGCAGAAGGGACCGAATTTTGAATTTATATAGATCGGCTGCTCTTCGGAAGCGCTGATGACGCCGATTCCCATCCCGCCCTTCATGGCAAGCAGGTCCTCGGCGAATTTCGACTTGAACTGGTTGTTGCTGATGTTGTGGATCTGCCTCTCGAATTCTTTACCGAGAACCGCCGCGCCGCCGTACTGGGTGCCGAGGTGCGAATGGTAATCGGTGCCATAGAGGAGATACTCACTGCATCTTTCACTGGAGACAACGCCGAAGAGACCGCTCATTTGAGACCTCCGATGGGTGGCAGATTATGGTGTGATGCGACCGGAAAAAATGGAGTCTACAACTCCGGTGGATAATACTCAACCCGTTTTATCGTTCCGGGAGACTGAATCCCGAAATTATTTCAAATAGAGCTCGAACCAGTCGACAATACGCTCGATCAGATCTATCTGATGATGGATCTCCCTGATCGAGTGCCCCTCGCGGGGGTAGACGACCATCTCGACCTCGACCCCGGACTGCTTGAGCCCGTTGTAGAACTCGTAACCCTGTGAAACGGGGACGCGGGCGTCGTTTTCGCCGTGCAGCACGAGCGTCGGCGTCTTCGCGCCCGTCACATGATCGACAGGTGAGTGGCTTCGGTATGCCTCCGCCCTCCTGTAGGCAATATCCCTGAAGTATTCCTCGAGGAAAGTCGGTGTAATATCGGTAGTTCCATGGAAACTGAACAGGTTCGTCACCGCCGCTCCCGCCACTGCCGCCTTGAAACGAGCCGTCTTCGTCACGGCCCACGAGGCCATGAATCCGCCGTAGCTCCATCCGCCGATTCCGAGCCTGTCGCGGGAGGCATACCCCTCGTTTACGAGGTAGTCCGCTCCTGAGATCACATCCTCGTAGTCGCCGCCACCCCAGTCGTCGAAGTTCGCTCTGGCGAATCCCGGGCCGTATCCCATGCTTCCCCTCGGATTGGGGAGCAGGACGACGAAGCCGCGCGAAGCGAGAGGTATCGCCCAGTCGTGCCAGCTGCCGTGCCACCCGTACCACCAGGCCCACATCGGCCCCCCGTGCACATGGACCACCGCGGGGAAGGTCCCGTCCTTCCTGAACCCGCGCGGAAGCCAGAGCACGCCCTCGATCTCTGTACCGTCGCGGCTCTTCCATCTGACCACCTTCGCCTCGGGAAGTTCCTTCTCCTCGATCCACCGGTGAACGCGGGTGAGTTGGTCGCTTCCGCTGAAAAGCCCCCTCTCCCAGAGCCATATCTCCGGAGGCGACTTGGCACTTCCCTTCATGAAGACGATCTTCGAGCCGTCACGGGATATGTCGAACGATTTGCGCATGTAGTAGGGAATATCGAGTTTCTCGAGCCGCTCGACCTTCGAGTCGCCGACAGAGATGGTGGCAAGCTCTCCGCGTACACCGTTGAGATTGATCACGAGGAGCTTGTCGTCCTCGGGCATCCAGGAAGGATTGACCAGCGTCCCTCTGTGCCTCTCGCCGAGGAGCTTCAGGCCGCTCCCGTCGGTATTTATCACGGCTATTACGCCGGCGGGCAGTGTATTCCCCTCGTGCCTCTGCCTGTATGTAAACGCGATCCGCTTCCCGTCATGTGACCAGGCAGGATTCCCACGGGCATTTTCCGTGACCAGCGTGATTCCACGGTCCGAAAGATCGAGCAGGTCCAGCCTTGAATTGAAGTATGTCTCGTTGCTCCCCGAATTGTCAGCCGTGATAATAGCGAGGGCATCGCCGCCGGGCGACCAGCAGAATGATGAGACATGGTATCCCTCAGGAGTGACCGGAGTGCCCTCCCCTGTTTCCGAGCCGAAGATCCACAGTCGGTGCGGATCTAAGTCCTCTCCGACGATCTTCCAGTCCTTACCATCGGAACGGGCTTCCTTCTCCGCGGCGGAAACCCCCTTACCGGCAGTGACCGCTATTCTCGATCCATCGGGACTCAGCAGAAAGGAGACGACTCCTCCTTCGAGCGATGTTACCTGTTCTGCCTCTCCACCCGAAACGGCGATCCTCCAGACCTGGGTCTTCTTCTCATCGCCCCTGTCGGAGAGAAAATAGAGAAAACGGTCGCCGACCGCCCAGGCCGGCGATGTCTCGCGGGAATCACTGAAGGCGAACGGCCTCGGATGGTCCCTGTCCTCGAGATCTATCACCCAGATGTCGGGGTTGCCCGTTTTCTGTCCTTTGAGCGTATCGGCAGGTTCCTCGACGACATAGGCGACGTACCCGCCGCCCGGCGAGATCGTCGGCGACGATACCTGCCGCAGCTTGAACATGTCTTCTATCGTAAACGGCTCCTTCGCGCCCGCGCCCGCAGCCGTCGCAAGCAGCGTGACCGTCAGCAGGCAGAAACAGACCGTTCTATTCCCTGTCATTATCATATTTTCCTCCATTATCCCTGACTCCCTGCACAGGATACCAGAAACGGAGATAGTGTGCCTATTCCGGTGATTCCGGCCGCCCATTCCGATTGATTCCGGCCACTGATTCCGGCGAAGCCGGACACTCCTGATCGGAGCGTAGCGACGCTGGTCTCTGGTATTTAATCTTCTTTTTTC
>SDBS01000504.1_pt1 | contig 37978 bp, 39 predicted proteins | sample 2277091 | NCBI WGS metagenome assembly SDBS01 (sample SAMN10404972, study PRJNA504765) | marine sediment metagenome | isolation source: marine sediment core GS10_PC15, 163 cmbsf | place: Arctic Ocean: Southern Knipovich Ridge | collected 2010
TGAGCAATAAATTCATGACAACTGAAACTGCTTCAAGTATCCTTTAGCCAATTGAAGTAGTGTGGTAATTTTGAGTTTTAACGACAATTACAAATAGTGTTATTTTTCAATGAGGCAATACGAACTAACAAGATAATGGGCTTAAATAACATGGCCAAAAAACGGTATTTAACAAAATCAAGGTTCAGGCTTGCCACTGAATGCCCAGCAAAGCTTTTTTATACTGGTAAGGCTGATTATGCCAATCAGAAGTTGGATGATAGTTTTCTTCTTGCCTTGGCTGACGGTGGATTTCAAGTCGGTGAATTGGCGAAATGTTATTTCCCCGGAGGCCATAACATTGCTACGCTTGATTATAATCTGGCTTTATCACAAACAAACGAACTCTTAAAACAAGAAAAAGTTATTATCTATGAGGCTGCTATTGCCACCGAAAATCTATTCATTAGAGCAGATATTTTGGTAAAAACCGGAAATTGTCTTTCGCTATATGAAGTCAAATCTAAATCGTTTGATTCGTCTGACAAAGATTTGTTTTATAATAAAAACGACACTCTTGTTGCTGATTGGAAGCCATATTTGTATGACGTGGCATTTCAAAAACATGTAATCAGTTTGGTGTTTCCTCAATACACTGTTAGCACATATTTGATGATGGCAGATAAAATAGCGATATGCCCGACGGATGGGTTGAATCAAAAATTTAGATTGAAGAAAGACAAAAATGGAAGAAGATACGTTTCTGTATCAGATAAGTTAAATGACGATGATTTGACGACTCGTATTTTACGTGAAGTAAACGTGGATTTTGAGTGTGAGAAGATTTATCAAGGAACAGATAGCAAGCAGATGTGTGATCTTTCATTTGCCGCGCAAATTAATAAATTTTCTGAATATTACGGGTTAGATAAGAAGATTGATTGCCCTATATCGACTGCTTGCGCTAAATGTGAGTTTTATACTATCGAAAAAGATGAGCAGAAAGGCCTTAAAAGTGGCAAAAAAGAGTGCTGGAAAAAACAGCTAGGATGGTCGGATAAAGATTTTTCTTGCTCTACTGTTCTGGACATCTGGAATTTTAGGAGAAAAGAAAAGCTGATTGAATCGAATATAATAAAGCTCACAGATGTGACTGAAGAAGATATCTCGCCAAAATCTGGTAAAAACCCAGGACTATCAACCAGCGAGCGTCAGTGGTTACAAGTTGAAAAATATCAAGCACAAGATAACTCAGTTTGGATGGATCGTGACAATCTATTGATGGAAATGGAGAGCTGGGTATTTCCTTTGCATTTTATTGACTTTGAAACAGCTATGGCGGCAATTCCATTCAATAAAGGGCGGCGCCCCTATGAAGGTATTGCTTTTCAATTCTCTCATCATGTTGTTTATGAGGATGGTAGCGTAGAGCACCGTGGCGAATATTTAAATATAAAACAAGGGGTTTTTCCTAATTACGATTTTATCAGAGCCCTTAAGTCTGAGTTAGATAAAGACTTAGGGAGTATCTTTCGATACGCTTCTCACGAAAACTCATACTTGAATAAAATTTATCAACAGCTTCAGGCTGATGTTTCAGAAATTGAAGACCGAAACGAATTATGTGAATTCATCAAAACAATCTCCAAATCAAAAAAGGATTCTGATGAAATTTGGACAGGTGATCGCAATATGATCGATATGCTGGAGCTTGTGAAGCGGCATTATTATGATCCGGCGACAAAGGGTTCTAATTCCATAAAACAGGTTTTGCCCGCCATGCTCAATAGCTCTCAATACCTTCAAGAGAAATATGCTAAGCCCATTTATGGGGCCCTGGGAGAAACAAAAAGCCTGAATTTCAACGACTGGCGGTGGATTCAATATGATGCGGGAAATAATATTATTGATCCTTATAAGTTATTGCCAAAAATGTTTACCGATGTGTCAGATAAGGATATGCAAATTTTGTGTTATGGAAGCAACCTGTACGAAGATGATCAGCTTTGCAACGGTGGTGCGGCTTTAACGGCATATATTAGGATGCAGTCTGAAGAGATGTCGGATTATGAGCGAAAAGAGATCAATAAGGCGCTCCTGAAATATTGTGAGCTGGATACCATGGCCATGGTAATGATTTATGAGGGTTGGCGAGAGATGTTGAAAGAATGATGATATTTGAATGCTTTGATTGCCAAATTAAACTGGTGAGTTTGTTTTTTAGTAGTACCAATAGTAGTGCTGCAAGATTTTGCCAATCACAAAGTCATTAACATTCAAACAGTTACAGTCTCATACCAGTTCCCGCCGCCTCTATTTATTCAGATATGCAGTTTACTTTAATTAAACATCTGACTGTTGCGGTATTTGTCCTAGCCCGAGTAATTGACTGCGATCGAATCCTTTTTTATGCGATGGTACTGCATCAATTTCTTTTAATGCATTTTTTATTTTTTTAAGTGTAATCTGTTGATTGCCACTTAATCTTTGTTCTATGGTTTCTTTAAGCTCACATAGAAAACCTGCCACATTAGGTGCCGTGTCAAGGTTAGCAGGAGATTTAAGATCATTTATAACTGCTTCTAATTGTTCTCGAATGTTATGGTCATTTCTTACCAAATTCAAAAGATACTGAATACCAAGGCTTGGATCAAAGTTGTATTTAGTTATGTGTTGTGTTTCTTCGGAGTTTTCCCAAAAATAGTTATTTTGATTTAACAATAAGATGGCATTTTGATTTGTCATTTTTATGTAGCGAGTCTCCATAAGCAAAGGATCAATTATAACAATAGAAGGGATGGGTTTTTGAAGTACTTTCTCTGGCAAGGAATAAATAGATACAGTTTCTTTGCTTATGCTACGGATAATTGCGGAGTCGCCATGATTGAAATTGATATTCGCAATATCTTCAGTAGATTTAAACAATGCAAATAATAAAGCAATGATGAAAGCCCTAGACCAATCGAGATAAGGGGTTCCTAAATTATTATGTTGCAAGTAAGCCCAAATTAATAAATCTTGCTCGCGCGCGTTAACAGCTTGAGCCCATTCTTTATAACCAGGTTCATTTTGTAGAATAGCCCGTAGATTTTTTAAAAGCAAATGATCTAATGCATGCTTGGCGTGCTCTATAATCTCTAATTTTTCTAAAAGTTCCTCAGAGAAAATCTTTCTATAGATAGAAGCCCACAGTTTAAATCTTGAATCAGATTGGCCTCTAAAAAGTAAATTTTGACAATTGTTGAGAGTGTCAAAATCTTTTTCATTTTCAATTTTAATTTTCATTATTTTTTTTCATTTTTTTTAATCATGTATCATTAATTAATTACATGCCAGCACGCTCAAAATTCCTCTTTCAGCTTCCATGGCTTCCCGGGTAGCTTTTCAACTAGCTCTTTCATCACCAGCTCAAAAGCGTGTTTAGAATTCCAGTCAGCGCTATTATCTAGCACTAATGTTGCATCTTGTAAAAATTCTTGCATATTCATTTTTAGAAGTAGATTTTTTTCAAATTCAGCGCGACTGATCGTGGTTTTATTTATTTGGTTGTAAAAGTGAAATGCTTGTAGCGTTTTTTGGCAGTCCATATTTAATTGTGTCATGCCTAACCACAAATCATATAAGTCACGTCCTTTAGCACGCTGATATAAGGCGCGCAGTTTTGTCCCCATCAATTCTTCTAAACAATAAGTGCTAATCATTGCTTTGCCACTGAACCATTGATTATCGATAGCAAATTCTTTTTGCTCGTGGCCAAAGACAGTAAAAGGTTCAATTGTATTAATTTCTATTTTTAATCGTAGTGAAACGGGAGGTTGATCCTCAGATTTAAAACGGTAAATTAATCTTGCTGATCGATTCGATTGTATCCAAATCGCTTTACCTAGCCAAGGATCAAGTGAATTACGAATTGCAGTGAATATTTTGCCAATAGGTTCATCATTGATTTGCACAAAGTCAAGATCTTCGCTATAACGTGCAGGGTTTTTTACAAACAATTTATTGAGTGCTGTGCCGCCACGAAAAGCTAGCGTTTTTCGCAAGGTTTCATTTTGGTATAATGAAATTAGTGCTCGACTTAATACTAAATCTTGTTCAATCTGAGATTGATAAAGCCAAGGTGCGTTTTTTCGCCATTGTGTAATTGCATTAATTGGTATCATTTTTTATATCACTTTCTATTGTTGTATTTTTAGCAATGTGCCATTTTTTATCTCGTTTGGTTCCTGTCATTTCTAGATTCGGTGCTAAAGGTATAGTACGCAATTTGCGATTTTTAATTTGCATAAGTAATTGCTCTGATAAATCAGTATGATCTAGCGTTTCTAATATATAGCCGAGGCGTTGAATCCAGCCAACTTGTTCAGATTTCATAGCAAGGTTTTTGAGCTTGTTTGCATCTAATTTTTCTGCAAGCTCATCGATTACTGTGACAATTTGCCCAATACCACCGCTTTGCTGAATATAATTCAATAAATCTTTTGCGGTCACTTCTGGAGTCGAAATATTCATAAAGCCAGTTCTAGTTTTTAGTTTAATGATTGCATTATCATTAATAGTTTGATTTTTTATAAACTGAATTCGAACTCGACCACATTTAATAGGTTTGTGTATGGAAGGTAACATAACTTGAAAGATTTGCGGTTGCTGATGAGCTGCACCATGATAAAGAGCAGCACTTAATAAAGCAACATAATAATTTTTTTTCAAATATTTCATTAAATCGTCAATAAAAAAATCGGGAGGTAGACAACCGATGCTTCGAAATTCAGGTGAGATAATTAAATAATAACCTTTTGCTGGAGAGGCAATTTGACCTTTTTGTTTTAGTCTCTGAAGTAAGCAGCCTGTAGCGTTAGCAGTTAACTCAAGTTCTTGTTGTATTTGCATCCGAGTAAATGAAATTCGACCTTCAGAGGATAAATAGTCTAGATAGTTTTGTGCATTCATGGCGGCCACCAATTTTACATTAATGTCGCTCAAAATGTTGAAAAACGACATTCTGGGCGAATTAAAAGTATACAACAAGTTTCCTTTAATGGCAATTGTTGAATAAATTTTACAAAAGAGAGGATAGGTTTAAGTCATTACGAGTAAAAAACAGCAGATAAGATCAATGGCCCGATCTTATTTTCTAATTATTGGGCAACTATTTGTTTATTAACAAGAAAAATTGTTTCTGGAAAATAAAATTAATAGACGTTCCTTGTTTTTTAATATAACAAATCAAGAATCAAGATATTTGATAATTTATAAAAATCAAAGAGATATGATAGTTGTTCACAATTCGCGAATTGAGCGAACGCCAATGGCATGGATAGCCGCTGGCTTGTAAGCGTTGCAGGAAGCAAAAGCGCAGCAGGAATTCCCGTTTTTAAGATAAAAAGCCAATTCCGAATCTCTTGCAAATAAGTTTCTTTTCGTTTTTAATGTACGCCCACAATGCTTCGATATATCTAAATTTCTAGAATATAGCGGAAAAGGAACTTAAATGACAAATAAACATAATCGTTCTGATAAAGACAAAAAATACTTCATTGATGGGAGCACTTATAATTGTCCTTTCTGTCAACGTCGACAAATTAAATATAAAATCGTGGACTTTGGCGAATATAATAGTTCAAACACTAATACGGTTTATTTTTATATAGTGCGTTGTGCAGATTGCTATAAAATTTCTTTCCATTTAAGCAAGTATAAACTTGCGATGAATTATAACCACAGTGCATTCACAGTGCCTCTAAAACAAGTAACTTCAGAATATTCGAAGCTTGCAGAGAAGTTCAAAGAAGTCGAACATGATTTATTAGATGATGAAAGCGAAGCACCTAAAGAGCTTGATGATGTTTTCTTTTATAGCTCACCAACCTCATTTTTTACAATTGATGAGCGAATTCCAAAATCTATTAGAGAACCATTAAGTGAGGCTGATAACTGCCTTAAAAGTAATTTTCTTACGGGTGCTTCTGCTGGTTTGCGTAAAGCAATTTATAAGTTATTAAAGCATGAAAGTATTCCAGTAAAGAAGCAAAAGGGTGCCTTTTATTCTCATGATGAAAGAGTAGATTTATTGAAAAAGAAGCACCCCAAAATAGAAGGCGAGCTATTCAACGATTTAAAAGAGGTTCATGTTTTAACTAGCCATGAGTTGCATGGAAATGATTGGGAAGATTTTAATGCGCCAACACTTTGTTTTTTAATCAGCGTTATCAAAGATATACTTGAAGAAATGTTTGTTATTCCTGATGTGGCGCGAGAGCGTCGTGAAAAGATATCCGCTCTCAAAGACCAAGCAAAGCCAAAGAAAACTTAGAGGTTTCCAAGGCCGTGGCAAGCAGAATCAACATAACTTTTACAAGCCAAAGCCTTGGTTTCCAAACCGAGACAGAATGTTACGCTTTGAAATTAGCGATGTTTAAAATGGGTAAATGTTAAGTATAAATTGTGATAATATTGAATTTATTCGTAGACATAATTAGCAATACGGAAATTAACACAATGACACAACAAACCAAATCCCAATTTATCATTTATCAAACTGAAGACGGTCAAACAAAGATCGACGTTCGGTTGGAAAATGAGACAGCCTGGTTGACTCAAAAGTTGATGGCTGAATTATTTCAGGTAGAGCCGCAAAACATCACAATGCACCTGAAAAACATCTACCAAGAAGGTGAGTTGGTTGAAAATTCAACATGTAAGGATTTCTTACAAGTTCAAAAAGAAGGTAGTCGCGAGGTAGAGAGAAGACAGAAATTTTACAATCTAGATGCCATTATTTCAGTCGGTTATCGCGTTAAATCCCACGTGGCTACTCGTTTTCGTCAATGGGCGACTCAGCATATTCGAGACTATATCGTCAAAGGCTTTGTCATGGATGATGAGCGATTGAAAGAGCCACAGGGCAATCGTTATTTTGAAGAGTTGCTGGCTCGTATTCGTGACATTCGATCTTCCGAAAAAATATTCTGGCGTAAGGTGCTTGATATTTATGCTACAAGTGTTGATTACGATTCTAAATCTGAAAATTCTCAATTGTTTTTTAAGAAGGTTCAGAATATGATGCATTGGGCTACTCATGGGCATACTGCAGCAGAGCTGATTTACAATAGAGCGGATGCTGAAAAAAACAATATGGGAATTGCCAGTTATCCGGGCAATAAGCTTCTTAAAAATGATGTAGAAATAGCAAAAAACTATCTTAATGAGGGTGAGCTAAATGTATTAAATCGTATTGTGACAGCGTACCTCGAGTTAGCGGAACTACAGGCGATGAATCAAATTCCAATGACTATGCAAGACTGGGCTCAACGATTACACGAATTCTTAACAATGACTGGGCGTGAATTATTAGAAGGATCAGGAGCTGTTAGCCATGAGATGGCTTTAGAAAAGGCACATAAGGAATATGAAAAATACATAATAAAAAAGCTTGAAGAGCCAACCGAAGTTGAAAAGCATTTTATCGAAGCTGAGAAAGAGATTAAGCATCTTGAATCTGAAAGGAAAAAGTAATAATTCTGCTGACTTCAATTTTTAGTAGTACTTGTTTAAAATCATTGCATGCCGCACAAGAATGCTTGTCATAATTTTCGCGTTTCCAGTGACAATGGATATAGTAAGAAATTCAGATACAAGTCGGCAGAACTGCGGGATCTCATAAAATAAAATTAAACAATATATGTTGTCTATTCATTTTGAATTGATTCGGCATTAACTTTATCGCATCAATTAGCTTTTGTGCTGGGGAAGGCTGGGTGAGCGCCCCCTCTTCATATCATTATCGGGTACGGTCAATTTGGTTGCGTGATTAGGCTCATCGTCATTTGAGATTATTTGGCTCGGCTCTAGGTCTATTAACCTATGCAGCAAATGAGCGACAATATGAGTTTTTTCTCTAAAAGTCGTGGGCGAAAAATTTAATTCTTTTATCTTTTTCAATGCTTTGAGTAAATAAGATCTAAGAATAACTAGAGCGTTCTCTTTCTTACGGTCAAGAAATGTATAATTTGAAAGCCGCGGAATCGTCACAGGCTCTTTCTCTTTAAGTTCAAATTTCACTAATCTTGGGCTAATTGTTGATAGTGATAATTGGGTAGCTTCATGAATAATTTCATGCGCAAGACCGACGCGATTTAAGTAAGTCAAGCTCAGTCCCTTGCCAGCAATCTCATTCAACGCGCTGTCTATCGCCTCATCAAAAATCTTTTTGTAAAGCATTAGTTTGTTTCGTTCTTCTATCGCAACGTTTTCTTCAACGGAAGTTTCATCAGTAGTTGTTAAAACATGTAATTGTTTTTTCAATTCCTCAATGCTGTTAGCCCGAATATTATCATCTATCTTTTTTAACAGGGAGCGTTCAAGGTGGCTGCGGGATAGCCCTAGATATTGCAAAGCTGATGGAAATTGAAAATCTTTTTTAGCAAAAACCTCTCTGATTTCATGACTAGATAACATCGTATTGAATCTTAATTCTAGCCATCGAAGGCCTGGTATTTTCAAAAGCGTTTCTAGTCCCTTTGCGGAAAAATCATTGTTTGCAAGATCAAATACCTTGATTCCAGTATCTTGGAAAAAATCAGCTGATTCATCTGAAAGAGCAGCGCCAGGAAAAATTAATCTATCGATATCCACCTTTTTATTCTTAATAATTTCTGCTACTTGTTTAGCGTCTTCGTCAGAAACGATATAATTGGTTGTTCCTGTAAGGTCTAATATTTTAGTTTCTGGATTATAATGATCTTTTATAGCTCTTTCTATTCTGGTTTTGTCACAAGGCATGATAATATCTCCTTTGAGATTGACTTTTATTCATTAAAAATTTTTTCTTTTAAGGTTGAAGCAGGTTTTTCTTTTTTATAAGATTCGGGCGATAGACTGTTTGTTTCGAGTCGTTTATATTGTTGACGTAGCTCAATACTAAGCTTTTCCAACTTCGCCATGTCTATTTTTTTATATTTTGGCTGGTGTTCTTGATATAAATCTACTATCTCAATTAAATTATTTACATAGTCTAAAGTGAGCTCGTGTTCGGATTTTAACGCTGGAGTTAAAGTTTTGCAATATGCTATCGCATGTTGCAGAAAGTTTATTCCGCCGTTAATGCATAAGATGGGGTTCTTGTTGAATATCAGCGGGCCTTGTTCAATAATATCTCTTGATGATAGTTCGGCATAAGAATATTGAGGAATCAGTTCAAGAGCAATACTGGCCGCCACTGACCTAGCTAAAGCGATTTGAGCGTTTGTTGGTATTTTAGGAAATAACATCATTTCTGCCTTGGCATATATGCCTTTTTCACGACAAAAATGAGATAAAAGAGGGTGGTTTTCAGCATAACCATATCGGTAAGGATATTGCACATAACGAAGTGCCGAAAAATCTAAATCTGTTTGAAGGCTTAATTTGCTAATAAAAATCGATATAAGCTCTTGTAAATCAGGATATTCAGGGACTATTGAATAAAACAACATATCGATATAATCATCCAGCCTTAACATGTTCATCTGGTTTATTTCAAATGATGCCGTTTTTACAGCAGAATCGATGGCTTCGGGTAAGTCTAATTCTTTTAACTTCATGTTTTCTAGCCATGAAGCTTCATTAGGAGTATCCACTTGTTCTGTCGTTGAGTCGTCAATAAATGCACGAAGATCTTCTGGTAGTGGTGCAATGCCAGGGTGAATTTTACCTGGAAAAGAAGTGACACCACCGATCTGAACAACATCACGCAAGCAACATGGGCCACTGCGGCGAATAGTTAATTCCTTGATTTTATCAATAGTGCTAGATTCATAAGCAAGCATTTGCCAGCAAACTTCACTTCCGAATTTAAGCTGCATGGCGGTTGGATTCTTGTCTGTAAAAGCCGATAAATCGGTGGTTTCTAAGATTGGGCTTTGATAATAGCGACAAGCTAACTGATAGATTTGTTTTAGATGTGGATTTCCTTTCGTGCTAATTAACGCATCATTTCCAGCAAAGCCCATGCCGTTTTTTCCACTATTTAAGTCTACATAGATAATGTGTGACGGGTGCTCTGCCTCAAACAGCCCGCTTTCTTGCAAAGAATTTTTGCCGTTCAATATATCGCAGTCGAAATATGCGCCACCATATCTGTATAAAAGTCTGTAGCGTAATAGGTCGCTAGCCGCGCCGTAATTAGGTAATAGCTGATCGATCTCATGCCTGATAATAAATTCAGATATTTTTTCTTCTTCAATGCATTTTATTGATGGGATGCTTAATTCTTGTGGAAAGTTTAAATCAACTTTAAGGGCTTGAAATTGTGACTCATAAGCTTTCCATATTGCTTCCGACGTACCTTTTTTATCTATCCAAAGATAAACTGCAAAATTAGGATTTGCGGCTTGCCACCCCAGGATTCGTTGCATATTTTTTTTGGGTAACCGATGAACTCCTACCCAGATAAAATGAATTATTTTAGGAATTTTATGAAAAGCGCTCTCTTTTTCGAGTGTTGTGGTGATGCTTTCAAACATGACAACTTGGCTCCCAGGCTAAAGCAAACATGGTATATGAGTTAATTTTTACAGGCAAGAGTTTCCATATGGGCTATTTGATGCAGAGCTGAGCCAATTAATAGATAAGGTCACGGACAAAGGAAAATTCAGGAGCTTGATCTTTCAATTAATAAGTTAGAAGATAAAAGTGCTAAAGTCCCAGGTAGCCACTCGCTTTCGCCAATGGGCAACTCAGCATATTCGAGACTATATCGTCAAAGGCTTTGTCATGGATGATGAGCGGTTGAAAGAACCGCAAGGTAATCGTTATTTTGAAGAGTTGCTGGCTCGTATTCGTGATATTCGGTCTTCCGAAAAAATATTCTGGCGTAAAGTGCTTGATATTTATGCGACGAGTGTTGATTACGATCCCAAATCTGAAAATGCTCAATTATTCTTTAAAAAGGTTCAGAATATTATGCATTGGGCTACTCACGGTCATACAGCAGCAGAACTAATTTATAGTAGAGCGGATGCTGAAAAAAATAATATGGGCATTACCAATTATCCTGGCAATAAGCTTCTTAAGAGTGATGTAGAAATCTTGGACTGGGCGCGAATTGCTAGAACACGCAGGCAATGTTAGTCATGAAGCAGCATTGCAAAAGGCGCATGAAGAATACGAAAAATACAGAATGAAGCTGCTTGCTGAGCCTACAGAAGTTGAAAAGCATTTTATCGAGGCAGAGAATGAGCTTAAGAAAATTGAATCAGAGATAGAAAAGTGAATTACAAATCCTCACTCTTAATCAACACAATTCCCTCAGCATTCACTTGTCCGTCAATATATTTTCGGCGAGCTTCGTGTTCTATCGTACGTTGGTTTTCTTTAAAAGTTTTTAAAGGAATCTGGTCATCGCCATTAAAATAATCATCCAAAGCTTCTTTGCTAATTTCGCACATAACGTTTTTGTCACCATCTTGTCCGACAAAACGAACAACATGTCTATCGGAAAGATATTCGGCCGATGGGTTTGGAAAATCTAGTCGTCGTGCATCAATCATTCCCAGCACGCCTAAAATATTCAAGATCGTCGATAACTGAATATCCTTTTCCCCGTTTTCAAATCGTGAAATTGTTGGCGTACTCACTTTTGCAAGTGTGGCTAATTCACGCTGTGTTAATTTTTGTTTTTTTCTTCTTTGTTTTGCTTCTTCGACAAGCGTTTGCCAATTGATGTAAAGCTGCCGTTCCATCGTGCCTCCATTTTTTGAGTTAATTTTTTTCGTATGCTGAGTGATCCTACTGAAGAATTCGTCACTTCTGCTGCTGATTGAGAAAGATGATCGCCGAGGTCTTCAACAATATGAATAATTTCATCTTCAGAAAGATAAAAGCCTCGGCCAAGAGCCAGAATATGTTTCGGTTTTAATGCGCTAATACTTAAATCTTTTGTTTCGCCCAAACCAAGTGCTATAGATTGAAATTCTGGATATAGCGAAGAAGCGACTAAATCATAAGCTGGCGTTAATCGCAAGCCATCACGCGCATGAAACATGGCGAAATTTTTAAAATGTGCATCGGTATTGCCAATCAATAAACAGGCTAAAATACGTTTAAAAAGTCGGATATTTTCTGCGGGCATACAGCCCGGGGTTGCTTTGATAAAATGCGCCATATCTTCATAAGACCCATTATATTTATCATCGCCAGATTTGCGCCCTAAGAGTTGATTAAATTCTTCAAAATGATAAGAGCGCTTTCCAGAAGGTGTGCGATCAAAGAGAGGGATGATAAGTGCGTGTTCCTTAATTTCAGAAACATGTGTGATTTTAGCATCTACAATATCATCTTTTGGTAAAAGTTTTTTGCTGGCTAGTAATGATAAATATTCTATTTCCAAAAGCTCTTGTAAATTTCCTGAAGCAAACTTTCCGATATGCGTGCTTAATTCGCCTGACAGAACAGGGCGATAAATTTCATTCTCTTTTTTGATGAGTAGTTTTCGTTGAATGCCAGATAGTGATGCACGAACGTTTAATGCAGCAGACGTTATGTCGTCTAAATGTTTTAAGTGTTTTTGTTCTGTCGGTTCAGGATCTACAATTGAGACTGCGCCAGCAAGGTCTTCACCGAAGCCGAGTAATAACGAAAAACGATTATTTGGATTAACGCCTAAGGCTTTGGCTTGAGCTTTGGCAAGCCAGCCTTCGGCAATTAAATTGTCAAAAAAAGGATGTAGTCCATTTTCAGAGATAAAAGGTTTTTCTCTGAGCGGTAGTGAAAAAGCTATGCGAGGACTTTTGTGCTCTAAGTAGCTTTCATCATAGGTAAAAACACAGCGCCCGCCGGGCTCTTCGCGCAGTTTTCCTGCATAAGTATCTTTAAAATACACTTTGCCCCAGAGTGATTTAGCCATAAAAATCCAAATTTATATAAAATATGTTTTATATTATAGCAGATAAAACAAATAATATAAAACGTGTTTTATATTATTTTGGCTTAATGAGGCTCATACCTCAAACACACTCTGAATCTCTGGATGAAAATATTCAGCTTTGCCCGCTTGTATAATTAAATTCTCAAAAGGTTTGTAATGGGCCTCGTCATGAGTATGTCCGCATAAAACCAAAAACTCTATGTCAGAATTTTGTTTTGCGATTTCAGTTAAAACATCGCCAGTCGCCTTTGAGCCGAAAAACGGCAAAAAATCATTGCCGCTTATTTTGCTTTCATATAAGCATGTTTCTTTAAAGGGCGGCACATGTGTCAACACAATAATTTTTTTAGGATGATGCTGATCAATCGTTTGAATTAAATCAGCATGTAATTTTTTGGCATCATCATCGGCTAACTCTTGCATTTTATCAAGTAGCGCATATTTTCCAATAATTTTTTGTTGAAATAAATCAGCAATGTATCGACTATCATTTAGCACAACACGGCTATTTTTATAATCGCCTAAACGTCCATCAGCCCAGCCATCTTGTCCAACTAAAACAAAATTTTCTTTTAATAAAGTTGGTCCACAATCAGGCAGCCAATTAATTAAAGTTTCAGATTGGGTGAGCTTTGTTATTTCTTGGCGAACATTTTCTACTTGACCGCTATAATAATCATGATTGCCAAGTACAAAATAAATTGGCTTTTTAATATGTCTGCCCATTTCTTTTAACATTTCAGAGATAGAAGTTGCTTCGGCAATATCACCGCTAACCAAAACCGCGTTACAATTTGTTTCAATAATAGAACCATAAAACTGAGCACGTTCTTCAGCTTCCAGAAAATTTAAGTGAATGTCAGTTAGCCAGGTTAGTTTCATAAGTTCTTTTTACACGTTTATATTGGTCTTAAGAATTATTTAATTTTTCTCTTATTAATTTTGCGGCAATATTTCGTTCTCGTGCGCGGCCTTGTCGTATAGCATCAACCAACGCTAAAAGATCATAAAATGCTTGATCAGGATAGCTTATCAGTGATTGGGGTACTGAAGGATACAATGGCTTTAAAGCCCAGCCGCGTTTGTTGCCTTCGGCATGCGGCCACACCGGTATAGGATCTTGCCCTAAAGTGATTCTTTTTTTAAAAATGGGCGCTGCGTAGCTTGTTGCAAGACCGCGGGTATATTCACCCAGCTGTGCTGGGAATGCATATTTCAAACCTGAGATTAAAAATTATTCACATGCTTGCTTGACTGGCAAATAATGCAGTTTTGCTGAAGAGCTAGTTAAGGTAGAAACATTTTGCATTTTTCTCAACAAACCAGATTGAGCTAGGCGCTTGATTCCCGCATTTACTTCAGAAACACTCATACACAAATGAAGCGCAAGTTTGCTTTGCGTCCACTTATCTTCATTTTCTGGCGGGGTTGCCAGTAATTTTAGCAGCAACACAACATCTTGTGATTTCAGCATGTCTGTACCTCCTGTTTGATTGAAGTATAGCACGCGTATTCGCAATTCGCGAATCACGAATATGGATTTATCTGAGTCGTTGCTTGTCAAAAGCATATAACAGTGTCGTGCTGGGGTAGGGGTTTTTATAAGGTGTTATTAAGTTGAATCTCGTGTAACTCATTGAAAAGTACCGCATTTATCTTTATTATTCAATGTTTAGAATCACAGCTTAACTTTTATGTTTCTCGCGGCGTGCTTTACTCATTATGCTTCGCAGTCGCAATGCCTCTTTCGATCATGAAGGTGATATTCTCATTTGCATTTTTGTAAGTGATGTTGATATCAGGCTGTTTTAGTTTAAAAACACGAAAAATCTCGTCAACAAAACCTTGGCCGACGGTTGTAATGTCTTTGAAATCTAAAACGACTTCTTTGAATTTTTCTAAACCAAATAGAATGCGTTTTGCCTGAGAGCGTGAGACAAGACGTTCTTCTTTGAATTTACTTAAGGCGACCAAGATGCTTGTTTTATCAAAGGCAAAATCATCTTCAGTTTGGAAGCTTTCAAATATTTTTCTTAAATCTCTTTTTGAGTTGAATGAGATTGCCATTCGGACACATGTGCCTTTTTTGTTGGAACCAACATCCATCGTCCAATCATCTATCAAGTTATCTTTTGAAAATAACAAATGGTTGGCTTCAATATCAAAAGTGTCAAATGCTTGAGAGGTGAAAAAGATGCCTTCGCCAGAGTGATTGTCAGGGTCAGTTGTAAGTTTTCCTTTTGATAAGTTTAAAATACCTTCTCTTTTGTCGTCGAATTTAAATTTATTTTGTAGCTTTTGAAAAACACCAATTCCATCGTCGGAGATAATGATTTCTATCGAAGCTTCCTTCCAGGTTGTCTGAACAGTAATGCGTTTTCCTTCAGAGTGATCAATTGCATTATTAAATATTTCGAGAAAGCCATATTCACAAATGTTAAATACATTTATGGGGAGTTTAGCAAGCTGATCTGAGTAGTGCTGAGTCCAAACATCAAATTCTCCTAAGGACTTAGTAATCTCAAAAGTTAGTTGTTTGTGAGATGCAGATTTTAAAAAATATTGTGTGCCTTTTTTCTTGCCAGTTTGGATAATTTTATTGTTCGCGATTAGCTTTTGCAGGTGTCGATAAATAGTCATGCGGCTGACTGATAATTGCTGTGCCGCATATGTGACAATATCTTTCGAATGTTTTGAAGTCTCTTTTATTAAAAAGTTAGTGATGTTAGGGGGCTTTGTATCGTTCATTATTTGTCCTAAGTCAGGCGCTTAGATGAAGTGTAGCATGTTTATAACATGTTATAAAACGTTTTATAACATGTTATAAAAGAAATTAGATCGTAACTGATTGATAAATAGTATTTTTTGAGATGTTATAAAACTTATTTCATTCTCGTGAGGCGTTCTTTTTGGCGCTTCCAGTCGCGGTCTTTGAGCGTTTGGCGTTTATCGTAGAGCTTTTTGCCTTTGGCAAGCGCAATTTCGCATTTGGCCCGGCCGCGTTTCCAATAGAGTGCCGTTGGAATGACCGTATAGCCTTTTTGCTCGATGGCGCCATAGAGTTTGTTGAGCTCAGATTGTTTAAGCAATAATTTACGTGTGCGAGTGGGTTCAGGGTTTGAATGTTTTGATGCCGTTGGTAGCGGATTGATGAGCGCGCCCAGCAAAAAAGCTTCGCCATTTTTCATGATGACATGGCTATCAGTAAGCTGAATACGGCCCGCACGCAAACTTTTTACTTCCCAGCCCTCGAGCACGAGCCCAGCCTCAAACCGCTGTTCGATGAAATAGTCGTGACGTGCTTTTTTATTAAGCGCGATCGTATTGTTCGTTTTTGTTGATTTATCAGTCATGTGTCTATTTTCCGAAAAAATGGCGAATTTACAAGTATTATCGCATGTTTATTCATTTTAAAGCCATATCAATACAATGGTTTTTTTGGCTTGAAAAATTGAAAAAGTGGTCTATATTCTGAGCTAAGTATAGCTACCTAGCTAATTCTATCATAATAAGAGGTAAGCACTTATGTTTAACACAGCAGATCGCGTAAAAGACCAGATTGTCAAATCAGTGAAAAAATATCTACAATATAATTTTGGGACAGACGAATGCAAACCATTTGAAGAATTAAAACGGCCAAAATTTAACTTCCTTGGAAAACGAAGCATAAGAAGTGGTGAAGAAGGCTATTTTCGTGCGCATAAGATTCTTGAGATGTTAGGTCAATGTAAGGGTGATGAGCTCCTTATATGTGAGTTAAAGATTATAACTAATCCAAAAGGTACAACACTTTCGAAGTTAATTACTAATGATTTGGTGGATCATGTTTTCAAAAATATAAAGAAGACGTATACATTTGGTGCGAGTACTGGTTATAGTGGTGTCAATAAAACAGACTTGCCAGATGCAATAGCAAAAAGGCTTATAAATGCAATGCCAGAAGCTAGCAATAAAGAGTATAAAAAGAATTTAAATAACGGTCTTATAGTTGAATTTTTGCGGAATAAATTCAGAAATACTCATCAGACGCTTAATGATAAAATTATTAAACACATATCTGATTATAAGCCGGAAGATCATGCCGATCTAGGAGATTGTGAGATGGATAGCGTCTCTCTGGTTAGTCTGTTTTAATAAGTATTCGTATCAGAATGTCATCCCGGTTTGCGCAAGCTTACTGGGATGACGATCACAAAAAACGAATAAATAGGTGGTCTTAAGCTTTCCTTAAGGTTTGTGGTCTATATTTAGGTTGAGATAATAATAATGAGGATAATAATAATGACTATTAATCAAATAATTTCCGCTGAACAGTTAAAAACAATTATGCTAGAGATAGTAGAGCAATATATCAAATCACATCAGAATTGTAAGTCGCGATTTTTTTCTTCTTTAGGAGATTTTTCATGGCATGGTCAGAAAGGTTTGTTGCGAGCGAAGAAAATACAAACTCTTTTAAATGAGAGAGATACAGATAAAGAAATTTACACCTTGGCTGCTGCCATCCTTTCAAATAAGAATGGGGAAGCTTTGGGTAATTCTATTTTAAGTGGTTTGGAAGTTAGGAGTTACTTTAGTGAGGAAACTAGTGGGCTGCATTGTGCAACAATATCAGCAACTACAGCTAACATAGAGAGACTTAAACGTCATATGGCGCAAAATGCCATTGCTGGGATACTCACAGCAAAGTGGCCTTGTTCGGCATCTGATGATATAAGAAAAATCCAAGATTATATTAATGATAAAAACGCATTGCCGCCAGAAGAAGTTGTAATGGTCGAGCTTAATAAGTCATAAGATATAGCGCGATAGCAAAATAAGAATGATGGCAGGCTTTGGCTTGCCATCACTTGATTGAAGAATGCATTTTTTACCACTTTATGTTATTACGTTCTCCATTTTCAAAATATATAATTTTTCCTAAAGTAAATTTTTTTCAATAAACTTCTGTAAGGAAAATAAAAAATGCACGCAATTCTTCAATGTGTTGTTGACTCAGCTACAAAACGCCACGCACAATTAGTAGGAAATGGGCCTCTACATTGGGTTCATTTTTCGTTGATGAGTGGTCAACAATATTTGAATCGAGCAGAAGGGATATTGTATTTATCTACTGCAATATCTAGCAAGCCCAAAGCAAATAATGACAAACTTATTGCGCTTCTAGTAATTGTTATGATGTTGAATCAAAAAGATAAAGTGCTTTGGAAGATGTTTATGGATGACCTCATCGAGAAAATTCCAACAGTTAACAAATTATGGAAAGAGGTTGGGCGTTTTTGGGAGCCAAATCTTCCGGTCCATTGGGATCGGGTGTTGAGTTGGTGGATGACTGCAAGGCTCGGCAAATTACTTGTAAGTCTTATGTTGAGGTTCTGACAAATAAATGTCTCGGTGATTTTAAATTTACGCTCGAACAAGTTGAACAGTTTGTTCATAAGCTTCATGGTGCGCTTGAAGATACTAAACAGCCTGTTAATGTGTCTGTTGCTGATTTTGATACAGTTCTATATGCCGAGCCAAATCCATCAGAGTCTGACCCGCAGACGTTGGAGCTTGAAGAATATAAAGTAAGATCCCCTAAATGCTGATCTTGTAAAAAATAGTTGAGAGCAACTCGAAGATAAACAAAAAACCTACTTTTCTTTTTAGAAAACTCGTATATACTGATTCAAATTAATAACTATTTAAGGTCGCCATCTCGGTGCTGTCATGAAAATTACACGACTACAACCTGTTGAGTTTGCAAATCGCTGATACATTCAGCTGATTTCTATTGTTTTAATGTTTTTAGGGGTAAGTCGTGAGTCAAGAATCAAATTCTCAATCAATCTATAAAGAAGTCAGGCAATCGCTAACATTGTCATTGCCATTAATTTTAACTTATCTAATACAAGCTTCCAGTGGCTTTGTCGGTACAGTGATGCTTGCGCGTTTGGGCACTGATGCATTAGCAACAGGTGCGCTTGTTGGTGGTATTTATATGACGATCGTTGTCTTTTTGTTTGGTCTTTTAGCGGCCGTCAGTGTGTTGGTCTCACAAAACCATGGGGCTAAGAACATCGAAGGTGTTGGTCTGGCAACTTCACAGGGTTTAGTTGTATCACTGATGGTGACCATTCCGATGGTTGTTGCGCTTTGGTTTTCACCAGTGCTTTTACGATGGAGTGGGCAAAATCCCGAAGTGATTGCATTGTCGACACAATATTTGCATGCGCTCATCTGGGGCATTATTCCGCTGGGATTCTTAGTCGTCATCGAGCAATTTTTAATTGGTATTTCAAAAACACGATTGGTACTTTTGGTTAGTTTGATCGAAGTCCCTTTAGAAATCTTTTTTTGCTATGCGTTAATGTTTGGTAAGTTTGGTTTTCCAAAGCTTGGCATTGCAGGATTAGCTTATGGTTTTGCTATTACGTTTATTTTAGTTTTGATTGGCATGTGGTTGTTAACTGCTTATGGCAAGCATTGTAAACATTTCCATATTTATTCGCATCTTAAAGAATTAAATTGGTCATATATTTGGGAATTATTTCGTGTCGGGGCGCCTATTGGCATAATGTATATTATTGAAGTAGCATTTTATCTCGTGCTCGCATTTTTGATGGGACATTTTGGTATTGCAAAATTGGCAGCACATCAGATTGTTTCTCAGTATGCTGGTTTTACTTTTATGTTGATCATGGGTGTTTCGCAAGCGGCAACTGTTCAGGTTGGGCATGCAGTTGGTAGAAATGATATTCAAGGTGTCAAGCGTGCAGCATATGTTAGTCAGGGCGTGGGTATGACTTTTATATTGTTGATCGCAACGGTTTATTGGTTTTTACCTAAAACTATCATGGCAATTGATATTAATGTTAATGCTGCAGCAAATCTGCAGTTGGTTCATTATGCGCTAATCTTTTTTGCGATTATGGCGTTTGCACAGATTGGTGATATGTGTCGCTTTATAGCGATTGGTGCTTTGCGTGGCTTAAAAGATACAAAAACCCCACTTTACGTGAGCGCATTTGTTTTTTGGTGTGTCGCGTTGCCAGCAGCTTACTTCCTTGCTTTTAAATGGCATGTGGGTGCTGCTGGTTTATGGATAGGCCTGGTTGTTGGTATTATGGTTGGCGCAGTGATTCTTTGGATTCGTTTCATTCGGATTATTGATAGGGTTAATTTAAAGAAATTGATGATATAGATTTGACTTATTAGCTCATGTAATGAGAGTTAAGTTATAAATCTTCACGGTATCAGACTAGATCCCGGATATTCCTCCTTCGTCGGAATTCCGGGATAACTTATTAGCTCACATTCTGTGAGCTAATAAGTTATTTTTTGATTTTAACGAGCTTATTATTGCTAAAAGTTAAAACCATTCGTTTTTTGACGGGTTTGCCGCGGTTAGGAATGAAATTATAAACATAGAGCAGTTGATTGCTGTCGAAGGTGTTTTGAAGGACCGGTTCACCAAGTAAAGCGACGGCTTGTTGTTGGCTCATTCCAATACGGACTCTTTGGGCTGTTGTTGAGTCGATTACATTGCCTTGTTGTCTATCAGCCTGATAAGCATGGAAAACGCCACACCCAGATAAAAACAAACAACAGATTCCGATCAAAAGAATTTTTTTCATATTTCACCTTCGTTCAAGTGTTAAATTTTTGACATAATAACTGATTTTAAGGCTTTGCGCGATATAAAAATTTCGAACAAAAGGTGACAGACATTACAATTCTGACATTTCTCGAAAGTCCATTGGTTGATACAAGCATCATGCAGAGAAATGTCAGAATTGTAATATCAGGCACTTCCAGCTTCTAACTCCCAAATTCCCAGCCCCTATTTCAACATCTCTCTCGCATGCGCCAAGGTTTGTTCTGTGATTTTGATGCCACCTGACATGCGGGCGATTTCGTTGATGCGATGTTCATTTTCTAAATAAGTAATCTGCGTCGTTGTTGCATTGTCTTTGTGGCTTTTTGACACATTCAAATGATGGTGCGCTTTTGCGGCCACTTGTGGTAAATGTGTAATGCAAAGTGTTTGTGTGGATTGTCCTAATTCTTTTAAGAGTGAGCCAACAATTTCAGCAATGCTTCCACCAATACCTGCATCTACTTCATCGAAAATTAATGTTGGTGTTTTGCTGTGTTTTGCCGTGATGACTTGAATAGCTAAGCTGATTCTCGATAGTTCTCCGCCAGATGCGACTTTTGAGAGAGCTTGTAAAGGTTGTCCGGGATTAGCGCTGACCAGAAAGGAAATCTTTTCTTGGCCAGAAGGATATGGTTTGTTGTCATTTCTTGGTTCAAATGAAATGCTGAACTTTCCGCCCTTCATGCCAAGCAGTTGCATGTTATCAGTGATCATTGTGTCGAGTTTTTTCGCGGCTTTTTGTCTGCTTTTCGAAAGTTTTTTTGCGGCTTCAAAATATTTTTTTTCTTTTTGTGCGAGGTCTGATTTTAACGTTTCTAAATATTCATCTCGGTTTTCAAGCTTATCACATTCGTCTTGCATTTGCGTTTGTACTGAAAGCAGATTTTCCGGCAATACGTGATGTTTTTTTGAAAGTTCATGAATTTTTGCTAAACGTTCTTCGATGTATTGTAAACGTTCAGGGTTTAAATCAACACGATCAAGAAAATGTCGGAGGTCAGTCGATGCTTCTTCCGTCTGGATAATTGCGTTATTGATTAGTTCAGCAATATTTTTCAGCTTATCATCATATTTTTCAATTTGGCTAATTTCTTGTTGCGCTTGATACAGTAATTGTGAGCTTGATGTGTGCTCAGCTTCAGATAAGGTATTAAGTGCAGTTTGGCAGTTTGAAAGCAGGGTGTCGGCATTGGCGAGTTGTTGATGTTCTCGATTAATTTCTTCAATTTCATTGGGTTGTAAGTTTAGCGCATTCAGTTCTTTTAATTGAAATACTAGAAACTCATGCCGATCAGAAATATCAGCCATTTTTTTATTGAGATCATCAAACTCAGCTTTTGCGTGTGCCCAATGTTGGTAAGTCAATTTAATGGCGTTTATTAATTCATCATGATGTGCAAAATCATCGAGGAGATAAAGCTGTTGTTCGCGTTTTAATAAAGTTTGGAATTCATGTTGCCCATGAATATTAATCAGTAAATCGCCGAGTGTTCGTAGCGTTTGTAACGTAGAGGGCACACCATTAATATAACTTTTTGACCGGCCGTCTTTATGAACTGTTCGTCGTATGAGGCAATTTTCGTTATCATCTAAATCGTTTTCGATGAGAAACGAAATGGCAGTAGGGTTTTCATTGATCGTAAACTCAATTGAAATGTCCGCGCGAGTTTTATCAAACTTAATAATGTCACTACTGGCTCGTTTGCCAAGCGCAAGTTCAATCGCATCGATCATAACCGATTTGCCAGCGCCAGTTTCACCGGTGACAGCTGTCATACCTTGATTGAGCGACAAGTCTAATTCATCAATGATAGTAAAGTTTTTAATGTTAATTTGAGTGAGCATAAAATCTATTCGTCACGGCAAAGCAATTGCTTGCCCCAATTTAATTTACTATAAAGTGCGTTAAAATAATTATAATCCAATGGATGAATTAATTGTAAATGTTTTGATAGTTTTTGAATGTTAATTTTACTATCTCGATTGACTTCAATGCGCGTTTGGCTGTCACAAATAATACACGGTTTTGCTTTTGAGCCTGCTGAAAGTGTTATTTGAATTTTACAGTTGCCATCGAGTACGATCGGACGATTTGAGAGTGAGTGTGGAAAAATTGGGATCGTGACAATTGCATTTAAACTCGGATGAACAATTGGTCCACCAGCTGAAAGCGCATACGCTGTTGAGCCAGTTGGTGTTGCGATAATTAAACCATCTGATCGTTGGCTATACATAAAGGTATCATTGATATATATTTCGAAATCAATCATGTGTGGCGTTTGCCCGGCCGATAAAACAATTTCGTTGAGTGCAATGCCATGATTCAGTTCAGATTTTTCTTCTTGAACCTCCACTTCTAATAAAAAACGATCTTCTTTAACAAATTTGCCATCTAAAATCGCACTGAGTTTTTCTTCAAGGTCGCGAATACGCACATCAGTTAGAAAACCAAGGCAGCCTAAGTTTATGCCAAGAATAGGCGTATCATAAAGTGCGACAACTCGGCCAGCGCTGAGTAAGCTGCCATCGCCGCCAACAACAATGACGAGATCAGATTGTTTAGCAAGCTCTTTGATTGATGCGGTTGTTAATTTATTGTTCTTTAATTGCCTTATAGTTTTATCACAAATAATGATGTTTTTATTTCGGGTTTGTAAAAATTTGATCAGTTTTTGCAGTGTTTCTGTGATATTGGGCAATGATTGTTTCCCAATAATGCCGATTGTTTGAAAAGTCATGAGCTCTACCTGTTTTTTAACCTATTCATGATAACTGATCTGAGTTGAATTAGGAATAGTGCGGTTGCCCTGTATCTAAATTACAATTAGTTGATATGCTTAGAGAGAATCTGATGTTGGTAAAGCAGGAAGACTCAAGCTAAATTGCTTCAAATTTACTCTGGCACTTTTCTGAAATTTGCCCTAAAATTACAGCCTGTAAAATTTGGAGATAGATATGAGTAAAAGCAATAATCCTTTTCATAATTCCGCATTTAATAGCAAGAAGCCAGCTAAGCAGAAAGATCATCCTGTTGAAAAAGGCGAGCCGTTTATTGAAGAAGAGTTGGAGGCTGGGCTTAATGATATTGATGAGCTTGAAGAAGAGATTGAAACAGCTAAAGAAAATCATCAATCTCGAGATGAGCTTCGTGATGAGGTTAGAGGTTTGGAGGCTGAACTAAAAGAAGTAGGAGAGAAGGTTTTACGTGTGGGTGCTGAAATGGAAAATGTGCGACGACGTGCAGCTGTTGATGTCCAAAATGCACATAAATATGGTACTGAAAAATTTGTCAAAGAACTGTTGCCAGTGGTTGATAGTTTGGAAAAAGCACTTGAAAATGGGGTTGATTCGACCATAGAGGCATTTCATGATGGTGTTGAACTTACACATCAGATGTTGCTAAAAACCCTAGAAAAACATGGGGTTAAGATTGTTGATCCGTTGAACGAAACATTTGATCCCAATTTGCATGAAGCCATGTCGATGCAGGAAAGTCCGGATGTCAAGCCAAATACCGTGGTGACGGTGTTCCAAAAAGGTTATGAATTGAATGGTCGCTTGATCAGACCTGCGTTAGTCGTTGTCTCGAAGTAAAGGCAAAGGTGTCAGGCTTAAGTGAAAAAGGTGTCAGACATTAGATAACATATCAGAATATCTCATGAAATTTTTATCAAGTTTCATGTTATCTAATATCAGACACTCGTTTTCACTTAAGCCTGACACCTTTTTTTTATTTTTTCCTTGAAAACCCCGTTTGTTGGCCTCATATGGTGATTAATCGTATGAATTAGCAATAGGAGAAAATTTATGAGCAACATTATAGGTATCGATCTGGGTACGACAAACTCGTGTGTCGCGGTGATGGAAGGTGGTAAACCTCGTGTGATCGAAAATGCTGAAGGTCGGCGCACAACTCCATCGATTGTCGCTTATACAGATAGTGATGAAGTGTTAGTTGGCGAATCAGCCAAACGTCAATCAGTGACCAATCCTGAAAATACATTATATGCGATCAAGCGATTGATTGGTCGACGTTATGATGACCCGGTTGTGAATAAAGATGTTGATATGGTGCCTTATAAAATCGTTAAAGCAGATAATGGCGATGCTTGGGTTGAAGCGAAAGGCAAAAAATTCGCGCCGCAACAAGTATCAGCAGATGTCTTGGCTAAAATGAAGAAAACGGCTGAAGATTACTTAGGTCATAAAGTGACTGAAGCCGTTGTGACGGTTCCTGCGTATTTTAACGATTCTCAGCGTCAGGCAACAAAAGATGCTGGAAAAATTGCTGGTCTTGAAGTGAAGCGAATTATCAATGAGCCAACGGCTGCTGCTCTTGCATATGGGTTGGATAAAAAACGTGGCGATCAAGTTATTGCAGTCTACGACTTAGGTGGTGGTACTTTTGATATTTCCATTATTGAAATTGCTGAAGTCGATGGTGAACATCAATTTGAAGTGTTAGCAACAAATGGTGATACTTTCTTGGGCGGTGAAGATTTTGATAAGCGACTCATTGATTATTTGGTGGATGAATTTAAAAAAGATTCGGGCATTGATTTGCGTAAAGATCCATTGGCATTGCAACGACTAAAAGAATCTGCAGAAAAAGCTAAAATCGAGCTTTCATCAGCGCTGCAAACCGATGTTAATTTGCCTTATATTACTGCTGATGCCAGCGGTCCGAAACATTTAAATATTAAATTGACCCGAGCAAAACTTGAATCTTTGGTCGAAGATTTAATTAAACGTACAAAAGACGCCTGCCAGACTGCGCTTAAAGATGCTGGTAAAGCAACGAATGAAATTGATGAGATTATTTTGGTCGGTGGGCAGACTCGTATGCCGAAAGTTCAAGAGTTTGTTAAAGATCTTTTTGGCAAAGAACCGCGTAAAGATGTGAATCCTGATGAAGCAGTTGCTATTGGTGCTGCTATTCAAGGCGCTGTGTTATCGGGTGATGTCAAAGATATTCTTTTATTAGATGTGACGCCTCTATCTCTAGGTATTGAAACCTTGGGTGGTGTGATGACGAAGTTAATTGAGAAAAACACGACGATTCCAACAAAGGCAAGCCAAGTTTTTTCGACAGCTGATGATAATCAATCGACTGTAACAATTCATGTACTTCAAGGTGAGCGAGAAATGGCTTCTGCAAATAAATCGCTTGGCCGGTTTGATTTAGCAGGTATTCCGCCAGCGCCACGTGGAATTCCGCAGGTTGAAGTGTCTTTCGATATTGATGCCAATGGTATATTAAATGTATCAGCAAAAGATAAAGCGACGGGCAAAGCGCAATCTATTGTGATTAAAGCATCCACGGGTTTGTCTGAAGAAGAGGTTGAAAAGATGGTGAAAGATGCAGAAGCGCACGCTGAAGATGATAAGAAGCTTCATGAGTTAGTGACTGTGCGTAATCAAGGTGATGCGCTCGTTCATGCAACTGAAAAATCTTTAAAAGAGGCTGGTGATAAAGTTGAAGCAGATGAAAAAACAAAAATTGAATCAGCGATCAATGAATTGAAAGAAGTGCTTAAAGGTGAAGATAAAGATCTCATCGAGCAAAAAACCAAGGAACTGACGGATGCTTCATCAAAAATGGCAGAGCGATTATATGCTGAACAAAATGCAGCTGGGCAGCAACCGGGAGCCGAAGCACCGGGAGGTGATGCATCAGAAGAAAAGAAAGATGAAAATGTCATGGATGCCGAATTTGAAGAAGTGAAAGAAGACGACAAGAAAGACGACGGCAAGAAAGACGACGGCAAGAAAGAATAAAATATTAGCCTTATTTAAAATAAGAGAGTAATTGAATATTGTGGGTTCGCAAAACAGTGCGTGTTATGCTCCCTCGATCCTCAATCCCCAATCCTAAACCCTTGTTCGCTATTTGTTTGGGGTTGTGTTTTAAATTTGTTATTGTTAAGTGGCGAGATTTAACAGGTTTATCTATATGACCACCCAACGTGATTACTACGAAATCCTAGGCGTTTCTCGAAACGCAAGCGAAGCCGATATGAAAAAAGCGTTTCGGCGTTTGGCGATGAAACATCATCCTGATCGAAATGATGGTGATAAAGCAGCTGAAGAAAGATTTAAAGAAATTAAAGAAGCATACGAAGTTTTAGCAAATCCACAAACACGTTCTGCATATGACCAATTTGGTCATGCTGGGGTTAATCAGGGCGCACAAGGTTTTGGCGGGGCTGGTTTTAACTTTGAAGATATCTTTGGTGATTTGGGCGGTGTGTTTGGTGATATTTTCGGTGGATCGGCTGGCGGAGGTCGACGAGAACGCCGATCGCAAGGCCAACGAGGTGCTGATTTACAATATCGCTTGAAAATTTCGTTAGAAGAAGCTGTTAAAGGTGTTACCAAAAAAATAGATGTGCCAACGTGGGTTCAATGTGAAACATGTAAAGGGTCGGGTGCAAAGAAAGGTACGTCACCACAAACTTGTTCTGAGTGTGAAGGTGCGGGATTTGTTCGTATTCAACAAGGCTTTTTTTCTGTTCAGCAGACTTGTCCAGCTTGTCGTGGTGCTGGGAAAGTAATCAAAGAATTTTGTGAAACATGTCGTGGGCAAGGACGCACCCAAAAAACTAAAACACTGTCTGTTAAAATTCCAGCTGGTGTTGATAATGGCGATCGCATTCGCTTAACTGGCGAAGGAGAAGCAGGGCTTCATGGTGGTGCTGCAGGTGATTTATATGTGGAGATTGCTGTTAAAAAGCATGAGAGATCTGTTCGAAAAGTGAATGATTTATTTTGTGAAGTTCTGGTAACTTTTGTGAAATCAACCATCGGCGGCAGCATTGATGTGCCGACCTTGGATGGCAAATTAAAATTAAAGATTCCAGCCGAAACACAATCAGGAAAAATATTTCGTTTTCGTGGTAAAGGTGTAAAATCGGTTCATGGCGGTTTTGCGGGTGATATTCTTTGCAAAATCAATGTTGAAACGCCAGTGAAACTTAATAAAGACCAAAAAGTGATGTTAGAAGCGTTTGAAAAGTCTTTAGGTGATGACAAAGTTGATCATAGTCCTCAATCGCTTACTTGGTTAGATAAGGTTAAACGATTTGTCGATGAACATATTTGATTAAAGCGTGTCAGACATTATAATGTCTGACACCTTTTGTCTTTATAAGGAGATTAACGCGATGCAAAAATATCCAATGACTGTTCAGGGTGAGGAATCATTACGCCAAGAATTACAGCAATTAAAACATGTTGACAGACCAAAGATTATCAAAGCAATCGCTGAGGCGCGTGCGCACGGTGATTTGAAAGAAAATGCTGAATATCACGCAGCTAAAGAGCAACAAAGTTTTTTAGAAGGTCGAATTTCAGATATTGAAGCAAAATTATCAATGGCCGAAGTCATCGATATCAAAAAAATTCCTAATCGTGGTCGTGTGATTTTTGGTGTTATTGTGACGCTTGCACTTTTAGATGAAGATAAAGAAGTGACATATCATATCGTTGGCGATGATGAGGCAGATTTAACAATAAATAAAATTTCAATTCAATCGCCTATTGCTCGAGCTCTCATCGGAAAATCGGTCGGCGACGAAGTTACAGTTTCCATACCCAGCGGCAGAGTAGAATATGAAATCGTCGACGTGAAGCACGAATAATTCTAAATACTACAGTTGGGCGTTTTAATCGTCTGATTGACGATACACTATCACAATATGGCCGATCGCATGGACAAATTCAGCCTCACGTTTTTGGCAGATTTCTTCTGCCATTTGATGGCGTGATTCGCGATCGTCAGCATTAATTTTGATTTTAATGAGTTCGTGATCCAAGAGCGCGCGTTCGATTTCTAATTGTACTGCTTCAGTCAGGCCTTTATTGCCAATCATTATGATGGGCTTTAAGTGATGTGCCTGCTGTTTTAGTTCTTTTTTGTGTTGTTTGGAAAGTGTCATTTTTCTGCCTCTAAATAAATACCCATTTTACCTGAAACAGTTTAAAATGTTACCTTTTTTGTAAGTGAATTAATTTCATGCCCCAATCAAAAAGTAGTAGCCGTTGGCTAAAAGAACATTTTTCAGATGATTACGTAATGCAGGCGAAAAAAGCAGGATATCGATCGCGCGCGGCTTATAAGTTGCTTGAGATTCAGGAAAAAGATCACTTAATTAAGTCTGGCATGACGATAGTCGATTTAGGCGCGGCACCAGGCAGTTGGTCGCAAGTGGCAGTGGCGCTATTAAAAAATCATGGTCATGTTGTTGCGCTGGATATTTTATCCATGGATGATATTGCCGGTGTCGATTTTCTTCAGGGCGACTTTGGTGAAATTGAGGTCACAGAGAAACTTCGAAAAATGTTAAATAATAAAAAAGTTGATGTTGTTCTGTCAGATATTGCGCCAAATGTGACTGGTATTAAAACAGTTGACCAGGCACGAATCATGAATTTAGCCGAGTGCGCGCTTGAATTTGCTAAGCAAGAATTAAAACCAGGGGGTTCACTTTTAATAAAAGTATTCCAAGGCGAAGGTTTTGATGAGTATTTAAAACTTATGCGAGTCTCATTTCAAAAAGTTAAAACACGCAAACCAAAAGCATCCCGCGATCGATCGAAAGAACAGTACTTATTAGGCACAGGCTTTAAATCATAAATAATAAAAAAGGTGTCAGGCATAACAATTCCAACAATTCTTAATAATTGTTGGAATTGTTATGCCTGACACCTTTTGCCTTTTAAGATTGTCATGATGCAGAATAACCGCTATTATTATCATAACTCTAAAAATCGCGCTCAACCGCGGTTTTTAGGATAATATTGACACATCTAAGGGCCTTAAGTTTTGAAAAAAGATTTAGTTAAAAATATATTTTTATGGTTAGTAATTGCTCTGATTTTAGTGGTTTCATTTAATTATTTCGGACCAAAGCCGCCTGAAAAAAGCAAGCTAAGCTATTCTCAATTTGTTCGTGATGTGAATAAAGGAAAAATTATTTCAGTCACGATTACCGATCGCAGTATTGTTGGTCTGACACAAAATAATAAACACTTTTCAACATATATCCCGCTTGCAAACACTCAACTACTGCCGAAGTTGCTTGATAAAGGCATTGATATTACCGGGAAACCACCAGAACAACGTAGTATTTTTGTTTCAATGCTTATTTCCTGGTTGCCAATTTTGCTTATTATTGGAATCTGGATATTTATTATGCGGCAGCAAACAGGAGGGAAAGGTGGTGCTTTGTCTTTTGGGCGAAGTCGTGCGCGTTTAGTGACTGAAGGACAAGTCAGAGTGACTTTTGCTGATGTGGCGGGTTGTGATGAAGCAAAAGATGAAGTTACTGAGCTTGTTGAATTTCTGCGAGACCCAGGAAAATTCCAAAAACTAGGAGGTCGTATTCCAAGAGGAGTTTTGCTTGTGGGCGCTCCAGGAACAGGAAAAACCTTATTGGCAAAAGCGGTTGCCGGTGAAGCAAAAGTGCCATTTTTTAGTATTTCAGGTTCTGATTTTGTTGAGATGTTTGTCGGTGTTGGTGCTTCGCGTGTACGAGATATGTTTGAGCAAGCTAAAAAACAAGCACCATGCATTATCTTTATTGATGAGCTTGATGCGGTTGGTCGCCATCGTGGTGCAGGTTTAGGTGGTGGTCATGATGAGCGAGAACAAACGCTTAATCAATTGTTAGTAGAAATGGATGGGTTTGAAGGTAAAGAAGGTGTAATCGTTCTAGCGGCAACAAACCGTCCTGATGTGTTAGATCCAGCGATCTTGCGCCCTGGTCGTTTTGATCGACAAGTTGTTGTGCCAATGCCTGATGTTCGTGGTCGAGAGCAAATACTTGCCGTTCATCTTCGTAAAATTCCAATGACTGATGATATTAAAGTATCAATTCTTGCTCGAGGAACGCCTGGTTTTTCAGGAGCGGATTTGGCAAATCTTGTCAATGAAGCTGCTCTTATAGCTGCTAGAAATAATAAAAAAGCGGTGGGTATGGCGGCGCTTGAGAAAGCAAAAGATAAATTATTAATGGGTACCGAACGTCGATCTATGGTGATGGATGATCAAGAGAAAAAATTAACTGCTTATCACGAAGCGGGTCATACAATTGTAGGAAGGCTTGTTCCGGAGCACGACCCTGTTTATAAAGTGACGATTATTCCTCGAGGGATGGCGCTTGGCGTCACCATGTTTTTACCTGAGCGGGATCGCTATAGCATAACTCGGCTTAAATTAAATGGTGATATTGCTGCATTGTTTGGTGGTCGCGTGGCAGAAGAGTTAGTGTTTGGGAAAGATTATATTACGACAGGCGCTTCTAACGATATTAAGCGAGCGACAGAGTTAGCAAGAAATATGGTCACAAAATGGGGGTTATCTGATTTAGGGCCAATTTCATATGGTGAAGATGACGGCGAAATCTTTTTAGGACAGACATTAGCTACACGACACAAAGAAGTGTCTGACGAAACGGCGCGGAATATTGATATTGAGATTCGGAAAATTGTTGACGCAAACTATGAAAATGCCAAAAAGATTGTACAAGAGCATGAAAAAACGCTTGGTTTGATGGCCGAAGCACTTATAAAGTATGAAACAATTGATGCGGATCAGATTGATGATTTAATGGTAGGAAAGCCTGCTCGTGAACCAAAAGATTGGGATAACGTTGAAGTTAAGCTTAAAGAAATGGCAAAAAATGTTGTCGATAAATCATCACCAGTTGAAAAAGATCAAGAACAAAAAGATGATGATCCTCAGTCGAGTTAGTTTAATAATCTTTTTTGTAGGGATGCCATGAAAAACAAGCGCAAATATTTTGGCACGGATGGGATTCGTGGTTGTGTTGGACAGCATCCCATTACTGCCGATTTTGTTTTAAAATTAGGTTGGGCTGCTGGTAGTGTTTTGGCGAGCAATAAAAAACACCCAAAAGTTGTTATTGGAAAAGATACACGTATTTCAGGCTATATGTTTGAATCAGCATTAGAGGCAGGCTTGTCTGCAGCAGGCGTTAACATCGTTTTGCTAGGACCAATGCCGACACCAGCAATTGCCTATGTCACACGTTCACTGCATGCCGATGCGGGTATTGTCATTAGTGCTTCTCATAATCCGTATTATGATAATGGTATTAAATTCTTTGGTCCTGATGGCAGAAAGCTTCCTGATGAACTCGAACATGAGATAGAGCTTTACCTAGAAAAATCAATTGAAACAGTAAAGTCGGAAGAATTAGGCAGGGCTACGCGTTTTAATGATGCGCCCGGTCGTTATATCGAGTTTTCTAAGCGTAGTATTGATGCAAATATTAGTTTTAATGGCTTAAAAATAGTTGTCGATTGTGCAAATGGTGCTGCATATCATATTGCACCAAAAGTTTTTGAAGAAATGGGGGCGGAAGTCACTGAAATTGCTGTAGATCCCGATGGTGTGAATATCAATGAGCATTGTGGCGCAACTCAGCCGAAAATGTTGCAATGTATGGTTGAGGCTAACCATGCTCATTTAGGCATTGCTTTGGATGGGGATGGCGACCGCGTTATTATGGTTGATCATTTGGGTGAAGTTGTTGATGGTGATGAGATTTTGCTAATCATTGCAAAACATTTGAAAGAAATAGGTAAGTTGCAAGGCGGTGTTGTTGGTACTGTCATGACAAATCTAGGTTTAGAGCAGGCATTTCGTGATGCAAGTATTCCATTTGCTCGTAGCAAGGTTGGTGACCGATATGTGTTAGAGGAGTTACTGGCTCGCAATTGGCGGTTAGGTGGCGAGTCATCTGGTCACATTATTAGTCTTGATGTGACAACAACTGGTGATGGTATCATTACGGCACTGCAAGTTTTGGCTGTTATGCAGGAAACGGGCAAATCACTAAATGAATTAAAAAAAGGCATGGAAAAAATGCCCCAAGTTTTGTTGAATGTTAAAAAAACAAAAAGAGTTGATGTTCATCAAAATGAAGCGATTCAAAAAGCAGTAAAGCTCGGTGAAGATAAGCTTAAGGAATCTGGTAGGGTTTTGTTGAGACCTTCCGGGACAGAGCCGCTCATCAGGGTAATGGTTGAAGGCAAAGATGCAAAATTGATTAATGAAGTTGCACAGTCAATCGCAAAAGTGGTTGAACAGGTTGTTGCATAAAGCGAATAAAAAACCCCGCCAGAGACGGGGTTTTTGTCATTATGTTCTAAGTAAACTTAGACCATTTCTTTGAGCTTTTTAAGAGCTCTAACTTTAACGACGTTATGAGCAGATTTTGCTTTAAACATCATTTCTTCGCCTGTGAAAGGATTAATACCTTTTCTGGCTTTTTTCGCTGGTTTATGAACTCTCTCAATTTTCATCAAGCCTTCGATTTTCATGGAGCCAACGGCGCCAGATCGAATATGAGCATGAATGATTTTGCCTAACATTTCAAGAGTCATGCTGACTTCTTTCTTCGTAATACCTACTGTATCACAAATTACTTTTTGCATTTGAGACTTTGTGTAATGTTTTTTAGCGATGTCTACGGTTTTTGGAAGTGCTTTTGGAGCGGCAGTTTTAGCAACAGTTATCTTTGCTACTTTTTGTTTTGCCGGCTTCTTCTTTGCAACTTTCTTTTTTGCTGCTGGAGCTTTTTTCTTCTTAACAACTTTTTTCTTTACTGTCTTCTTGACAGTCTTTTTCTTTGCTACCTTACGAACAGCTTTTTTAACTGTCTTGCGTTTTTTAACGGCCATTAGTGGATCCCTCATGTTAACCAAATAAAAACTTTGTTCAGTCTACAAATAACTTTTAAACAGAACTTTCCAAAGATATCATAATATTTGCTGTTTGAAAGCATTTCGTGTTAAAAAAACCTATAAAAATAGGATTTTTTCGATATTTTTGCTGTTTTGATCAAATTTTTCATAGATTTTCGAATATTTTTCTCGCTTTTACTATGCTTTGAGATGTAATATCTGTGCCGAGTAAGGATTTTGAATAGTTTTGGCTCAAAAACGGGTTTTTCAGTCACATTTGATCTTGTATCTTATGTTTTTGTCCTGTAAAATTCCGCGCTCGTTGGCCATCCAGCCTTGATTTTTTGGAGTTATTTTAATGAAAACGTTAACAATGAAGCCGGGTGATGTGCCCCAAAAGTGGTATATCGTCGATGCAAAAGGCAAAACGCTTGGAAGATTAGCGACAGAAGTTGCTAGACGCTTGCGCGGCAAACATAAGCCGGAATATACGCCGAATATGGATTTAGGTGATTATATCATCGTCATTAATTCAGCACAAATTACTGTGACAGGTAATAAAACTGAAGATAAAATTTATTATCACCATTCTGGTTATCCAGGAGGAATGAAATCAATTAATTTTAAGAAGCTGCAAGCAAAAAAACCTAATTATATTATTGAAAAGGCAGTGAAAGGAATGTTGCCAAAGGGGCCTTTAGGTCGGCAAATGTTTAGGAAACTCAAGGTTTATGATGGCGAAGAGCATAAACATGCTGCTCAACAACCAGAATTATTGGAAATAACGGGTTAGAAATATGAAAAAAGTTAAAGATTGTTTTTATGGTACAGGCCGGCGTAAGAGTTCGACAGCGCGGGTGTTTTTAAAGCCAGGAACAGGTAAGTTTATCGTTAATACACGATTGCTAGATGAGTATTTTGGTCGAGAAACTGCTCGTATGATAGTGATGCAGCCATTTGAAGCCGTTGATATGTTAAATAAGTTTGATGTTAAGGTGAATGTTCGGGGCGGTGGCACAACAGGTCAAGCAGGTGCGATTCGGCTAGGTATTGCTAGGGCGTTAATGCAATATGATGAAGGTACTGAAGAGGGTGGCGAAGGTACTGAAGGTACTGAAGGTACTGAAGGTGGTGAAGGTGGTGAAGGTGGCGCTCAATCATTTCGTCGACTTTTGCGTGATAAAGGTCTTGTAACCCGAGATGCTCGTAAAGTTGAACGTAAAAAAGTTGGATTGCATAAAGCACGTAAAGCAGTACAATTCTCGAAACGTTAATCTGCGTTTCAAGGCATAGATGAAAGGGGAAGAAGTATGGCGCTCATTACTAGTAAACGCTCGGTGATGACTTTGTATTCAGGTTCAACAGATATGGAAAGTCACCGTACCCGCATTGTATTAGCGGAGAAAGGTGTCCTTGTCGACGTTATTGAAGTTGATCGTCACGATGAAATTGAAGATTTGTATGATTTAAACCCCTATAACAGCGTTCCGACTTTAGTTGATCGTGAGCTAGTATTGTATGAATCACGCATCATCATGGAATATTTAGATGAACGTTTTCCTCATCCGCCATTGCTGCCTGTTTATCCAGTTGCAAGAGCAAGATCCCGATTGATGATGTATCGTGTTGATCGCGATTGGTATCGATTGGTGGAGACCATTGAGTCTTCAATGGATGATACAGCAGATCAAGCACGTAAAGACTTAACTGAAAGCATGATTGCTGTTGCTTCTGCCGTGACTGAGACGCCATATTTTCTAAGTGAAGAATTTTCATTAATTGATTGTTGTGTTGCGCCAATCCTTTGGCGCCTGCCTGAGCTTGGCATTACTTTGCCAAAACAAGGCCAGGCTATTCTCGATTATGCAGAGCGTATTTTTGATAGAGATTCCTTTCAAGCATCTTTAACAGAATCCGAGAGAGAGCTGAGGCTTGATGATGTTATCAAATAAGCCATATTTAATTAGAGCTTTCTATGATTGGATCGTTGATAGTGATTGTACCCCTTATCTTTTGATTGATGCGACGATGTCTCGTGTTGATGTCCCTGAGCAGTTTATTGAAGATGGTCAAATCGTTCTAAATATTTCTCCAGAAGCAGTAACTGATTTGAAAATTAGAAACAAAGAAGTTGCTTTTTCTGCACGTTTTTCGGGTGTGAAGAAAGATATTTTTACGCCAATTCGAGCCGTTTTGGCAATTTATGCCATGGAAAACGAGCAAGGTATGTTTTTTGATCCTGAAGAGTTAGAAGACTTAAATGAACTGGATGAATCTGATGACGATTCCGGGTCACAAGGTACTGGCAAACCGCACTTGCATATTGTTGAATAATTAATGATGGATAGGTCTCGACCTGTCCCTACATTCCTATATATTGTGTTTTTCCCGGTTTTGTTTCTGCACTTCCTTGTTGGCTGGGACTATTCTCATGCGTTTCTGCGGCTGTATTAGCGCGATTTATTGCTGATAATTCGGGCTCAACATTTCGTTTATATTGGAAAATTGTGACGACTTTCTGAACCCCGCTAACAGCTTTTGCAACATTAGTTGCAAGTTGTGCTTGGGGTTTTGAAACATGACCCATTAAGTAAACAGTTCCATTTTCAGTGACAACCTTGATGCTTCCAGATTTTAGTCCTGGAGTATCGATTAATTTTGTTTTTACTTTTGTCGTTATCCAAGAATCACTCGTTCGAGTGAGTCCACTTGTTGGTCCTTCAATTGTAATTTCGTTATAGAGTCGTTTTCCGCTAGTTTCTTTCTTTGCAATTTTCTGAATCGTTTGTTTGAGCGCTTGTGTTGGTGCTTGGCCTGCCAGTAAAATAATTCCATGATACGTGCTAATCACAATGTGACACTGTTGTTTGATTTGGGTATTTGATTGAAGCGCAAGTAAAAGGTGGCGGCTTACACTTTCATCACCCATGATCGTATGTACATTTCGGTGATCGTAGATAATTGCAGCACCAGCAGCGCCAATTGCAGCACCGCCTAAAACCAACAAACATCCCTGCAAACAAAAACATAATATGAGAAGAAAGGCTAATTTACGATAGAGAGATTTCATTTGTCACTTGCTCCGAAAATCAACTGATCAATTAAGTCACAAAAACAATGAAGTATTAATAGATGTGTTTCTTGAATTCGTATCGTTCGATTGGCTGGAACGCGAACTTCAACGTCATTAGAATTCAGTATGGATTGAATTTTTCCACCATCTCGGCCGGTGAGTGCAATCACGGTGACTTGTCGGTCATGTGCTGCATTGACAGCGTTTAATAAATTTGTTGAATTTCCACTTGTGGTAATGGCTAATAAAATATCGCCAGCTTGACCGAGCGCATGAACTTGTTTTGAGAAAATTTCATCATAAGAATAGTCATTTCCAATCGCGGTGATTGTTGCGATATCGCCGGTTAATGCAATCGCCGGCAAACTTGGTCTTTCACGCTCTAATCGGTTTAATAATTCACCAGAGAAATGTAGCGAATCACAAGCAGAGCCACCATTACCGCAAGACAAAATTTTATGGCCATCTAACAAACTATCAGCCATTTTTTTTGAGGCTTGATAAATACTGCTTGATAAGGTATCAGCTGACTCAATTTTAGTTTGAATGCTTTCCGAAAAGTGGTCTTTGATGCGTTGTATGAGATCCATAAGTTCCTCAAAATGAAAACCCCCATAGTAAAGACAAAAACCCCGAGAAACAAGCTAATATCGAAGGTAAACATGAACTTTTCCACAATGTCTATAAAATAAATTCCCATTTTTTCAAGGGGTTGGGGAAAATCTCAAAAACTTCAATTTTTTGAAGCATTTTTAAGTTTTTTTTTTAAGGATTGTATACTATAATTGCGGGCGATAATTTATTTCGATAAATCGTTTAATCAAAATTGAGTTTGAAAATCGAAAAATAATTAATTTTAGAGGTCTAATATGAAAAAAACAATTATTGTTCTTGCCTCATTAATCTTGCTACCTTTATCAGGGTTGTTATTGGCAGAAGGTGTTTCTAATCAAGCTAACTTGCCAAAATCAGCTGGTTTATCGATGTGTCCTTTTCAAGAACAAGGTAATCCGATAAATCTGAGTTCTTGTTATTTACCAGGATTTACTGGCCCCTATATTTTTAAGTACAAAAGCTGGACTCAGGAATGGTATTTTGGGAGCTATAAAATGCCTGATCGAGCAAGCAATAGTATCACACTTACTTTTGATAATCGTAGTGTTGGTAATAGGCAAGTTGTTGTGGCGTATTCATATTATGTGAACTGTACATCTTATAGAGTAATGCCGAAAGAAGTATATGGTGCGATGCCTCTTTCAAAAAATGGTTCTGCTTCTCTACCCATTACGACTGATTGTACCTATAACAAATTACTGCAAACGTGGCCCAGTGGAAAACAATCTGCTGACATGTTTGGGACATTTAACATTGTTACAAATAATATTGAGTTCAGCGCTTCTCCATCAATGTATATGATTGATATGAATGTATCATGATTGTTTGGTTTAAATGTCAATGAATGATGTGGTGCCAATTTTTGGTGCCACATCAATAAAACGTATTTTCGATCCAATCGAAGTCATAACCTTTGTCGGTTTGAGTAACGCCAACCACATCAAACCGACAAACAGTTTTATTTAATAATTTTTTTTCGAGCAGATAAGCAGTTGCGGTTTTTCTGATTTTACTTTGTTTCGATTTTGTGACGCTTTCTAACCCAGTTGTGTAG
>SDBS01000505.1_pt1 | contig 37905 bp, 32 predicted proteins | sample 2277091 | NCBI WGS metagenome assembly SDBS01 (sample SAMN10404972, study PRJNA504765) | marine sediment metagenome | isolation source: marine sediment core GS10_PC15, 163 cmbsf | place: Arctic Ocean: Southern Knipovich Ridge | collected 2010
GACATCATGCACGTTCGAGTGTGGCACCACGACGCCCTGGCTCACACTGTGGACCTTCCGCTTAAAGACTTCAGAGTCCACTTTTAAACTGAAAATGAGTCTACTTTTCAATTGCTCCTAACACCTCGACTATCTGCTCCTAGTCGAGTTCAGTATGTCGAGTGGTGATATCGTCAAGGAACAAACAACCGTTCTGTTTCGGGGACCTCTTTCGCTAAATTCTGATGGGACGGCTTCAGTCAGCGGCAATGGTAATTTAGAGGGCAGCTTCCGTTGTGCCAATAAGGACCGTAAGAGCGACATAAAATTCCTCGGGCCCGGCAAATTCAATGGGAATTTTGCTTTTAATGTCAAGGGGATCGTTCTATCGGAAGAGGAATATTATGTCACGACGGGCGAAATCCCTCTGGTGCCACTTACAGAAGATTCAGAGGAGTCATCCTATGTTCAACTTTTCTTCCCGGACGGTTATGGCCCCCCGGAAGTCAACATGGAAGGCCTTAATTTGAGCGAATGTTTCTCCGCTGATAATAAACCGATTAGCCCTCAGTGGACAGTAGGTTTAAGCGGGCTAATGAAAGGTGATGGAGGAGGGGATTTCAATCAATATGTATATATGCAGGTCGAACCTGGTGTTTCACGCCAGCTGGATACTCTCAATCCAGAGCTGATCCATGCTGCTTTCATATGCCTGGTGGAGCCGGGAGAAATCTGTGATCTCGACCTATAATAGCAGCGAAAGAGCAGTCTCACAGGCAAAGGATCACGCGACAAATCTGAGCTTATGCGGAGTGCTGACACCCGTAGTCCCTTTATTGGAATCGGGAGTTAGGACAAACACACCGCTTCAGATCTGTGAAATGCCCATAGAACTCATGGGAACCAAATCTCACGGGCCGTTTCCCAACCGTCGGGGATTTATTTAACTTTAGTTCGCGGTGATTAAATTACTTGGATGCAGATTTATCATCAAACAGGATTGGAGTGTCCATGAGCTTCATCCCCAAACCCATTACAAAATACCGCGACTGGGAGGAACTCAATCGCTCCCACGCTGTTGTCGTGAACCAGTTCACAGGTCAAGAACACCACTTCCTTGACGCTCCCTTCTGGGAGGAACGCAAAATTGCCGACAGCCTCACCCGCTTTTTCAGCGAACACCCCCTCCGCTCCGGAAGCTACATGCACCCCGCCGCCGTTGGACTCCTCGAAGAACTCGGCTACGTCTTCCGCTTTGAACAGACATAATCCTTTTCCCCCAATCCCAGCTCCCTAATCCCCTCTCCCTTGGTTCCTTCTTGCCTTAGTGCCTTTGTGCCTTATTGCCTTGCATCCCAATCCCTGATCCCATCTTTCCTTTGTGCCTTATCGCCTTACATCCAAAAACCCTCATCCCCAGCCATTTCCCATCTTGACAACCTAGTCGATACTTGTACAATAACACTGTACAAGTAAGGAGTGGCAGAATGACAATCGAAGTGAGCTATTCTCAAGCACGCCAGAAGCTCGCATCACTCTTGGATGAAGTGACCCAGGATAAGGAAGTGGTGATCATCAATCGACGAGGGGGAGAACCTGCTGCATTAATCGCCGCGGACGAACTAGTGAGTCTCACCGAGACGGCCCATCTTCTTCGTTCGCCAGCAAATGCTGCACGTTTGCTTGAAGCGCTTGCCAGGGCTCTTAAGGGTGGGGGACAGACGATGACGATTGATGAGCTCGCAACCGAGGTCGGTCTTGCCGAGTAAAGATCGATCGGCCGTTTTTCAACCGGAGTTTATTGAAGACTTGAAGTACTGGGTTAAGCATGATCGAAAGACGGCTCTCCGAGTAATTAGACTTATTGAAGATATAATCCGTGACCCGTTCGATGGAATTGGCAAACCGCAGCCATTGAAATATCTGGCACCAGGTACATGGTCCCGTCGAATAACCCAAGAGCACCGCATTGTCTATCTGGTACGTGATGATCGGATCGATTTCCTACAGGCTAGATATCACTATTAAGATTCATTACTCTTTGTAATTATCCTGGTAAGTATACGATTACAAGGATAATCACTGGATCCATGCTCATTGTGCGCGAATATTAATACAAATCATGACATACTTCGAGAAACGCTATTGCCATCTCGCAACCGGTCATTATTTCAATAAGTAGTTTGCACATATGTCATGTTTGTCTGTCGGTAAAACTCTATATACTGGTTTCTAATTCGACCATGATAAATATTTCATAAGAATAATGGCATCCACATTTTGAGGGTTGAGTTTGATGCCCGGGCTTATCTGCACCTTGTTTGGCCGTCCCTTAATGTCATCTCCAGATATTGATCCAGGAAGGGGAGATTTCCATGAATGAATGCAGGTTTCCTATTCTAGTTCTTTCGATCATAACGCTGGCAATCACTGGATGTGGAATGCAGCAAGGCTCGATGGGGGCAGGAGAGGCGCAAGATGCCACACAGATGCTGAATGATGCCCTCCATGGGGAGGATACGTCAGGTGAAATTGGTGGATTCCAATTTGGCGAGGACGCAAAGTGGCCCGAGTACATTCCTGAGGCGATTCCTGTTTTTCCTGGTGAGATCGAGGACGTTCTGGAGGCACCTGGTTCACACATCAGAATCTTCTATTCGGAGGTCTCAGACTCACAGATTGAGGAGTATTTGGCTCTGCTAGAAGTGGAAGGGTTTCTACTCGAGTTTCGCATCCATATCCAGGAGGGTTTTCCTGACAACTCGGAAGAGCGTCGTCTGCGGGGCGAGTACGATGACGTGGTTATCACGAAGGACAAATACCATATGACCCTTTCGCATGGAGATGGAAGGGCAACGTACGATATCTATACCAGCGGCTTTCAGGAGGATGCTGCTCAAGCCATGATTATCAAATGGCCAGAAGATCTGGTGGGTGTTCTCCCCCAACCAGCTCGGTGTGAGCTGGTGAGCTTATCCCCCTATGGTGAGGGTGGCTATCACATTTCCTGCGACCGCCAGGATGATGCCGTAGATCAGGACTACCTTGACCTGCTCGCCTCTGAGGGATTCCAAATAGAAGAAACGATCCAAAATAGTGATGGCGAATATACATTTATCAGGGTTCGAAAGGGTGATCTGGTTGTGAATGTCAGTCCGATCTTCAGCTATTACAGCATGGATGTATCCCTTCAGCCCCTCCCCGATTGGCCGGGGGTATTCGACGACGAAATCCCAAAACCCAAACGATGTGAGCTCGAGTCCCTCATCCCCTCCGTGCAAGGTGATCCACATATCATCTGCATACCCGAGGACGATCGCGTTCTGCAGGACTACGTAGATGTGCTCCTCGATTTGGGCTTCGTAGAACAGCACAAATTTGTGAATCAAGAGGGGGAGATACAGACGATTGATCTCGAAACTGGAGAATTTCAAATTCGCTTGTTTCTTAATTCACCCGATTCTTTGAGCGTAAGTGTGTCTCGGATTAAATCGTAAGCCTCCAACATCGTAAATGATTTAGGTTCTCCATAATTCGCCTCCGTCGGAACATGGTATTGGAAGACGAAGTGAATGTGCTTGAAGGTAAACAAACCCACACTTGCTAGCAGTAAGGGTTGCGAAAACGCCAGAAACCCATAATCAATCCAACAAGACATAGGCTGTAAATTTCCTTTACACTTTTTTTCGCCATTAAATCCTTGCACCGAACTTCCACCGCCCTTGGCGCGCTTTGAGTGGCTCTCGGTCGAAGTCGGTCTGGCACATACAGAGGTGAGGGTCAGTGTCCGGGATATCATCAACTTTGTGGTTGGAACCCAGAACGGGCTCAACAAGTGCGACGACCATGCTTCCTCAACCCTCCGTTATGAACCCAACGATGAGACCGACCTGCGATATGTATTCAACAAGTCAATCCTGGAGGATTCCGACGGTATGCTGTTGGTCAGCACCCAAACGGGCTATACTGAAATGGATGCCCTTTGGATTCCTGAGAGGAGAGCTGTCGTGAAAACACGCAGGATGATGATCCTGCTTCTCGTTTTGCTGCTGACCCTCGCTGGTTGCGATATACCTGCGGATGAAAACGTCATAGGCACCTCCGTCGCTGCTACGCTCGAAGCCACTGATACCCCCGACGCGGGTGAGCCCACCGTTACCAGCGCTCCTGATGCCACAGATGAGATTGTGGAAGAATCCACACCACTCTCCCCAACCGAAACCCAGGAGGCGCCTGTGCCCATGTCGGATGAAGATGCGATCAAAGCCGCGCTTGCTGCGTATTTAGGGAGGGCGGAGGAGGAGCTAACCGTAACGGTTTCCGATATCAAAGGTGATCTAGCACGTGGTGGTCTCCAGGGTGCGTACTTTATCGCAGCTAAAGATGCTGGGGAATGGATGATCATTTACGCCGGGCAGGCAACGCCGTATTGTAATGTGATTAATCCGTATAACTTTCCTGCGATGTGGGTCCCCGAGTGCGTGGCTGAAGATGATACGCTCGTCCAACGATCCGAAACCGAAGGGAGTGCCATTCTCGACGCCCTGGGTTCTCCAACATGGACCGATACAATGGACAGCCAGGGCAGGTGGTACCTGGTGAATACGGAAACGACCACTTTCTCGATCGAGGGCGGTCATCTTGTGATGCATGCCCTCGAGGCAGGCGGGTACGATGAATGGGGAATTGCAGTCGGTGCCGATCAAACGGATTTCTACCTCGAGATCTCTGCAAGGACGGGCGACCAGTGCAGTGGTTTGGATCGGTATGGGGTGATCTTCCGTGTGCCAGACCCAAGCCAGGGAGTTATCTTTACATTCTCCTGTGATGGGCGCTACCGCTTATACGAATGGGACGGGGAGAAATATACGGGCATTCAGGAATGGCATGCGGACAGTTCGATTATCTCTGGGCCCGATGAAGTGAACCGCCAGGGCGTCATGGTTGTGGGCGACCAGGTGAAGCTTTATGCAAATGATCGGCTGCTGGGCGAGTATACGATCGACGATTACCCCCAGGGTAGGTTCGGTTTGGTTGTAGGATCGAGCGACACCGATAATTTCAAGGTTATGATCGACTCGGTCTCTTTCTGGAATCTGGCGGATAGCTGAGCGTCTCGTCAATATGTGATCCCATTCCCCCTAATCCCTTCTTCCCTTTTGCCCTCGTGCCAGGGTGCCTTTTTACCAGTTTTCCATTCCCCAATCCCTGATCCCTAATCCCCTTATTCCTTTTCACCCTTGTGCCTTCGTGCCTTGTTGTCCCTTTGCCTTCTTCACGGTCCTTCTACTCCCAAATCGGGCTATAATACTCCTTATTCGAACCTCCTTGCCAAAGGACGAGTTAAAAGGAAAGCACGCGTGAATTGCATACAATTTCATTCATCGAGCCGCCTGACTGCGGCGATGTTTTATTTACCTGGCTCGATCCAACAAAACCGGAGCGTCCGATGACTCCAAAGAAGAAAACACCCTCGACTCCGGATCTGCAGTCTGATTACCAACGCTTGCTCAATGAGCTCGAAGAACGAGATGCTGAGCTTGCGGTGATCAAGGACGTCCAGGAGGGGATGGCCTCGGGCCTCGACATCGACTCGATCTTTGAACTCGCCGGGGAACGTGTCGCCGAGATCTTCCCCGGGAAAGGTATAGCGTTATTTACGTACGACCCCGCCAGCAATTGGGGAGAAGCGAAATACATCCTGGAGAAGGGAGTGCGCCATTATCCGCCTCCATTCGAGTCTGGTCCCATAGGCAAGAAAGCAGCCGAAACCAAAAAGTCGCTGATGCTCTCAACCCGGGCGGATTTCGAGGCTATCGGTGCGCTCACGATTGAAGGGACTGAACCATCGCTGTCCGGGATCTACACACCTCTGCTCGTCCACGACAAGTCGGTAGGAGCCTTGAACATCGAGAGCGCCGAAGAGGAACATGCCTTCACGGAATCAGACCTTCGGATGGTGTCCAACATCGCTAGCTCGCTGAGCGTCGCTCTCGAAAACGCGCGTCTATTCGACGAAGTGGGGAAGAGCAACCGTGAGCTCACCGAAGCGTTAGAGCAGCAGACTGCGACGAGCGATATCCTGCACGTCACGGCCAGCTCACAGACCGACGTCCAACCTGTCCTCGTCGCAGTTGCCGAAAATGCCGCGCGCCTTTTTGATGCCATCGATGTGCAAATCTATCGAGTGGATGAGGACGTTATCCGACAGGTAGCTCATTTTGGCCCTTCACCATCGCTTGAGGATGGCGAGACGCTTCCTCTCGTCCCAGGGCTGATCACGGGCCGTGCGGTCCTTGAGCATAAAACCGTTCATATCGAGGATCTCACCGAAATATCCGAATCCGAGTTTCCTGAGAGCGTGAAATATCAAGAACGTTTTCGACCAACCCGCACCGTCATCGCAACACCTCTATTGCGGGAGGAGAACGCCATCGGCGCGATCGTTGTGCGACGCAACGAGGTCCAACCCTTCACAGAGAAGCAGATTGCCCTGCTCACTACCTTTGCACATCAAGCTGCTATTGCCATAGAGAATGTACGCCTATTCAACGAGACTGAACAGCGTGCCCAAGAATTGGCCATCATCAACAGTGTGCAAACTGCGCTCGCTGCTAAATTGGATATTCAAGCGATCTACGACGCAGTTGGCGACAAGATATATGAGATATTTTCTGAGACACAAGTCGTAGATATCCTGACGCATGATCCCGCTACGAACCTCCTACACCCACGCTATGTTATTGAAAAAGGAAAACGTTTCGACGTTGAACCATGGCCTCTGCGAGGGTTCAGAAAACACATCATCGAGACTGGTCAGCCGCTGGTCATCAATGAGAATGTGGAAGAAAAGGCTGTTGAGTACGACAACCCATCGGTTATCGTTGGCGAATCTACAAAATCTTGGGTTGGCGTTCCTATGATTGTGGGAAATGAAGTAAAAGGCGTTATTAGCCTTCAACATATTGACAAAGAAAATGCCTTCAGTGACTCAGACGTTAGGTTGTTAGGTACGCTCGCCAACTCGATGAGCGTCGCTCTCGAAAACGCCCGTCTCTTCGATGAAGTGCAGAAGAGTAATCGCGAAATCACAGAAGCGTTAGAGCGACAGACAGCAACGAGCGATATCCTGCAGGTCATGGCGAGTTCGCCTACAGAGATCCAACCCGTCCTCGATGCAGTCGCCGAGAATGCCGCGCGTCTTTTTGAGGCGATAGATGTGCAAATCTATCGTGTGGATGGGGACCTACTCCGCCAGGCGGCTCATTTTGGATCTTCGCCTGCGCTGAAGGATGGCGACACGCTCCCTCTAGTCCCTGGCCTGATTACGGGTCGTGCTGTCATTGAACGCAGGGTAATTCACTTCCATGATCTCACCGAGATATCCGTGTCTGAGTATCCAGAGAGCATGAAATTTCAAAAGCGCTTCAGGCCAAATAAGTCCGTAATCGTATCACCCTTGGTGCGTGAGGATATCGCAATTGGTGCCGTTGTCGTTTGGCGCGATGAAGGGCGGCCGTTCACTGAGAAACTTATCGCTCTACTCTCAACATTTGCTAACCAGGCCGCGATTGCAATCGAGAACGTGCGCTTATTCAATGAGACGGAACAGCGTGCTGCAGAATTGCAGATCATCAACAGCGTTCAGGAGGGGCTTGCTTCCAAACTTGATATTCAATCCATTATCGATTTAGTAGGGGATAAGTTGGGGGAAATCTTCGAAGATATTGACGCGTTACAGATCAATCTCTACGAAGAGGAAAGAAATATCATCCACATCCCCTATTGTTTGGAAAAAGGTCAACGCCATGAACACGAATCACGCGAGCCCTGGGGATTCAGGAAACACGTAATCGAATCGCGCCAGCCAGTCATTATTAATGAAGACCACAATGAGATCGCTAAACAATATGGCAACCCAGTCATAGCTGGGGAAGAACCAAAATCTGTTGTTTTTGTTCCATTGATAACAGATGAATCGGTGCGGGGCATTATCTCCCTGCAAAACATGACACACGAAAATGCGTTCCCAGAATCTACAGTCCAATTGCTCACTACCCTCGCTAATTCAATGAGCGTTGCCCTCGAAAACGCCCGTCTCTTCGACGAGACACAGCATTTATTGAATGAGACCGAGCAGCGCGCTGCTGAATTGCAGATCATCAACAGTGTGCAGGAGGGATTGGCTTCGAAGTTGGAGATGCAGGCCATCTACGATCTTGTGGGGGACAAAATCCGCGAGATTTTCAATGCAGATACGACCTTCATCGCTTTTCATGACGTGGAAAACAATATGATCGTCGCGCCATACTACACGGACAAAGGGGAGCGTAGTCCGGGTGTTGGGCGTCCTTATGGTCAGGGGTTGGCTGAAGTCATCATTGAATCTGGGGAACGGCTTCTACTAAGCACCTCAGATGAAATGAATGATGCTGGAGCCTTCAAAATTGCCTCTCCGGGCTCGGATCAAGATTTGAATCAATCCTTTCTCGGTGTGCCCATTCACAGGAACGGGAAAGTCGTCGGCGCAACAAGCGTGCAGAGTTATCAACCATATGCTTTCGATGATAACGACCTGAGTCTTTTGCAAACATTGACTAACTCGATGAGCGTTGCCCTCGAAAACGCGCGTCTCTTCGATAGGACCCAACACCTGCTCAAGGAGACGGAGGAGCGCGCTGCGGAACTCGCCACGATCAACACCGTCGGCCAGGCGCTGGTCACCGAACCCGACCTGGATGCCCTCATACAGTTGATCGGCGAGCAGATACGTGAGACTTTTTCTGCGGATATTGTTTACGTTGCCCTGACCGATGAAGGAACAGACGTGATCCAGTTCCCCTATACCTATGGGGAGGAGTTCAACCCGCTCCCGCTCGGAGAGGGGTTGACCGGCAAGATTATCGAGACGGGGGAACCACTGCTGATCAACAGGGAGATGGATAAACGGCGGGCTGAGATGGGGATTTCACAGGTGGGTGTTGGCGCGCGCTCATATTTGGGTGTCCCTATCCAGATGGGCGGGCAAACTTTCGGTGTGATCAGCGCACAAAGCACGGGGGAGGAAGGTCACTTCGATCAGGACGACCTGCGCCTCCTGAACACTATTGCAGCCAACGTCGGCACTGCCATCCGCAACGCCCAACTCTTCGACGAGATTAAGCGCCAAAACCAATACAACGAAGCCGTCATCGAGAACAGTCCAGCAGCCATCGTGATCTTGGACATGGAAGCGAACGTCAAAGGTTGGAACCCGGCCGCCGAGAAATTATTTGGCTACACAGAGACCGAGGCCCTGGGTAAGAATGTTGACGACCTGGTCGCAAATAAAGACGACATCCATGCTGAAGCCGAGCGTTTCTCCCGGAAAGCGTTGAGCGAAAAACAGATCCATTTGCTCGCCAGACGCACCCGGAAGGACGGGTCACTCGTGGATGTTGAGGTCTCCGGGGTTCCAATTGCCGTAGACGGAGTGCAAGCAGATTTCATTGCCATCTATCACGACGTCACCGAACTCCAGCGCGCCCGAGAGGCGGCTGAACAAGCCAACCAGGCCAAGAGCACGTTCCTGGCTAACATGAGCCACGAACTGCGTACGCCGCTCAACGCCATCATCGGTTTCACCCGCATCGTACGACGAAAGGGCGAAGACGTTCTGCCTGGGAAGCAGATCCAAAATCTGGATAAAGTGCTCATCAGCGCCGACCATCTTCTCAATCTGATTAACAGCGTTCTGGACATCTCCAAGATCGAAGCAGGGCGCATGGACGTCAATCCGGAGATCTTCGAGCTACCGCGGTTGATCAACTTCGTAGTAGGCATCAGCCAGCCTCTTTTGCAAGAGGGCGTTGATTTGGAAACAGACGTTCAACCCGACCTGCTGCCGCTAACGTCCGATCAGGATATGATCAAACAAATCTTGATCAACCTGCTCAGTAATGCAGCTAAATTTACCAAAAGGGGCAAGATTGTTTTGACCGCCCGGCAGGATGGCAGTACCCAATATGTTGATGTCAGCGACACGGGTGTCGGTATTTCCGAGGGAGATTTGGAGCGCATATTTGAAGAGTTCAGGCAGGCTGACGCCAGCACGACGGGCGAGTATGGCGGGACCGGGTTAGGGCTTTCCATCAGCCGCAACCTAGCACGATTACTTGGTGGTGATCTGACATCGTCCAGCGTCGAGGGGGAAGGCTCAATGTTTACCCTGTCTATCCCCGTGAACTATGACAATCCAAGTGATGAGTCAAAGATCACGAGTTCAGAGGGTGCTCAATCGCTAACCGGTCAGCCGCTCGTGCTGTCCATCGATGATGATTCCAATGTACATTAGAAAAACCGCCTTGATCAAGACCGGCAGTTGGCCGAGTTGGGATCGACGATGGAAGTATTGCGTAGCAAAATCGCCGAAGGATGAAGATAGAGGGGCGATGGAATAAGGATGATGAATAAAATCCTGATTGTTGAAGATGAGGCGCTTAATCTTGATCTGCTCGTCCAATTGCTGGAGGACGATTACGATCTCATTAGCGCGGAGGATGGGAGAACTGGAGTCGAGCTTGCTGCCGCTGAACGCCCCGACCTGATTCTGATGGATATGTCCATGCCGATTATGAACGGGTGGACGGCCGCTCGTGAGATTCGAGGGAACCCTGATTTAGCTCATATCCCCATTATTGGTCTCAGCGCCCACGCCATGGAGGGTGATCGGAAAAAGGCCATGGACGATGGATGTGATGATTACCTGACAAAACCCGTGGATGAGGATCTATTGTTTGAAACGATCGAGAAATGTCTCGAGAAGGATTAGTACATATGCCTGGAACAGCTTCCTTTGTCTCACGGATCTCCACAGATATCAAAGAACAGCCACCCAAGATCCTCCTGGTCGACGACGAGCCTTTCAACCTCGATCTGTTGGAGCAAGAACTTGCTGACCTCGGGCTTGACATACGGACAGCCGAGAACGGACAGGAAGCGCTCGAGCGCGTGGCGGAGGTCCCTCCGGATATGATCTTCCTCGATTTGATGATGCCCGTTGTGGACGGGTTCGGCGTTCTGGAAAAGCTTCAGGCCCATGAGGCGTGGCGGGAGATCCCTGTCGTGATCATCTCCGCCTCGAGTGATGTAGAAAGCATCGTGCGCGGAATCGAAATGGGCGCCACGGACTTCTTACCGAAACCATTCGAACCCGCTATCTTGCAGGCGCGCCTAGACGCCGGGCTGGAGAAGAAGCGACTACGTGATCTCGAGAAGCGCTACCTCAAATCTCTGGAGCGTGAGTTGGATATCGGCAGAGAGATCCAGGCCGGGTTCCTGCCCAAGGAAATCCCCCAGCCCGATGGGTGGACGATCGAGGCGCATTTCCAGGCCGCCCGTGAAGTCGCAGGCGATTTTTACGATGTCTTTGAGATCGATAAGGGCAAGCTGGGACTCCTAGTAGGGGATGTGACCGATAAGGGTGTGGGAGCTGCGATGTACATGGCGCTTTACCGCAGCCTTTTGCGCGCCACGATGCTGTCGGATACCTTTGGGGAGGACCTGGCGGACGCTGAATGTTCAGCTCCAGTTGAGTGCCTGCTGCATGCCGTGCGGTTGGTCAATCGCTATATCTGTAAATACCATGACTCGGCCATGCTCGCTACGCTGTTTTACGGGATCCTGGATACAAAGAGTGGGGAGCTGTGCTATGTGAACGCTGGCCACGATGAACCCTACCTGCTGAGAGGGGGTGCCATCCATGAGACGATCAAGCGCACCGGGCCGATGGTTGGCGCCATTGAAGATGCAGTGTACATGGTCGATACGCTTACGCTCGAGCATGGCGATAGTCTTGTGCTGTATTCTGATGGGATCCCCGATGCCCAGAATGTAGATGACGAGATGTTTGGTGTGGAGCGCTTCCGCGAACTGCTCGAACAGCCTGGACAAGACCCCTCGGAGACATTTGCCTCCGTCCTTGCCGCCCTCGATAATCACATCGGAAGTGCAGATCAGTTTGATGATATTACCTTGTTGGTAGTGAGTAGTGAGTAGTGAGTAGGGATTAGGGATCGGTCTTAAGTGTCCCCCAATTTAGAGAGTCAGAAACACGCTGGGGTTAAACCTCCCGCAGGTTCCAAACCTGCGGGAGGTTAGTCGTCGCCAGGGAAACCCCTTCTTATTAATAGAAGCGCTCTCGCCGTTCGTTGTCGCGCACGTTTTCTATATTACGGCTCGTCATAGCGTTCTCAGAAGTCGGTCTGACATCTATAAACTGGATCAAGGATGTTTTTGCTTTGGAAATCCACATCGTTGCACATTACTTTTAACGAATGCGGGTCGACCACAAACATGAGCGTCACGAGGTTCGTGTTGCAGACGACGCAGATCCAAGTATCATGATCCTGGATCGATTGGTGTTGCGCAATTCATCGATTCCTGTTGAATGAAATCCAGAGAAGGTATGGAGCTCATATGGCGAATATCGAATCACTCGTACAGGACTTTATGGCTCAGGAATCCATCGCTATCGTCGGGGTCTCCGACCGGCGCGATACTGGCTGTAACACGGCGTACGAACGGTTCAAGGACGGCGGCTACACCGTCACTCCCGTAAATCCGCGGATATCCGAGTATGACGGCGCACCATGCTACCCGGACTTGAAGTCCATCCCTGAAAAGCCAGACGCCGTCTTCATCCTCACCAACCCGGAAGTCACCGATGGGATCGTGGATGAGTGCGTCGAGCTAGGTGTTGAGCACGTCTGGATGCACTGCATGATGGGGATCAAGCCCGGGCTCGTTACGAGTATGACGAGCGTCTCGCAGGATGCGGTAGCGAAGTGCCGCGAGCATGGCATTCACGTCATCCCCGGCTCGTGCCCGAACCAGTTCCTTAACGCTGATTTCCCACATAAGATGATGAAGGGGCTCTGGGGGATGCTAGGATTTAACAAGGTTAGTCAGTAGGCACCTTTTTCCTTATTCCTGATCCCTTCTCACTTATCCCTGTACTTCCATCCCCCTGTACTTCCATCCCCCTGCAATATGTCCTTCTTGAGATATATACCTATTTTAATATGTATGGAAGCTTCACTCCAACAAGAATTCAAGAAAATCTATACGGAGCCCGGCTCTGGAAGACGGGCGTAGGTCTGTGGCCCCGATACACATTCGGATGGGGTAGTAGGGGCCGATGAAATGGGCCCCTACAGCCCCCCAAGCTCTTTGCGTAGCAATGAGCCAGAGGGAAGAGGGCGATCAGGGGGAGAATTGTAGTGCACCCACACCCCCTGTAAAATGTGCTTCTTGAAATCCACTCCTACTCTAATACCCACATAAGCCACATTGCAAGAGCGACTCAAGAAATACTGTACAGAGCCTGAGCCTGAAGCGAGGGGGTAGAGGTGGTGGCTAGTGTCCACAAACGGAATACATTCCCTTCGAGCTATGCGGGTTCTTACGACGCTCATCCTGGGATGGCGCGAAGGAAGGCCAGGAGACTGGCTGGCGCCAGACTGTACCCCCAAACCGTTCGATAGGATTCATGCCCTGAGACCGCGCCAAAGAGTGCATGGCGAAGGCGCGGTTCTTTTCGCGCAGCTCTCAACACTGTGTCAAGCAAACCGGAGCGAGCTAAAGCGATGACGCTAAGCCTCATGGCTTGACCGTAGGACATGTCGCCAATGAGATCTTCATTGACTCTTCGGTAGTGGTCGTGAAATGCGGCTCTGGAGAAACCGACTGAAAGTATCGTCTCCGCTGCCCGGATACCTGTTTGTATCGCAGCTGTAACTCCCTTACCTTTAAAAGAGCGCACCAAACCAGCTGCATCACCGATCATGACATATCTATCACCATAGAAATGTCGTGCTAGCGAGTATGGAAAGCGTCCTTTGTAGTAATGGAGATCGTCTGGATTGTATTTGCGAGCCATCTCGAAATTGGGTAATACCGCCTGCACCACAGATTGCTCGAGGAATTCGGACATCAATGGAGCATCGACATTTCGTCCGGCGATGTTTATGGTCAAGTGATTCCCCTTTGGTGTGATTCCTCCAAACTCTATACGTGGGTGTGTCGGTAGGAAAGCATGAATGTGATTTCCAAATGCCGCCATGGCCTCAGTGCCTGGATGGTATTTAGTGACGACCGAGCTTAAGGCTTTCGGAGGTTCATACTTCGTTTGTCGTGAGAAAAAAGCCGCGCTGCCCTCATCCATTCCAAATGCACCTACGAGTATGTCCCCCTCCACCGGTGCGCTATCGGTGTATACAATGACGCTATCTTCGTGAAATTCGAGGTTTGTTGCACGAGCAGGCAGAACTTGCACCCCTCTTTCCATCGCCGTTTTCAGCATATAGCCGTCGTATTGAACTCGCCGTAACGCAATGGAAGGCTCATCATCGTCTTCGAGGGGAAGTTCCTCTTTATCGCCGTGGAGGGTGTAGCCCGTAATCAAGGCTCGAGCGAGATCGTGTGGGAAGGGAACAAGGAGTTCGCGTTCCATAAGATCTGGGAGTGGAGGTGAAAGAACTCCCACACATTGATTGTAGTGCTGCTCCCCTGCAAATTGTTTGCTTTCTAAAAGGGTTACTTTTACCGCCTTGTTCATCTGCGCAGCGAGTTTAAGGAGTGCTAGTCCGCAGGCAGAACCAGCAGGTCCACCGCCCAAAATGATGATATGCAGGGATTCGGAAGCAATTTTGTTCATCATCTCGCACGGCTCATTTCTGTCTATCCTTCCTTACGCTACGGTAGAGGGGGATAAAAGATTCTATTCGAAATAATTTTCTAAAGAGGTCGCGATATGGTTCGCCTCCCGTGAACATTCCCCACAGAATGCGTGAGTGAACTCTTTGAGGACGCTGCAGATCTTCTTCTGATTTAAGGATGCCGACCCAGGCTCTCATGAGGACGGGAAAACGTAATGTCCAGGCCCATAATCGGAACATCATTCTGCCATAGATGTTGTCGTTCTTGATCTCCTGGCACAGCGGCTTATATCCCTTACGGAATGCGGCCTTCGAAACCCCGAATGTGAGCGCTGTGTGAACAGCCCTCTCTGCAGTCGAGAATGCCGAGCCAATTCCATCTTTGTATAATCGGGTGACTGCCGCGTCTCCGATGGCTACCCAACGGTCCCCAAAATAACGCTTGGAAGGGCCAACTGCGATTCTTGGCGTGCACCCACATAAACTCCCCGAAGAAGCAGGGAGATCTTGGTGGAGTTCATGAGCTTCAATGAATTCACTGATCGCATCCGTGGCCAAACCTCGCCCGAGGAGAGAAATATTAATATATTGACCCTTGGGAATTAACGCCCCAAATATCAAACCAGGTGGCTTTTGGAAGTATGCACTCACCACGTCATGCGGCCATCCTTCCGGAAGGAAGAATTCATCCTGAGCCATAATGTCGGTTCGAGGAGGTTGATACCCGAATACCTCGCTCATAGGCGATCGACTGTTTACACCTGTCGCCAGAATAACCAGGTCAGCAGAAAAATGATCTCGAACGGTATGGAGGACGGGTTTTTCATCCCGAGTGACGGAGACCACGCGAGTAGGAATTTGTTTCGCACCGCGTGCACAGGCCTGGTCGAGTAAATAGCCGTCGAAGCTGGTTATGGGTTCATCTTGATGGAGTCGTGGACCGCCTCCACGATAGATGCTGACAATGCGATCTTCCGGTCCGGGTTGATCGATGCGTACCTTTTCGTTGTTTAGGTTTATGGAGTAACCTCGAATCTCAGATTGCACGACATCACTCGGAAGTTGGATCCCGAGGATCTCTAAATCGCCGATGAGTCGCGATGAGATGATACCCGCGCATCGATTGCAGCCGCCTGGCCCAGGAAGGCGGAAATTCCGGGGCTCGAAGATCAACACTTCGAGACGCATGCCCAGTTGCTCGATCTTATTAAGAAGATGTAAGGCAGCGAAGCTTCCTGCTGGCCCTCCACCTATGATGCACACACGGTCACCATCGTTTAGTCGTATGCTCATCAACTTTCTCCGATTCCATCTTACATGAAGAATACGCAAATGGGGAGTGTGTACGAGCTAATCCATGTCCGAAGGGCATTGGCATTCTTACCCCGATTTAAGTCATAGGATGATGAGCGGGCTCTGGGGGATGCTCGGGTGTATGAAAAGGAGCTAGAGCGACATTCCGGGGATCACACATAATTAGATCTTCTGTCAATATTCAGACATTGACAGTCCGAATTATCTGTGTATAATTTGCTGATTATCGGTTAGTTGCTCGAGCTTCAAGGCGTCGCGAGTGTGCCATCAAGTGATGTTACTTGATAAGCCGGGCTAAGTCGTGCAACAACGCTCGAATGAGCATAAATAGGAGTGAAACAATGTTATACGAAAGTCAATATCTGCTCGAGGAAATGGGTAGGCAGCGGATCGAGGCGCTCCGAAAAGAAACAGAAGAGAAGCGTCTCCTCAAGATGGGGGAGCCGATTAAATTAGAAGTCAATCGCTACGTGCCTTACGCCATAGCCATTACATCCATCCTTGTCGCCATCACCGCCATCTAACGCCAAGCAAACTAAAAGAGCCACTGGATTTTCCAGCGGCTCTTTTTTGCTTAATCAGAGGGTATTCAAAGACTGAGGTCCTTAGGCATCCAATGCAATTTGAGACTGGATCGTCTCCAACCCAACCCCCTCAGCATCAATCCACCATACAGACCTGCACCAGATCAGTGTCAATATAGGGTGACTTATCTGATGAGATAACGCCGCGCACAAAGAGTGCAAAAGGTATGCAAAAGACCAGCCCCATTACGATGATCACGACAACGTCGGAAACCACGAACGGCACATCGGCGAAGACAGGTTGGATCAAGAGGAACACGATTAAGCCAAAAAACAAGATGATCGCCGAAAAGAGCAGCCCTAACCCGCTGACATACCCCAATGGGGATCGCTTGAACAGTAAAACCCCACCTGCAATCCAGAGTGCCGAGAGGATCATGTCGGCGATAAGGACGGAGAATTCGGTTGGTAGGATCACCGATTGATTCGTTATGGAATCCGCGATGATACTTATCGCCCTGAGTATAAAGAGAAGGCCAAACACAAATAGGAATCCACCAGATAGCTTCTCGAACACAAGACCCTCAAGCTGTCCTCGTACAGAGACCCCGTCGATGCTCATGATGAGCCTGGTCACCGTGATTGCGCTGAGGAGGACGAGAACCAGGTAAATAATCAGGGTCCAGTTCAAGGGCAAGCCGAAAATGTAGGCGGTGTAGTTATAAAGCACATAGAGAAGCGCCCCAGGCCATAAGAGAAGACCGATCAGCTTGCCGCGCCATGAAAGCTACATGGAACCGATCAGGATGGGCAAGCCGATGAGCAAGTTGACCACATCATTGGCGAAAAAAGTTTGAAGCACAGCCTCCGTTGGATAAAGGGCAGTTGAATAAAGCAATCCACTGACGGATACGATGGTCATCAAGATTGCGATGATGGCCGAGACCTTGTACATCAGCGTTAGATCTCGCGTAATCGGTAGAGAGTCATTTGAAGTGTTGTCAGAGAGAATCTTCATGGTTTTATCACCTCATTGGCCATCATCTAGCGTAAAAAGCTTTATGGAATACCTGATCAGGAATCTGTATATGCCCAAAGGAGGGGCAAGGATCAGCAACGATGATGATACTGCATCGCTGCGATAAGGTCTAATTCGGGTCTTAGGAGGTATTTGTGAAATCAAATTCAATACACGTGGCTACTAGTGATGGGTTCCGGTGGGGTGCTTTGTTGCCATTCCATCACGGCCAAACATTATCCAGCAGCGTAGTGTAAAGCATGTAAGTATGGTTGACTGAGGTGATGTGATATCATCCCCCGCGGTTTGCTTGATGTATCATAAACCACCTTTGGTCGGACTATGCACATTCTCGATGGATCGAACCTTTTGAACAATCGCAGGCTTTATGCGCAGTAAAATCTTGCACCCTCTTTTCATAATCATATTTACACTTCTCACAATCGTGGCATGCAACGCCCCGTGGATGGCATCGCAGTCGCAGTCTGTTATAACGGCAGATAATCTTCGTCAAACGGTGGAGGCCATGCCAACTTTCACGCCCTCTGGGACGCAGACCGCAGCGCTGAGTTCTCCACGGGATCAGCCTGATTCTTTCACGCCACCGACTCCTTATCCTAAATTGACGGGATCCGGGATTGAATACTTCACCCAATCCGGCGATACGCTTGCAGGTCTTGCTGGCCGCTTTGGAGTCGAACCGGGTGAGATCACGGCGCAAGAACCGCTCCCCATGGAAGGTTACCTCATCCATGATGTGACATTAACGATTCCCAACCACCTGGGTGAGGTGAGCTCCTCGCGATGGCTGCTCCCGGACAGCGAGTTGGTTAACGCCACCACAGGTTTCGATGTAGAAGCCTTCGTTGAGGACGCAGGTGGCTATTTGAGCGGCCACCGTGAGATGGTTGAGGATAATAGGCTATCCGGGGCGAGCATCATATCGCGGGTCGCAAGTGAGTTTTCCGTCAGCCCCAGATTGCTGCTAGCTCTCCTGGAATATCGGGGCGGCTGGGTTTTCAGTAACCCGGTTGGTGCAGCGGAGGAGCGCTATCCAATAGGGTTGCGGGTCCCTGGACGGGAGGGGCTCTACGAGGAGCTTAAGATCACCGCCACCCAACTCAACCGGGGGTATTACGGATGGCGGGATGGCAGTTACACGTCGCTGCAATTCCAGGATGGCGACTCCCTGCGGTTAGATCCGAGGCTCAACGCTGGAACCGTGGCGCTGATGCGCTTGTTTTCCGTCCTGGCTAATCCACCGGTTTGGGAAGACGATCTGTATGCACCCAATGGGTTCCCTGCCCATCATCGCAACATTTTCGGTAACCCATGGGCGCGAGACCTTGGACCGCTCATTCCGGCGGACCTGGACCAACCGGAACTCGAACTGCCCTTCCTCCCCGGCGAAAGCTGGGGCCTGACGGCGGGTCCGCACCGCGCTTGGAATGCCGGCACGCCATTAGGTGCGTTGGATATCTCACCGATCAAGGCTGAGGAACCCTGTATAGTCTCAACCACATGGGTGACGGCTTCGGGGCCGGGGGTTGTGGTGCGCGCGCAAGACAACACAGTCGCACTGGACCTGGACGGCAATGGCGATGAAGGCAGCGGCTGGGTAATCGTGTACTACCACATTGCCAAGCAAGACATGGTCCCGGAGGGCTCACCCCTTGCTGTGGATGGACGCCTCGGGCATCCCTCCTGTGAGGGTGGCCAGACCACAGGAACACACGTGCACATCGCCCGCAAATACAACGGTGAATGGCTGTCGGCGGATGGCCCAGTTCCATTCGTACTAAGCGGGTGGCAGGCTGTGGCTGGAGAGCGTATCTACAAGGGAACACTCATTAAGGGCGACCAGATTGTGATCGCCGATCCCAGTGGTCGATCGGGCTCAACCATCGTGCGCTGAAGCTCTCAACATACTGCGGCACGGGATTCACAACGACCAGCCGCTATACTATCTCGTGCTTGAGGGGCACAGGTATCCGATAACGAGGAGCGCTTTTGAAGGCTCCTTTAATCTTCATTTTTCCACAATTTATTGGCGTAAAGCCGAAGGACATCATAGGCATCGACGACTGCGGTCCATCATCTTGCTCCTAACGTATCTCCTGCTCGTATCTTTCTGAAGCCCGGTCAGGTTAGTTCCACGCCGATCGATCGCACCAGCGATGCGCTATCGTACGCTGTGCGGTTGATGATCGCCCGTATGCCCCCTTGGATCGCTGCAGACTGTGGTTTCGTAGGGAAATGACTACAATAGGAGGAGAATTGAGACTTGGAGTGGATCATGGAAATCACACCTGAGACAGATGTCAAATTTAGAAAGATCTTTCGTTCCTTTAATAAGTTCATGCTTTCACTTTGGCGATTAGGTCTTGGGGGATTCCGCAACCCTACAAAATACGGCGGCGCATTAATGGTAATCAAGCATAAAGGGCGGAAGACCGGACTCACCCGCTATGCCCCGGTGAATTTCGCCGTGATCGATGAGGATGTCTACTGCATGGCTGGTTTCGGCGAAAAAACACATTGGTACCAAAACATCCTGGTTGAGCCGGAGGTCGAGCTGTGGCTGCCCGACAGCCGATGGGCGGGGATCGCTGAGGAGGCGAGTGAAGCTGAGAACAGGGTGGAGATTCTAAGAAAGGTGCTCGTCGCAAGTGGATTCGCCGGTCCGCTGTTCGGAGCAAACCCGCGCCGAATGACAGATGAGCAGGTCGAGGAGTTGCTCGAGACCTATCGCCTCGTGCGCATCCAGCGGGCCGCACCCGTGACCGGTCCAGGTGGTCCGGGGGACCTTGCATGGGTGTGGCCTGTGGCGACGTTTGTCCTGCTGGGAATATTGCTGCGTCCTAAACGACGTCGGTCTTAAGTCCATTCCCTCGTTCCACCAGTAAGTTCCTTACAGAGCAATCATTCATCCGTTGTTGTATTTCGTAATTGAATCCAAGCATTGGAAACCAAAGCCCCTCTCCTTATGAGGGAGAAGGGTTGGGGTGAGGGTTAGCGATCAGGGGTTGTCACTTCCTTGAGATGGACGAACTATCAGCATCTCTTCGGCCATGACGATATCTGGATCGGTCCAACCCTTCTGTTCCATCATCTCGATAAATGCCCGACGTAAAAGAAGCTTCACACGAACCTGCAGCTCTTCCCCTTCAGGTGCGCTAAATGAGAAGCTGCTGAAATCCTCTTCGTAAGGCTCAAGGCGAGTGTCTTCGACGACTCGGGTTGGGTTCCAATATGCTCCGCTGGGTGAGATCTCGGTCCACAATTCTTGCAGGATCAACGCGTAGCCCTTTCCGGGAAGCCCCGCGTAGTAACCCTCGTCGGGGTCACCCAGACCAGCCCAATCCGGGAGGGTAGGCCCATCGAGATGTTCCAGCAGGCTGCCCTGTGCATCGAGGACTTCGACGATTAACATCATATGACGCAAGGGACTATCGGTGGGGATTTTGTGGCCAGTATTGTCATTGTAAAGGCTGACGGTCACCTGCAGACTACCGGTCTCGCGTTCTGCGTGCACGCTCATGTCGAGCGCATCCTGGAGCAGAACCTTATCCAGAGCGCCAGGCATGCGGTGGGAGAAGATTGAGGCCGGATCGCGAGTCAGCCCGCCGGCTTCGTCGGTGGCGAACTGTGTGGCACCCAACGGCGGCATATGACAGTCCTGGCACGTCTGGCCTGTTTCGGGATCGCTATATGGACTTATCAGCCACTCACCATACGAGTTGTAGATAGTCGTGTCCCAAAAAACGGCGAAGTGGCAGGGAGCGCAGAAGGCGCTCTCGGTTTGGACTTCGGAATAGGTGTCTTCTCCGGGCGCGACGTCATCATATGGTCCAGCGAAGAATTGATGGCCCTCATGCGGACGCCGGAACTCAAACGACAACACCCCGGGTGTGTTCGGATAAGGTAGACCTGATCTCGGATCGAGCTTCACATCCCAGATCTTATGGCAGAAGTCGCAGGGCAGACCCTCGGCATCGACCCCTGAAACCGCATTGGGATTGGTATTGTATGGTTCATTTAACGCCGCTGCCGGTGTATGGCAGGCCCCGCAGTTCCCGGCCGAATCGGGGAAGTCGAGCTTATAGCCAGGTCCGTAATAGGGTTGAGATGGATCTGGTGGTAGTGGGAAGGTGCCGTAGTCGCGGCTGGAGCCTTGCTTAGTGAGAGGGCTCTGGTTGCCGTCAAGATCGGTGCCGTTGTACATCGTTAAGAAACGCGGATTCGTCGCGGCTTGGGCGTGCGCGTCCAGAAGCCATTCATCGACGGGCAATGAGAAGGGCAGGTTGGTGCCGTCACGACTGTGACACTCGGCGCAGCCTTGATCCTCGCCCTGGCCGGGGTAGAAGCGTGAGGGTAGCCATTGGTAATCACGGTTGTCGTTATCTGTGTGAGGGATGAGCTCTACCCGTACCTCTTGATCGCCAGGAGCAGCTTCAAAGGGACCAGAGCAGAAGTATCCAGAAGCCCAACCCGTGAGGTTGAAGGACACCTCGTCGATGTCATCAAGCATCAATGTGAATGACCCATCATCGCTGCTGATGGTATGTTGATCGGTGGCTTGTACCCGCACGACAGCGTCTGCTACGGGGCCGTCCTCGTCCACGACGATACCGGAGATCATCATTGGATCCGCTGGCGTTGATGTTGAGGTCTCCACTACTTCGAGGGTAGGTGCGAAGTGGGGGTTTACGGGCGTCTTTCGACCTCCAAGCGTACATGCGCAAAGCCCGAAGATCAGCGGGACAAGAAAAGCCCAGAACTTATACTGCATCAGCGTTTGGTTTTCCTTTTATACGCCGTTCGAGCGAGCGCAGAGACCGCAAAGAACAGCAGGGGCAGCGCACCACCGAGGCAGGGCAGGGAAAGCCCGCTTTTGGTTTTACTCCCCTCTTGAGAGGTCTCCTCTGTGTCCACCGGTTGATCGGCGCTTTCAGTTTCCCCCTCTTCACCATCCTTAGCTGCTTCCAGGATGTCAGGGACCTCTCCAAAAAGCGTGACCCCCGTGGAAATTGGTGGTTTTCCGTTTAGGTCGAGGCGGAATACACCACCACCGCTCGTGGCCGCGTAGAGATGATTCCCATCCGCCGATAGGGAAAGCCCGGTAGCGGCTCGCGATGTAAGCCCCTCGCTTAGTTTTAGCCAGGTCTCACCACCGTCATCTGATCGATAAACTCCGCTGCTAATGTCGCTGGTATAGACAACCCCGGGATGAGCAGCGTCGAAGACGATATCACGATGAATGCCATTGGGTTCGAGACCAGCGCTCACCTGCCGCCAGGTTGACCCACCATCACTGCTGATGTATAGCCCCAGAAGTTGAACACCGGCGATCAGACTTTTGGAATCCGCCGGATCCACGGCGATGGTGCGTACCGATACGTCCTCGGGAAGACCGTCATTTTTCTCCCAGCTACCACCACCATCCCTGGTGAGGAATAATCCGTCACGGGTGGCTACGTAGAGCACTTTGGCGTCGGTGGGGTCGATGGCAAGATCTGTGACCATAGCATCCGAGAAGGCTTCCCCGGTGATAATTTCCCAGTGGGAACCTCCATCTCGAGAGACCAAAACCCCACGACCGCCCTCATACCCTTCGGCATGGACCATCGTGTTGTGACCAGCGGAGCCTGCATAGACGACGTTCGCGTCCGAAGGGGCGTACTCGATCACACTTGTACTCGGGCCGTAGTTGGGTGTGTAAGTGTAGGCTTGCCAGACGGGTTCACCGCCCCCCCATTCAAGGATGTTCTCAAGTGTGCCAATTAAGATGTGATTGGGTCGTGAAGGATCGATGGCTACGCCACCGACCTCACCGCCAGCAAGAGCAATTTCCTCTCCTCGGTTAGTTATCCCATTCCACGTCAGGCCGCCATCTTCGGAGTACCAGCCGCCGCTGCGACCCCCAACGAAAACGCGAGCCGGGTTGAATGGATCCACGGCAAGATTGATAAGCTGAGCGCCGGAGTATCCAGTACTTGCATTTACCCATGTAACCCCACCGTCCTCACTAAGGAAGTTGCCGCCGCTGTAATTATTCGCAAATACTCGATTGGTTTCCTCCGGGTCACATTGCATATCGATCGGCCACCCAGCGTTAATGCCGGGGGGTCCCCAGCCGGGGGCACCGGTTGTCTTTTCCCACGTCAAGCCGCCGTCGTCACTACGGTATACAGCAGCATCGCTTCCAGCATAGACGATATCCGGGTCTGAAGGACAGATATCAACCGCACTGAAAGCCTGCTCGATGGCTTCCGAAGCTGCCAATACTTGAGTCCATGTCTCTCCGCCATCAGAAGTGCGATAGACGCCCATTGGGCTATGGCCATCCTTCACCCATTGATTCACTGCTGGTTCAGGGGCGATGTGCCCGGCCGCAGCCAGGAGCACATCGGGGTCTTCGGGGTGCATGAAGAGGCTGCCGATGTAGAGGAAATCAAGGCCGTTCTCCTTCCCCTGGACGTCCCAGGTCTTGCCGCCATCGGTCGACTTCAGGATGCCCAACCCGCCGAAGGGATCGGCGTCGGTTGCCGGATCCCCCTCACCGACAGCCCCCCGATCGAAGATGCCGGTTGAGACGTAGAGGATATCCGGGTTTTGTGGATTGATCCACATGTAGCGTGCCAGGCTGGAGGGGATTTCCCCGTGCCAGATGCTCGTCCAGGAGTCACCGCCATTGTTTGTCTTGTATACAACACCCCCAACGCCGGGGCCCCATATGTTGTTGCCGATTTTCTGAAGCTCGCCCATGGCGTAAACGATGTCGGAGCTTCGAGGATCGACGGTGAAACCGCGGAAACTGAGCAGGATCTCGTGTTCATGGATCACACCCTGATCCTTAGATTCCCAGGTTAACCCGCCGTCGGTTGACTTGTAGATGCGCCCGTTCTTGTCCGTGCCGGCCCAGATGATCTCGGGGTCGTGTGGGTCGACGGTGAGGCTGAAAATCGGGATAGAATCGCCTGACGCGCCGCTGGCAGTGTCGATGCCCGTGTTGCTTTGCGTCCAGGTGAGACCGTCGTCTGTGCTGATGTGGACCCCGGCGTTGGCGTCGGTAACGTACCAGACATCGTGATCATCAAATTTATAGCGGATGTCGTAACCCAATCCACCAGGGGGTCCGCCCAGGTGGATCCAGGTGAGCGTGGAAGTGGGAGGTGGGTCTTCATCTCCCTCATCCGACGCCGGAGCTTCATCTGCATTATCCGAGGGAGGTTCCTCCACCGGATGCCCCTCCTGCGGCATGAGAAGAAAGTGATCGATATCAAGGACGAAGTCGCCCATCGTTTCAAAACCGAAACCGCCCGCAGATAGCTCTCCAGCCAAAGGTGCAGAGAAAACCGGTTCTCCTCCGATGAGAACCAACTGTTCATTGGGAGTAACCCAGAAGGTTAGATCAAACCATTCGCCTTCAGGTGTATCGAAGTGGATCGGTTCACCAATATTTTCCACTTGGCCGCCGATTTCACGCTTCAGTTCAAAGCGCGATCCGTCGTATAGCAATATCGAGGCGCCGGCTTCGCTCAGGTTGTAAAGAAAGGCCATCTCCCCGTGTCCGGTGTAGCGAGCCCGCATGATCAACTCGAAGGCGCCCCACCTTCCCTCCGGAGAGGCGAAACCACCTGGCTCGACTCGGAGATGACCGTCCGTAACATAGACATTGGGTGTGTGCTCCCAACCCGGAAGGTCGGGATTATCGAATGCGTCTTCGAAAGGGCCATCCTGGCTATAAGCGGGGGTGACTGTGCCCACCACGAGCAACAGGATTAACAATGAGAATAGAAAGAACCTGGAAGAGGATTTCAAGATGACCTCCATGTGAAGAAGCGATTGGTAGCATAGTCCTGATTAATATTAAGTATGGCCAAAACTCGGCGGAGCGCAATGTGATCTTTCGAGGTTTCAATCAAGAGGATTTACCGCTGTGGCGTATGGATATCTTCGGGGAGGAGGCGAATGGAGGACGAGATTCTCATTTATAATTACACATCGCTAGCGATATTCAATCCAGCTGGCTGCCAGGCCAATCAACCATGACCGATCACACCCAACCAGCCAGCGGCTCCCACGATAACGTGCGCTTCAATGCGACCGTCAATATTTTGGATGGGGCTTTCTTCGGCGCCGGCCTCGGCTTCGCCTCAGTTACGACCATCATCCCGCTCTTCGTGAGCCTATTGACGAATTCGCCCATCATCATCGGTCTGGCCCCAGCAATCCACTCCCTGGGATGGCAGCTCCCGCAGCTTCCGCTTGCCGGCAGTGTGGGACGTTTGGCTCGTTTCAAACCGACGGTGATGAGGATGTCGATCCACGAACGGCTGCCCTTCTTGGGCCTGGCGGTCATCGCCTGGTTTCTACCCGTTCTTAACCTCGAACTCGCCCTTGCTCTGACCTTTGCCATGCTCGTTTGGCAAGGCTTTGGAGGCGGTTTCACGGCAAATGTTTGGCAGTCGATGATTGCCAAGATCATCCCGGAAACCTTACATGGTCGTTTCCTCGGCATCCAAAGCTCCGCCGTAAATCTGCTGATGAGTGTGACAGCTGTAGCTGCAGGTCTGATCCTCGCAAGCACCACATCAAGGATCGGCTTCACACTTTCTTTTATTCTGGCATGTGTGGCCTTGGCAATCTCATTCTTCTTCCTCGCGCTGACGCGGGAGGTGGATCAGCCACCCGCGATAGCTCCGGAGACGGGGCCAAGCGTATGGTCTGAGACCAAACGTCTCCTATCCTCTGACTCTATCTTTCGACGGTTCTTAGTTATCCGGATGATCTTTCAGCTGGGGATGGTCGCTTTTTCATTCTACGCCGTCTATGCCGTCGGCGAGAGGGGCGTGAGCGTTGCCCTTGTGGGCGTACTGACGGGTGTGCTGATGATCTGTCAGATGGTTGCTAACCCACTCCTGGGCGCACTGGGTGACCGCACAAGCCACTACTTTGTACTTCTCCTGGGTACCCTGGCAGCCCTGCTGAGTACCGCCCTTGCGGGCTCGTTGAGTTCGGATACGGGTTTGTTTTTAATATTTGGTCTTGCGGGTGTCGCGCAGGCGGTAGGTTGGACGACGACGATGGTGCTCAGTCTTGGATTTGGAAAAACTTCCGAGCGGTCGACTTACATTGGCATGTCCAACACCCTCATCGCACCGGTCACGCTGGCGGCGCCCTTCCTGGCGGGATTGGTCATCAACGCATTCGGCTATCAGGCCATGTTTCAGGCATCTGCCGTGGTCTTCCTTGCTGCCGCCGTGGTGAGCTTGAGCATGCTGCACCTGCGATCCAATTCATGATCCCGCGCATTATCATTCATTTTCTACTTGTTCTGGTTCGACCGGTTGGAGCGATCGTTTGATTCCGATCAGCAACTCATTCGGGCGAGAATGTTGAACCCCATCCGTGGAGTGCTGGATGCTCCGCCCGCGAATTCCTAACAAATAATCCATCGAACGCGGCGAATTTCCTCTCGGCTTTAGTATTTTCATTTCGAACCGGGCAGCCAGGAGGCATGGATTTTTCCCTAGACCAGATGGGTAAACTTTAACACAAGAGGAAATGATCACAGGTCCTGCACCCTGCTGCCGGTCCCTGTTGCACATACTGTGCTGATCCAGGAGTGGCTGGGACCAATAGGCCTAACTGACTCCAACCTGACATGAGTAGGAGTAGAATTCGATTGTCACCGGAGCAGGAGGCGAACCTGAAAACCTCGCGAGCTCAGTTTAATAAAGGGAATAACCTCGCCCCTCTCAAGCGGCGGTGGGTGGTGTTCGGTGTGCTCGCATACCTCTCCATTTTCACTGGCGGCATCGTCCTCGGAGCGCTCTGGTTACCTCATCACGCGGGCCGCTGGATAGCAATCACCTCGGGGGTGTTTGCCTACCAACTCATCTTTCTAGCCCGCCATCTTGATCTAAACCATAGATTTCGTGATCACGCGCCGCTCCCAACTTTCGGGCTCGGTACATCGTTCACAATGCTACGCGGGGTGATGATAGCATGGACGGCGGGTTTCATCCTTTCCCCCCGCCCACCTTCTCTGCTCGCGTGGGCCCCCGCCGTGCTGTACACGACCGCTATCCTGCTCGACCTTATGGATGGGTATGCCGCGCGGGTCGAGGATCACCTGACCCGTTTAGGTGCGGCGCTCGATACCGAGTTGGATGCGCTAGGGCTATTGGTAGGCGTAAGTCTTGCTGTTTGGTATGGCATATTACCGCCCCTGTTCCTATTGGTTGGTGTGGCACGTTATGCCTTCCAACTCGGGATCTGGGTTCGGATGAGAAGGAGCTTGCCTGTGTTCGAGCTCCCACGGAGTGCAAGTCGGCGGCCCATCGCTGGGCTTACCATGGGGTTCACGAGCGCGATGTTGTGGCCCATCGTCACCCCACCCGGATCTATTATCGCGGGATTAATATTTCTCGTACCGTTCACTGCCAGCTTCGGCCGCGATTGGCTGGTTGTGAGTGGGTGGTTGGATCCGAATGACACGGGCTACCTGCGAATGCGAGAGATTTCCCGTAGAGTCATCCTACGCTGGATGCCATTGTTTGTGCGCATCGTCCTCCTGGCTTGGATGGTAGTCGCTGTTACGTGTAAGATGAAATTGTTCGATGGAGCTACTCCGGTCCCACGACTTCCACTGGCTTCACCTGAGGTTCTCCTCTGGCTCGGCCTCCTCATGATTGTCGCCGGGTTCGCCGGTCGTCTGGTAGCTTTTGTGCTCATTTTCCCGATTAGCTTCGCCATCATCGCCCAGGGGCTTACTCCAGAACTCATATTTCTTCTTGTACTTAATCTGACCATTTTGTTCATCGGGACCGGCATCTACACGATTTGGGAGCCAGAGAAACGTATGTTCGGTCGCAGGTGGGGGGAGCGGTGAAGAGGAGCCGACCCCAACCAGACGTGCGACGGAACCTGACGCGCCTCTATCCGTGGGTCATCGCCCTCATTTTGCTTGGCTTGGCACTGCGCGCCGTCCCTCTTCAAGGTGTGCTCGAGACGCTGGGACGGCTCACACTGGCCCAGCTCTCCCTCATTTTGCTGGTGAACGCAGTGATCGCGCTAATCTTTGCGGCACGCTGGTGGATCATCCTGAGAGCGCTGGGACGTACTGTACGCTACCTCGCTCTCGCCGCGTACCGCTTGAGTGCATATGCTGTGAGCTATTTCACCCCAGGACCTCAATTCGGCGGGGAGCCGCTGCAGGTGTTGCTCTTGCAGAGGCGAGAGGCTGTCCCCGGGGGTGTGGCTGCGGCTTCCGTGACTCTCGACAAAGCCATCGAGCTCCTGGCGAACTTCACCTTCCTCGCCTTCGGGGGAGTACTCATCGTTCGCTTTGGATTATTCTCTGATTGGTCCGGGGTCGTTCTGCGTCTGGTCGCGTTTGGGTTGCTGCTCCTGCCGATCCTCTTCCTCATCACCGCGTGGCGAGGGATGCGGCCGGGCACCCGCTTGCTCGGCCTCATCCCTGCCGTGATTCAGGATCGGGTCTCGAGCCGGGAGCGGATGTACGCGGTAATCATGACAATTGAAGACGAAGTTACTGCCTTTTGCCAAAGTCATGTGGGGGCGCTTGTGGTGGCGCTTTTCGTCTCCACCCTCACCTGGGTCGCCCTGGTGGGTGAGTATTGGCTGATGCTCCGGTTCCTTGGGATCGAGCTCGATGCTCTCCAGACCATCGTCGTGATCTCGATTGCACGCTTCGCCTTCCTCACACCGCTTCCAGGGGGCTTGGGGGCCCTCGAGGCTGGTCAAATACTTGCTCTGACCTCGATGGGCTTCAGCGGTGCGGAGGGGTTGAGCATGGCACTGCTCATCCGTGCACGCGATCTGCTTTTTGGGGGTTTGGGGTTATTGCTGGGAGGTCTCCTATTAGGAGGGCGAAGCACGCGGACCGAGGATCCGGAAGGTTAAACGATTCAGTCCTCATTCGGTTCGTCTGCTCTCTTAGCCCAGTGCCTCCTCCTCTCGTGCACCAATTTCCACCCTCCGTCCGAGAAAATCGAGCTGATGTGCGATGTACACTAACTCGCCTCGGTCGATCTGAGTTCGGCGAGTGTCGATCCATGTTTTGAATGCTGCGTGGTCGAGCTCTGAATGACCGCTGAGCGCATCGTGCACTGTCTCTACGATGTAGTGGAGGAATATTGTTTCGTCGCTTTCTTCCCGCGGTGCCATCACCACCCAGTCCGAGGAACCAACTGCGAGGATGTGCGCTCCAATTCTCCGGAGCACGCCGAAAAGCCTCTGACCGGTCTGACTGTGCTCCGACATTTTGCCACCGCTCATTCGTTCGTCCATAGTGCGGTGATAGAGTTCCATCAGGCGCAGGTCGTACTCGGGATCGATCTCTGGGAGGAATTTGGTGAGCCCATCAAAGTTGAGCGTGAAGTAGAAGAGTCCCTCCCGTTGGAGTAAAGCAAGTAGGGAGGGAACGACAGTGTCGAGATCGACAAGATCGAGGAATGAGTGCGCGATGATTAGGTCCCATGGTTCCAACCCCAGGTGCTCAAGTGAGAGCGCAAGTACATCTGCAGCTACAAAATTAATGATCTGATGCGAACCATCCACGGAGGTGAGCTTCAGTTTGTCGTGTGCAGTATCATCGACAGAGAAGCGATGTTCACTTGCCCAGCGCGGTAAGCGTGTTATTGCATGCTCTATGAAGGCGGGTTCCAGGTCGACTGCAGTGTAGTGACAATCCCTCAGTATGCCGCACTCCAGGAACCGCTCCACCATCGTCCCGATACCGCAGCCGACCTCCAGAACCCGGATCGCTCGCTCTTCTCGGTGCTCTGTGAGTGTCTTGTCCAGACGAGCCCAGACAGCTTTGTTCAGGCTTCGGTCGTCGATGGTCTTTTTAGCCGTGAGATACTGGATGTAGCTTTCGATCATTCGGCACTATGAATCCCGGTCGCAGTTTCTTGTTGAGCGGATGATGATCATTTTTTAGATCAGGCGTCCTTGATCGGCGTGGTCTCTTGGTCCGCTTCCGGGTCGCGCAGGTGCATCATGAGTGCGACCACGAGGATGACTTCGTCGACCTTGGTGAAAATACCCAATGGATCACTTTTGTCCCCGATCGCCACAGCCAGGCGCCTATCGTCACCAGTGTGTAAAGGATGAAGACTGCATTCAGCGCAGTACGATGCTCGCTCAGGAACCCTGGTGTGAAGTTCCAGGCTCCCAGCAACAGGAGAAAACCGAGACCGTTCAACATGAAGAGCGGAGATAACTGTCCCAGTAGCACGCTCAGCACAACAAGATGGATGATCGCGGTAATGAGTGCTGTGATGATGATAACAACATGCAGGGTGGAGTGTTTCATTCGATGACCCTCCTTTGACGTATGAAGTATATTTTACCGAATTAACCCAGGCTCATTTGTGAAGACTTGCTCAATACGAACTTTAAAAATAGACGCACCTTCTTGACGCCTTCCTTCCAGGTCGGATGCGATTGGTAGGTTTTCTGTGCACTCAGGCTGAGATCGCGGAGCAATCCTCGATCGGTCGAAATCCTCTGGACAATTTCAACAAGACCATTGACGTCCCCGGGTTCGATCAGAAATCCATTCTCACCGTGGTGAACCAGCTCGGATGCTCCGCCGGCGGAGGTAGCTATCGGGGGGACTCCGAACCCCATGGCTTCTAGGTATACAATCCCGAACCCTTCATACTGCGCGGGGAGTGTCAATAAATGGGCGTTCGAGAGGTGCTCGGCGACCTCCGGCTCAGGAAGGGAGCCGATCATCTGAACGTTCTTCTCCATACCTAAGGACGCGATCAATCGTTGGATTCGTCTTGTGTAGCTGGGATGGACCTTAATATTGCCCACGATGTTGAGCCGCCAGATCTCTTGAGGGATCTCCCCCAGTGCTCGCAGCAGCGTATGTAGTCCCTTACGTGGGATTAGGTTTCCGAGAAAGAGCAGCCGCAGCGGACCCGTCTGTGTGGCTCTTGCAGAAATATCCTCCCTGCTGATCTCCGGTCGGATGTGATCACGACCCGGGTGCATCACGATGGCAGGAAGTTCTGTTAAAGCCTCAACAGCCTTCCTCGTGGCATGGCTATTGTTGATCACGCCATCGAGGGAGTGTAGATAAGAACGTTCAACCCGTTGGTACAGCAATTTCTGTGTAAGAGGCCATTTTTCCTGAATTCTGAGGTGGTGGACGATGGAGACGATAGGTAGGTTACTCTTTTTCCGAAGTCTTTTATTCAGCAGGAAGAGGGAAGGGTGATTGAGCTCGTCTTGCAGCAGGAGGTCAAACTCGCCATGCAGGCAGCGCCTCAGGAGGTCGCGGGAGACGTTATCCATGAGATGTTGAGCATAGCTGCGCTGAGGGATCGAGATCAGTTCTACACTATCGCCTACCCGTTCCAGTTCCCTCAATAGTTGTCGATCGTAGAGGTAGCCACCCGATCGTGACTCGAGACTCCCATAGATGACAAGCCCTAGCTGCATCAGAGCTCCATGGAGTATGAGGCCCAACCAATTTCGTCCTCTGAGATCTGAACGGTGAGCCGCTGCAAGTTGGGTTCCCTCAAGTGGGGAGCAAGTGCGTGGGCGATAATGCGAGAAAAATGCTCAATGCTGGGGTTTATGCCTTCGAACTCAGAAAAATCATTCAGCGTCATTTCCCGATACTTTGACACGATGGCGTCCATGTGTGTGGTTAGATCGACGATGTCGAGCAGGTAGCCGTGAATGTTGAGCTCCAGACCCGTCATCTGGATTTCAAGTTCGTAATTGTGTGCGTGTAGTTCGTTTTCTTCGCCCCAGTCTCCCCCGATCAGGAAATGTTTAGCAGTGAACTTGCGATGGATCGATAATGTATACATGCCTCACTCTTGGTTGGGTACCGATGCTTAAGTGTCCGAATATTCGAAGAGGACCTGGATCGTCTCGCCCGGCTCTTCATCGATCTGCTTGTAGGCGTCCTCCGCACGCTCGATGGGGAACCGGTGTGTGACCCAGCGTTCCGGTTTGACCGCATCAAGCAGCTTGAGCGCCATGTCCATCCGGCGTGGTTTCGTCCACCTGCCGCGGAGCTCGGGACTGATCGTGCTCACCTGGCTGCTGACCAGCCGAATGCGGTTTCGGTGAAAGCTGCGCCCCAGGTCGATCGGGGCACGTCGCTCACCATACCAGGAACCAACCACGATCCGGCTATCATAACCTGCGACGGCGATAGCGTCGTTAAGAACCTCCGGGGAACCGGTCAGCTCGTAAACAAGATCTGCGCCACCGGGTGGACGTGCGAGCCTTTCAAGCAAAGCCGTGGAGCCCTCCCCGTCGATCCTGGGAACCGTGAGATCGGCGCCAGATTCTCGTGCAATCTTCCTTCGCAATGCATGCGGTTCGATGACTGCTAGTAGATCGAGCGATTGACGTGAAAGCAGAGCGGTCGTCAGCAGACCCACAATTCCCTGCCCAAAAACGACGACGCGCTCACCCAACCTGGGCGTCCCATCATGGAGGAGATTGATGGCCGTCTCCACATTGGGTAGGAATGCGACCCTCTCCGTGGGCATTTCTTCCGAGAAGGGGATGACCTGATCCACGCTAATATTGAAAAGACTCTGGTGTGGATGGAAACAGAACACACGACGTCCCAGCCAATCATTTAGCGCTTTCGAGCCCACATCGACCACACAGCCCACGCATGCATAGCCATACTGAAGCGGGAATGCAAGTGTGCCATCTAGAGCGGGGAGGTGTTCGTCCGCGCCGAGCTCGGACGGTGCTTCACCCCGATAGATGAGCATCTCCGTTCCTGGGCTGATGGCAGAAATCAGTGTTTGGACCAGGAGTTGATTTTCATCGAGCGTTGATAAGGATATTTCACGAATCTCGAGCTTCAATGGAGCCATAAAAAAGAGCGCTTTGCACTTCATCTTGCACTCCATTCAATATCTCCCCAGACGACCATATCCATCCCAAGATTGATCCACGCAGGCTGGCGCAAATGGAGAGGTGGAATCAGGGGGCTTTTAACGGCTTGCACGCCACCCACCAATAGAGGCGCAATCGTGATTACGCAGGCATCGACCAATCGCTCTCGTAGCATGCTCGAGATTACCGCAGCTCCGCCTTCTACCATGATGCTCATGATGCCTCGGGTCTTCAGCGTCGTCAGGAGTTGACGGAGATCGATCCGTCCATCCATTTGTACTGAGGCGGGCAGCAATTCCGCGCCGGCATCCGAGAGCAATTTGGCTTGAGTTTCGGGAGAATCATGCTTGCACACGAGGAGCGGCGATTTAGGATGCCTGAGGATATTGGATTTGAGAGTTGTTCGTAAATGAGTGTCAAGGACAATGGGCCGCGGATGCTCTCCGGCGCCATGACGGGTCGTCAATTGGGGATCATCTGCGAGGATTGTGTTAACCCCCACTAGGATGCCGTCATGGGCGGCGCGCAGGCGGTGGGTCATTTTCGTCGATTCAGGGCTACTGAGGAGAAGCTGTTGAACCGATTCGGCGGCGATTGAGCCATCCAGGCTCTGAGCATAGCTGAGCGTCACATAGGGGAGTGGGTGTTCAGGCCGAGAAGTAGGGATAGTTGAAAAGAGCGCTTCAAGAGGATCGGACATGATTGGATTTTGATGAGGAACGAGGCTTGGACCGGGGAGCGGTGTCCAAATGTAGCTGGTGGTTCATGCGATCAGCCTTCGTCCGCAAGTACTTCTCATTCTCATCGGTCCACTCGCTTTCAAGGGGGATCCTCGCACTGATGTGCACGCCACAGTCTTCCAACGATCTCAGCTTGTCGAGATTGTTCGTCATCATCTGTACCGATCGAATGCCGAAATCATTGATGATTGCGGCGGCGAGACTGTAGTCTCGCTCGTCGGCATCATGACCAAGAAGTAAATTCGCTTCGATTGTGTCGAAACCTTCATCTTGAAGATTGTAGGCTCTCAACTTGTCGTTCAGACCGATGCCACGTCCCTCCTGGCGGAGATATACGATTAAGCCCCTACCTTCCTCGCTAATCTTTCTCATAGCCATGTGAAGCTGAGGCCCGCAATCACAGCGTTGAGATCCGAGCAGATCCCCCGTCAGACATTCGGAGTGGATGCGCATGAGCACATCACTAGCGCCCTGGAGATCGCCCGTGTGAAGCGAAAAATGTTCCTTGTCATCTTGGTTGTTCGAATAGAGGCAGAACTCGAATGTGCCCTCTGCGGTGGGGACTCTGGCGCACGTGAGACGCTTCAGTTGGATTTCTTTCATAGAAGATCAACTTCCAGCAGCAAAATCACGAACGCTGAATGCCATGTAGGTGGTCCTTCTTGAACCATTCGGGTGCGCGTTGGATGGCGAAGACGTTTGTGATCCCAGATTTTATTATTATACCCAAACAATACGGGTCCGAATTAATGAGCCGGTGGTGGGAATGTTATTTTGCTCAGATCGGTGGATTTTTCAGGTGGTCCGAGGTCTTTATTTCTTATTCACATAAGTAATGCACTTCGTCAACAGGCGGGGCTGCCCGATCCGCTGTGCTAGGTGGAGGAACTTCCCCAGAGGTGGCATGGTTTCACCGTGATAGACGAAATTCTGGCCTGACTAGGTTTTATCCTCCCGAGTGTGACGAAGATAGAGCCTCGGCTCACAGTGGATGGCGTGCTGGGGGTCGTGCTGCCCATGATCGGCACCGCGGTCTAGCATGTACAGCGGGGAGATCAGTTCAACATTGGCTAGAAAGGGCAGCTCGCCGCGCTTTAGGAATTTGTGGCTTACGGTCACTGCAAGCTGAGGCCATTGCCCGATCGAGGAGTGTCGACGGAAGTGGGCGGCATGATCTCCGACTTATGGGAGAGATTCACAATCACGGTGTTAGGAACTCACCTAACACCGTTTTTCTTTCGACAAAATGGCGTATCATAGATAACGACTATTAATTCAAAGAAGGAGGGGGTTCAGTGTCAGAAGTAAAGAAGTTTCCATTTACATCCATCCTCGGATGGTCCGCCACGCGCTACGAGATTTTCTCGATCTGCAAGCGTCGTTACTTCTTCCACTATTACGGGAAGTACGATCCGGATAACTCCATCCGTGAACTCAAACGTCTGAAGGAGCTGGTGAGCATCCCGCTCGAGACCGGCGGCATCGTGCATTCGGTCTTTGAACGGCTGCTCACTCGCCTTAGGCAGACGCCTGAGAGCATCGATGTGGAGAGGTTTATTGAGTACGCGGAGACGATGACAGCCGATCGAATTGAGAATGCCGAGTTTGATGAAATTGTCTACGGTGAAATGGAGGGAATAAATATCGACGACATATTCCCCAAAGTTAAGATTTGTCTGGAGAATTTCCTCGAGAGTGAGCGTTTCGACTGGCTTACGGGCGTCGCCATCAACACGAGCGACGAATGGGTTATCGAGCCCCCCGGGTATGGTGAGTCTAGGCTCAATGACATGAAAGTCTACTGCAAAGTTGATTTTTTATTTCCGGTCGCAGGTGTGCTTCACATCATCGATTGGAAGACGGGGAAGGTGGTTCACGAGAAGCACCGCAAGCAGCTTCTAGGGTATGCGACCTGGGCGGCGTACCATTTCGATGTCGATCCGGATCTCGTGCGGCCGACGATCGCATATCTGTACCCAGATTACGCCGAGGTTGATGAATCTTTTTCTGCTGATGATTTGGGGAATTTCGCAGTACAGGTGGAGGCAGAGACCGGGGAGATGGTTGAGTATTGCCGGGATGTGCAGGGGAATGTGCCTCTGGATAAGGGGGAGTTTCCGCTCGTCGATCATGAGAAGATATGCGTGTATTGTAACTTTCGCGGAATCTGCTTTCCTGATCAGTATGTGTTCGATTTCAAGAGGAATTGAGTTCTCGATTCATCGTCTTCGCATACAATATGGGGCATTCATCTGAATATCCCCTTACCCCAACCCCTCTCCCCGGTGGGTAGAGGGGATCAAGCGCGGACGTGCCAATCTCATTCCCAATCTAACGCTTCCTCATCGAGTGAGAGACGTCTAAAAAAAAATTGGCCGATCATCTCTCAATTATGCCCTTCGACCATCAAATGAGAGAAGTTCAGAGGAGGGGATAATCATTTCTCAATCTAGCCCCTCTCCCATTGTGGAGAGAGGCAGATGGCATGATAGATGAGCCGCTGTACATGAAGGAGACGCAGGCTTGCTTGCATGATGAAAACTTCTGTGGGAACTATGGAGGGGGGTAAATTTTACGATATCATTCTGTAAAGTGAATGGGAGTCTGAAAGGTTTCGACATCCCATAGAACTAAGGAAGATACAACAAGGACATGCCAGAATTTCTATCTTTAATCTCTCTTCAAGAGGCCGTAGAGCGCTTTTTGGATGAACTACCTGCGGGCGCTCAGCGTGTCACTGAAACAGCAGCGACAGGCGAAGCTCTGGGCAGGGTGCTTGCTGCTCCCATCCGCGCTTCCGAGCCGCTGCCGCCCTTCGACCGTTCGACTGTGGATGGGTATGCCGTGCAGGCTAAGGACACTTTTGGCGCCAGCTCAAGCTTGCCCGCTTACCTCAAGTTGCTGGGGGAGATCAAGATGGGGGAAGCAGCCTCCCGGGAGCTCGAGGGGATGGGGGCAATTCTCATTCACACGGGAGGCATGATCCCGCAAGGGGCTAATGCAGTCGTGATGCTGGAGAATACCCAGGCGATAAGGAATGACGAGATCGAGGTGCATAAACCGGTCGCCGTGGGGGAGAACATCCTTAAGCGAGGCGAGGATGTGGGGACCGATGAACTTGTCATCCCGGCTGGAACCCGTCTTCAACCGGCTGAGATCGGCGGCTTGATGGCGCTGGGGATTACAGAGGTCTCAGTCCACCCACGGATCCAGGTTGGAATTATTTCCACCGGGGACGAGGTTGTGCCCCCGGATGCGGAACCTGGCCCTGGGCAGGTTCGTGATGTGAACACCCACACGCTGAGAGCGCTGGTCGAGACCCTTGGCGGTACGAGCCGGACATATGGAATCGTGCCGGATGACTACGATGTACTTTTCGACACCGTGACTGGAGCACACCGAGAGAACGACGTCGTGCTCATCACGGCGGGTTCCTCAGTGAGTGCGCGTGATATGAGCGTCGATGTTATCCAGGCGCTCGGAGCGCCGGGTGTGCTCGTTCATGGCATTGCCGTCAAACCCGGGAAGCCGACCATCCTTGCCGTAGCAGAGGGCGTGCCCGTCATCGGTCTGCCCGGGAATCCAGTCAGTGCACTGGTCGTGGGTGGGTTGATCCTGCGCCCTCTCTTCGCCCATTTGATGGGGCTATCGGAGGCACAACCCACGCCTACGGTGACGGCTAGGCTGGCGGCAAACGTCGCCTCGCAGACGGGACG
>SDBS01000506.1_pt1 | contig 37891 bp, 34 predicted proteins | sample 2277091 | NCBI WGS metagenome assembly SDBS01 (sample SAMN10404972, study PRJNA504765) | marine sediment metagenome | isolation source: marine sediment core GS10_PC15, 163 cmbsf | place: Arctic Ocean: Southern Knipovich Ridge | collected 2010
TTGGGTGAGCCGCTTGAGGGAAAACCTCACGAGCGGTTCTGATGGGGAGGGGCTGGAGACGGGCCTGATGGTACCGCGCCAGTCCTTTACCCGACAGGTGTTTTTTAAGGATGCAAAGCAGCATTTGCAGCTTGGTAAATGCCAGTGTAATAACTTCGATTCACAGATTGGTGCTGCTACCCTGGCCATGATGCAATATATTATGCTGTTATTGTATAAACAGATGCACTTCGGACAAAGCATCGGCAGTATCTTTGACCTATTGAGTTCTCAGGCTGAGGAAGAAAATATCACCCGGTATTTAATGGAGATATTCTGGGAAATCGTCCATGGGATAGGTGAAGTGCTGAAAATCGACTGCATGGAGCTGTTTGAAGAGGTGATCCGGGACAATGAAAGGGCTGAGGAGATAATGAGGCTGTTTTCACCGGTTTTTGAAAAAAAACCAGCTGCATAACATGTCAACACCGTTGCAATACGTTGTATAACAAGTGATTAAAAAGTATTTTGGAATGAAAATCAAAAACTTAACTAATTGATATATAGTATTTTAGGAACCAGGAAACTTGAGTTAAAGACCTGGATAAAACAGAAAAAAATAAAGCATTAATCCGTAGTTTCTTTGTCGATGTTTTTCAAAATGCCAATCACGCTGCTCTCGATAAATACGTATCTACTGAAAAATATATTCAACATAGCCCGAATGTACCTGACGGGTTAGAAGCGCTAAAACAATTTTTAGCGTCACAGGATTTTAACTACGATTTTATTTTCAACGTGATCGGGCAGGGAGATCATGTGGTGAGCTATTCCAAAGCCACTTTCAATGGAACAGAACTAGCCATATTTGATATATTCAGAATTGAAAATGGAATAATTGTGGAGCATTGGGACAATATGGAACCTATTCCTTCTCGATCTGAATGGGCAAATACAGGAAAATTTTAAATTAAAATGATAAACTATTATTTATTATGAAAAAATCACTAATAATAGTACTGCTTACAGTACTGACGGTTGGGTCGATATCAGCTCAACAATCTCAGGAAGAATTGTCAGCAGCAGCAGCAAACCCATTGGCAGACCTAATGAGTTTTCCGTTTCAGAATAATTTAAACATGAATTACGGTGAATACAACCGAAATATGAATATATTAAACATTCAACCGGTAATTCCTCTTGCCGGTGGCAAACTAATTACCCGAACCATTTTTCCTATTGTATCCATCCCGGATTTTACACAGGAGAGCGGCATACATTCAAGCGGACTGGCTGATATTGTATTAACTGCATTTTATGTTCCGGAAAGTAAAGGGGCAATGTGGGGATTTGGACCGGTAGTTGAATTGCCAACCGGAGGCAGCAAACGAGGCACACAAAAATGGAGCGCTGGTCCATCACTTGTGGTATTGGTCCAACCGGGTGACTGGACCTTTGGTGCCTTAATAAACAATACCTGGTCGTTTGCCGGGAAGTCGGAAAGGGATAATGTGAACCACATGATGTTGAATGTGTTTCTTGTGCGCCAATTGGGTAAAGGTTGGTATGTGTGAACAGTGCACCTATTATTACTGCCGATTGGACTGCTGATTCTGAATACCGGTGGATTGTTCCTTTAGGAGCTGGTGGAGGAAAACTGGTAATGATTGGCGGAAAACTACCTTTAAACCTGCAAACCCAATTATATTACAATGTGGTGCGGCCTGATTTTGGCCCTGAATGGCAATGGAGAGTGCAAGCACAAATCCTTCTTCCGACAAGTATTTTAAAAGGTGAAAAATAGTCCGGATAAATTAATCGCCTACAAATGAGATTGGAGGTCGTTTTTAACAATTAAGTTTTTCACCCAAAACGATGATTAAAAAAAAAATCCCGCTTTCACTGCTTCTGATTTTTTCCGGATATTTACTTAATGCACAGGATGTAAAGGATATAAGCACAACAAAGCAAATATGGCTTGATTATAATCCGGCATATTCCCTTTCGGAAAAACTGGATTTATATGGTGATATTGGAGCCCGGACCGTGTTCCCGAATGAATGGTACCGATTTGTTGTCGGCCCTTCGGTTCGATATCGAAACATCCAATTGGATCAATACTTTTGGTTTAAGGGTGCGTTATATGGCTGAACTGACACTGAAATTTAAAGGTGATTTATTATCGTTTAATGATGGACTGTATTTACCGGTGAGTATGGAATTATTCTGGAATTTGAAAGGGGCACAACAATTCAATGATGTGGTGCGGATTACGCCGGGCATTGGCTATGAAATTTCGCCCATATGGAAAGCTGAATTTGATTTGTCATACCATTATACCTGTAATACAGTTGAGGATGACTTTGCTACGAATGATATAGTGTTTCGATTGAGGGTTTTTCATAAATTTGAATTGAGTAACAAGAGTGACTAACGCTGGGTATTCCATGAAATCAACCCGTTTGATTCCCGTTGGAAAAAAGCCAATCCATAATATTGCATTCAAATTTGAATAGTAAAATTAACAATACAACATAGTCCTTTCGATAATGGCTCATCTTTCAAAATATGTAATTTGCTCAGTAGTATTAGGATTTTTACTTTGTATAGTGCCAAGAACCTTGGCACAGGAGTTTTCTCCACGTGCTTACTGGCCGGCACCCAAAGGAACTATGCTAGGAGTTTCCGGATACTCGTATTCTCTCGGAGATGTAGTTACGGACCCTTCTTTACCGATAGTAGGGGTAGATTCACGAATTAGCACATTCTTTCTCTCCTACGCGCAGACGCTGAGTTTGTTTGGCCGTACTTCTAACCTTGTGCTAGAGATGCCCTATTTATGGGGTACCACGGTTGGTGTCTTAAAGGGGGATACAATGAGGCGGGATGTTTCTGGAATTGGAGATCCAGGTGTCACCTTTTCGGTTAATCTGTTAGGTGCGCCTTCTATGAGCAGGGAAGAGTTCCAGCAACTGCGCAATGATCCACATCAGATACTTGGGATAAGTTTAAAGATACTGGTACCCGTAGGCGCCTACAATACAGAAAAGTTGATTAATACCGGAGCTAATCGCTGGGCTTTCAGAACCCAGCTGGGATACATGATCCCCATACAAAAAAAGTGGTTGGTGGAATTCCAGCTGGGGGCGTGGTTCTTTGGTAATAACGACGACTTCCTGGGTGTAACCAGAGAGCAAAAGCCCATAATAGCTGCAGAGCTTAACCTGGTTAGACGATTTAAGCCAGGCTTCTGGGTGGCTCTGGATTTAAACTATTTTACAGGTGGACGCACAACTATAGGCGATAAACTTGGTGCAGATCTGCAACGCAACTCAAGAATAGGAGGAGCCATAGTTTACCCATTTTTTGGCCGACACTCATTGAAAGCAAGCTTCAGTATGGGCACGGTTACAAAGTCAGGTAATGACTTCAAAACTATAATGATCATTTATCGTGTACTCTTGAATTGACATCCTCTCTTCCGTGAACGAAAGGATTCCATTGGCTTTAACAAGCCACGGGCAGTACTCCCTCGCGGTTTCCTGCAGGGGATACTCCGGATTATTGGGGTAAATTACTTCCCACTCTGCGATAACTCAATAGAGGTCGATGAATTCGTAGGCATTGCCTGACCAGTCAAGGAAGCGGATGAAATCCTCAAAACTGATCACGATGGTAGCCGTATTAATGTTGGGATGGAAACTCAGTCTCTCGGCTTTTTTCAGGTTGGCATCGATGAACAGGTAGACATGGTTGGCTGTATCATTGATCAATCCGAAAGGGGTCACTGAACCGGGTGTTAGTCCCAAGTTATCCCCCAGCCTCCTGTCCGAAGCCAGGCTGAGTTTGCCCTGCTTCAGCATCTGTTCAAGGTCACGTATGGCCAGCTTATTGGTATGTTCCAGGATGACAAGGTAATGCCGGTTGCCCTTGTGATTCCTAAAAAAAAGGTTCTTGCAATGCGTGGCATCAATCCCGGCCCAGTGTTCCAGTGCCGCCTCGACGGTAGGAACGGGGGGATGCTCATGGTATTCATACCTGATGTTCAGGCTTTCCAATGTCTGGTATAATGTAGGGTCTCCATTCATGGCAACTGGTTTTTAAAAAACAGGTCTTCCTTCAGTATGTTGATCCTTTCCCTGACATGCCGCTCAAGGGCGGTAGATCTGCCTTCCTCAGCATTAAACAACTGCTGGTCAGTGCTGCCTTCGGAAAGGAATTTTTCATAATATTCGATAGCGGTTTTCTTCTGGTTCAGGTTCCTGTCATAGACCTGGGCGATCTTGAAATAAATTATATTGTCAGCAGGATCGTACTCCAGTGCCATGTCATAGGCATCAAAGGCTTCATCAAAGCGGTGCAGGACCTTGAACAGTTCTGCCAGCTGGATATATATGTCTTTCAGTTTCTCCGGATCCGGCTGCCGCAATTCAATGGCTTTCTTAAAATACCCGACCGCCTCTTCCTCGAACTTGCTCCGGCGGCAGGCACTTCCCAGGAAGAATGCTGTTTCAGCATCCATACTATCCAGCCTGAAAGCCTCCATAAGCGTTATCCTGGCTTGGTCGAACTGCTTTTCCTCATAATAGCTCATGCCCAGGTATTTATTCGTGAATACCGACATGGAATCCTGCAACCAGGCCTTTTCCAGGTCCACGATCGCCAGTTCATTTTGTCCGAAATGTAAAAATATATAGCCCCTGAGCTTCAGCAGGTCCAGGTTGGTGGAATCAAAAACCAATCCTGTGCTTACCCGCATGATGGCCGTGGGCAGGTCCTGGTTACGAAAATGCAGATTACCCAGCCGGTGAGCCAGAAAAACATCTTTCTGATTCAGTGAAAATGCATATTCATAGTAATAAATGGCTGAATCGAGCTGTTCCATATCCAGGAAATTCTTCCCGGACTGCTTTGCATAATAATAATTAAGGCTGTCATTTTCCAGCAGGCCCTTATAAATCGCCAGGCTTTTGGCATATTCCTTCCTGATGAAATATAGATTGGCCAGCTCAGCGAGATGCTGGTCCAGGGGTTGAAATTCAGCCACAATGGCTTCGTAGATCTCAATGCCTTCCCTGATCCTGCCCAGCCTGTACATCATTGTTCCCATGGCGATCCTAAAAGACAAGTTGCTGCTGTCAACCTGGTATGCCATGTGATAATAATAATAGGCGCTGTCGTAGTTGAGGAGGGACTGGTATGCCCTGCCCCTGAAGTAATACATCTGGTCCATCAGGGAATCAGCAAGCTCCAGGGTGTCGGTTATCTGGAGGAGCTCTTCGAAGCGGTCATCCAGGAGCAGAAGCTTCAGGCGGAGGACAGGATCTTCAGACTGTGAAAATCCGGTATTGATGCCTGGGAATAGCCAGATCAGGATCAAAGCATATTTTTTCACAACCATAATTTCTTTTGAAGATACTATTTTTTCTCCCAAAGGTTTTTGTACTTTCATCGAAACATCCGGGTTCGTGTTGGATCAAATATTTCAAACCTGATGAAAATCCTGATTGTATGTAAGGAGGTAATTCCAGCCAGGCTCTATGGTGGTGTTGAAAGAGTGGTATGGTACCTGGGCAGGGAACTGGCCGGCATGGGCCATGAGGTGACTTTTCTCGTAAAAGATGGTTCAGTCAGCAACTTTGCCACGATAAGGCATCTCGATATGTCGGGGAGGATTGCTGACCAGATCCCTGATTCCATTGACCTGGTTCATTATCATTTTTCTCCTGAAGATGTGGCCGAAACTGCAAAGCCTTACCTGATAACCATACATGGAAATCGCAATGACCAAAGGGAGCATGACAGGAATGCTGTTTTTGTTTCGAAGGATCATGCATCAAGGTATGGATCAGATGTTTATGTGTACAATGGACTGGATTGGCATGACTATTCAATTCCCGATCTTTCCATGCCCAGGCGATATTTCCATTTTCTCGGAAAAGCTGCATGGAGGGTGAAAAACGTCCAAGGTGCCATTGATACGATAAAAAAGACCCACAGAGAGCAGCTAAAGGTATTGGGAGGACGAAGGTTAAATATTAAAATGGGATTACGATTTACTCTGAGTCCACGAGTCAGCTTTTATGGGATGATAGGAGGAAACAGGAAGGATCAGTTGTTGAATCATTCCAAAGGTCTGATCTATCCGGTAAGATGGCATGAACCTTTTGGCCTGGCCCTGATTGAGAGCTTATACTTTGGATGTCCGGTATTTGGTACACCCTACGGCGCCCTTCCCAAACTGATAAACAGTGAGGTGGGACATCTCTCGAACAGTGCGGCAACACTTGCCGATGTCATCGAAAACAGTTCAGAATTATCACCCGGGATTTGCCATGAATATGCCAGGGACAGGTTCAACTCAAAAAAAATGGCCACATCATATATGGATATTTATGAGCGGGTGCTGGCAGGCGGGGCGCTGAACGAGAAACCTCCAAAACTAAAAGAAATTCAGCATGAAAAGTTCCTGGAATGGTCCGGGTAATTGATGTAATATTTCAATCATACTAAACGCTAATTACAATGAAAAAGTCATTTCCCATTTTCCTGTTTATACTCTTTTGTATTATTTCCTTATCTGACCTTCAGGCCCAGACCAGGCTGTTAAGAAATCCGGATATCAGTGATCAGCATATAGTATTTGAATATGCCGGCGATATCTGGATATGTAATACGGATGGAACGAACCCCAGGAGACTGACAACTTTCCAGGGAAGGGAGACAGGTCCCTTTTTCTCGCCCGATGGCAGGCAGATCTGCTTCACAGCAGAATATGATGGCAACAGGGATGTATATGTTACTACTCTTGAAGGAGGCAATCCCCTGAGGCTAACATGGCATCCGGGAACAGATCTGGCAAAAGGCTGGACTCCGGAGGGAAAGGTCATGTTTGCTTCGGGCCGGACCAATGTCCCTATTGCCAGTCCGGAACAATTCTGGACGGTAGACCCGGCAGGTGGATTTCCTGAAAGGATGATCTTTCCCAGGGTTGCCAACGGCCAGTTCGATGCAGATGCAAGCCACTTTGCCTACCAGATGAACCTCCCCTGGGAATCAGAATTCAGGCATTACAGGGGAGGTCAGAATAATCCGATCTGGATCATGGACATGGCTACCAATGAGATCGAGAAAGTCCCATGGAAAGGCAGCATTGACCAGAAACCTGTCTGGATAGGGGGTGAGGTGTATTTCCTTTCTGACCGGGATACGGTATCCAATATCTGGTCCTATAATGTTTCCACCGGTCAACTTGAGCAAAGGACATTTTTTATGGATTTTGACGCCAAGAATATACAGTCCGGTGCAGGAAAACTGATCATCGAGAATGGGGGATACCTTTACACGCTTGATCCCGGATCAAATAAGATGGAAAAGGTCGAAATAACGATATCAGGTGACCTGCCCTGGGCACGAACCCAGTGGGTGGATGTCAGCAAGAATATCATGTCATCCTTCTTGAGTCCCACAGGTAAAAGAGCCCTGTTCGCAGCACGGGGGGATATTTTCACCGTTCCCGCCAAGCATGGTGATATCCGCAACCTGACAAGCAGCAATGGAGTGGCTGACCGCAGTCCTGCCTGGTCCCCCGACGGCAAATACATTTCCTGGTTCTCTGATGAAAGCGGGGAATACCAGTTGCATTATAGTGACCAGTACGGGCAGGATCTGAAAAAGATCCCGCTCAGAGGTGTCCATATGTATGAAAGCCCCGTATGGTCACCAGATTCTAAATACATCAGTTTCGTGGATACTGACAGGAATCTGTGGTTGCTGGAAGTAAGTTCCGGGACCCTGACAAAGGTGGCTAATGAAGGATTTGATCATCCGGAACGGACCATCTATCCTGCCTGGTCCCCAGATTCCAGGTGGATCGCTTACGTAGCACGGCTGGAGAGTGAGTACAATGCCGTATTTGTATATTCTGTCGACCAGCAGAAATCCTTTCAGGTTAGCGATGGGATGTCTGACTGCATTTCGCCAGCCTGGGATAAGGAAGGAAAATACCTGTACTTCCTGGCTAGTACCAATTACGGGTTAAACGTAGGATGGCTGGATATGACTTCCTTGAGGAGGCCTCTTGAATACGGCGTATACATGGCTGTTCTTTCTGCTGAAGATCCTTCCCCCCTTGCACCTAAAAGCGATGATGAAGAAATAGAAAAGGATGAAGAGGATGAAAGCAAAGATGATAAAACAAAAAAGGATAAAAAGGATAAAAAGGATAAGCAAGAAGGGGAGACGGAGGAAGATTCCTTATCAGTAAATATTGATTTTAAGAACCTGGACCAGCGGATCATAGCCCTGGATATCCCGGTTAAAGCATACAGGGCCATAGAATCCGGGGTCAAGGGTAAGATATTTATTGCTGAACTGGATATGCAGGCCAATCCCGGTGCAGGTTACCTCCTGCATGAATATAACCTGGAGGAGCGGGAACTGAAACTTGTCAGAAAGGGGATACAGGGGTTTACTCTTTCCAGCGACGGAAAGAAGATATTATACAGGGCAGGTGGCAACTGGCATATCGAGGATGCTAAACCGGAACTGAAGGGAGAAGGTGTATTGGCGCTGGGGAACATGAAGATAAATATTGATCCCAAACTTGAATGGGAACAAATTTTCAGGGAATCCATACGTTATCAGCGCGATTTCTTCTACGTGGAGAACACTCATGGCCTTGACCTTAAGAAAATCGAAGAGATCTATGCTCCGTGGGTGGAGTATGTGAACCACCGGGCTGACCTGACCTACATCCTTGATATCATAGGCGGGGAGACGTCGATAGGCCATTCATTTACAGGAGGTGGCGCTTATCCTGTCGTAAAACGTGTTCCTGTGGGATTGCTGGGAACGGACTATGTCATAGCCGACAGTCTATACAGGATTGAAAAGATCTACCGCGGCGAAAACTGGAACCCCGGGTTGAAGTCCCCGCTCAGCGGTCCAGGTCTAGACATAAAAGAAGGGGAATACCTGCTTTCTGTAAACGGGGTGAAGCTTACCACCGATGTAAATATTTACAGCCTTTTTGACCAGACAGCAGGTAAGCAGACAGTGCTCCGGGTCAATAACAATCCCTCAATAGAAGGATCCAGGGAGGTGACAGTTGTGCCCGTGTCCAGTGAATCAGGACTGAGGCAAAGGGAATGGATGGAAGCTAACCGGAAAAAAGTTGATTCACTTTCCGGAGGCAAACTGGCCTATGTCTGGCTCCCCAACACAGGTGGTGGCGGGTATGCGAATTTCAACCGTTATTATTTTGCCCAGAAGTATAAATCGGGTGCCATCATTGATGAGCGCTTCAACGGCGGAGGATTGGTGGCCGATTATATCATTGATCTGCTGGACAGGGAATTAGTAGGTTATTTCAATAACTCCGTCGGGGATAAACAACCTTTCACCAGTCCGGGTGCAGGCATTTTCGGTCCCAAAGTTATGATCGTAAACGAAACCGCCGGATCCGGCGGGGATTATCTTCCATACAGTTTTCAGAAGAAGAAGATCGGCCCACTGGTAGGCACCAAAACCTGGGGAGGACTGGTCGGGTGGGGTGGTGCGCCGCCACTCGTTGACGGGGGTTATATGGGGGCTCCCAGATGGGGATTTTTCAATACCGACGGTGAGTGGGATGTTGAGAACATCGGTGTGACGCCGGATGTGCTCGTAGAGCAGGTCCCAAAGCTTGTGATTGAAGGTCATGATCCCCAGCTGGAAAAAGCCATTGAGATAGCTCTGGAAATGTTGAAGACAGAGGGTGTGGAACTAAAACCACAGCCACCCGATCCTGTCAGGGTACTGTATAAAAAAGGCCGGTGACCGGGTTATTGCAACTCCCCTGAGAGATCCGGATCGGCTCCATCCTGGATCCCCTTGATGGTGACGGGGTAGATCCTGTTCTTTTCAGCCTGTTCCGAGGGAAAGCTGATGGGGACATAATGTTCTCCGTATCCACGTGCCATTCCGCCGATGGTTTTTTCAACCAGTACCTGTTCCCTGGCCCCAATAAGTGAAGAGCGGTACCGTCTTTTATTTTCTTCACTATGTTTCCGGACGATCCCGCTCCTTTCCGTTTTGATCTTCTCCGGTATCTGTCCGGGCATACGGTCTGCCCGGGTGCCTTTGCGCCTGGAATACTTGAAAGTATGTATGTGGCTGAATCCGATATCCTTTACCACATTGCATGTGGACTGAAAATCCAGTGCTGTCTCACCCGGGAAGCCGACGATGATATCCGTTGTCAGGTTGAAATCCGGATGCCGGTTCCTGAACTTGTCGACGATGGACCTGAATTCCGAAAGCGTGTACATCCTTCTCATCCTCAGCAGGACTGCATCTGACCCGCTCTGAAGGCATAAATGCAGGTGGGGCATCAGCTTTGGATGCTGGAAAAGTTCTATGAACCTGTCCCCGTACCCGTCGGGTTCAATGGAGGAGATCCTTACCCTGAAATTGCCCGGGATATCGAGGATCTTTTCTATCAGGGATTCGAAATTGGTGCCGTCGTATTCGTAACGGCCGATATTGACCCCTGTAAGGACAATTTCACTGAAACCGAAATCCAGTACCTGCAGGATATTCTCACGGATTTTCTCAAATGGACGGCTTATGGCCCGTCCCCTTACAAATGGTACAATGCAGAAGGTGCAGAAATTATCACAGCCATCCTGGATCTTGACCAGGCTGCGTGTATGGAATGTCCTGTCAGCCGGTTTGAAATCGAAAACATCGGGATCCAGACTATTCGGATGCAGTATCTCTCCTTCAAAATGGGCCTGCACCATGGGGAAGATGGAGGTTTTTCTGTTATTCTCAACGAAATAAGTACTGGCATCCCGGTTTTCCAGGGCCTCCTTCCGGCTGTTCACCATACAGCCCGTAACCACGACCAGGGCATCCCCCGGCTTATGGCTGGCCTGGCTGATCAGGTTCCGTGATTTCTTATCACTCTGGTTGGTAACCGTACAGGTATTTACCACATAAATATCGGCCTTGTCCTCAAAACCAACAAGCCTGTATCCCGCATTATGGAATTCTGATGCCAGGGAGTCTGTTTCAAACTGGTTCAGCCTGCATCCGAGTGTTTTAAATGCAATCTTCCTGCTCATGATTCATTTAATTCTTCGATTATGGCCAGCTTTTCGCCTTCGAGTGAAAAGTCTGCAGCTGAATTTATCTGAAGATCAGTGAAGCGGCCGATCAGGGATTGGTCATCAGCAGGGAACCGTACGATCAGTTTTCCTTCGGTCAGCCCTCTCAGGTACCCCTCTTTTCGATCATGGCCCGTAACAAGGATGCGCAGTTTCCGGCCGATCAGGCTGGTGTTGTAAATGCGGTTGTATTTAATCAGTTCATCGGTCAGGATCTGAAGCCGCTCTTTTTTAACATCCCGTGGTATATCGTCTTCCCACCTGCTGCTGGTGGCCCCTGGCCGTGGAGAATACATGGCGATGTAGGCCATATTAAACCTGAATTCCTCCATGATCTTCCGGGTATTCTCGAATTGCTGGTCTGTCTCCCCGGTAAATCCTACGATGACATCTGTGAATATGGTTGCAGCAGGCAGTTTCTCCCGGATGGTCTGTATGATATTCCGGTACCTGTCCATATTGTGGTTCCTGTTCATCCTGATCAGCACCTTGTCATCCCCTGATTGTACCGGCAGGTGTACCTGCTTGGCCAGGCAGCCATATCGGGCCATGACATCTATGACATCGGCAGACATATCCCGCGGATGCGGTGAGGTAAAATAAACCCAGAATTCCTTTCCTGATCGTTCACCGAATTCACCTATCTTTTCAAGCAGGGTGGGGAAGGATATTTCATCCCCTCGCTTATCCAGTCCATAAGAGTTTACATTCTGCCCGAGCAAGGTGATGGATTTATATCCTTTATCCACCAGTTCGTGGAGTTCCTTCAGTATCTCATCGGAGGACCTGGAAACTTCACGGCCACGGGTGTAGGGAACGGCACAGAAGGTACAGAATTTATCACAGCCGTTCTGAATGGGAATAAATGCTTCAAAGCTGGATGAGTATTGAGGCGTGACTTTCCAGAATTGCCTGATTTCGGCTGGATCCTTTTTTGGCTTGAGTACCAATGTCTGGTACGGGACCTGTGATGTTTCGGCAGGGGAGGAGAGGGATGCAGGAGTTACAATACCGTATTGCCGGACCATGGCATCAAGTTCCGGTAATTCGTCCATGGTAAATACCAGGTCAAACAGCTTCAGGAATTTCTCTTTGTCTGCAGGGAGCATGCATCCGGACACAAAAGTGATCAGGTTCCTGTCTTTTTTCCACCGGTTCCATTTGCTGATCCTGGAATATACCTTGTCTATGGATTTTTGTCTGACCGAACATGCCAGGACACCCAGCAAATTGGCCTCATCCTCCCTGTCAGTCCAGATGAATCCCATCCGCTCGATGACCGTGCGGGTCCGCTCACTGTCAGATTTATTCATCTGGCATCCCAGGGTGACCAGGTGATATCTCATAGGCTAAAGATTAAAAATACACCTCTGCATGGATACTGTCCGTACCAACCTGCTGATCTTTAAGGAGGTCATATACATCATGGATCATCTGGCTGTTACCGCACAGGTAATAATCTGCCCCGGTTTTGACAGGTTGTGCCATTAAGAAGTCTGTCACACGGCCATGGTAATCTCCCTGGTTGTCACGTGAAGTACATAGGATATAACTGCCAGGGCTATAGGTTTCAAACTCATAGGCCTCATCGCCATACTTTACACCATGAACAAGCTTGTAGTTCAGTCCCCTGTAACTCTTGATAAAACTGTGAAAAGGGGCAATCCCTGTGCCACTGGCAATGAATACCAGTTCCTTCCCGGATCTGCTTGCCTCATCCAGGGTGAAAAAGCCGAAAGGTCCATCCATTTCAGCATGGGCACCAGGCTGCAACTGCTTCAGTTGTTTTGAGACAATGCCTTCATCTATTTCCTTGACAAGGACTTCAATATAATCTTCTTCAGTACCGCTGTAAATGGAATACTCTCTTTTCTCCGCATTTCCCGGTAATCCGAGTGAAATATACTGTCCCGCTTCAAACTCCAATCCATCGCGTTTAGTCCTGATCACATAGGTCGAGTTTGTTAAATGACGGGTTTTCAGGACCCGTACGATGCTGTTCTTTGTTTTTACGATCGCCATTTTCAATGCTATCTGTAATATTCAGGGCAGTCTTTAAAAGAGTGCAAATTACGGCAAAATTCAGTTAATTTTCAATAGGCTGGAGAAAAAAAGACGTAAAAGTCTTATTCTTCAGAAAGATTTGCCCCGAAGTCTTCTTCTGTGATCCTTTCTTTGATGAAATCCAGGGCCAGGGAGAGGTTTTGTTCGGCCCTTGATGAAATCTTTTCCAGGAACTCCCATTCATAGCCCCTGATCTGGAGCATGTAGGTTTCAGGGTGTTTCCGGTAGAGTTTGATGCACAGTGCCAGGATATATGCCGGGGAGGCGGCATGCATGGTGAATTCCGACCTGCCTGCTGAGGGTTCTACAAGTCCCAGGTGGAAATCATCGATATCTTCTATGGAGGCATCAACGAATACTACAATATCCTTGTCCTTGATGTTGTCTGCATCCTCTATATTAAGCTGGTAATTGCTTTCCGTTGTTACCTGGTCAAAGCCTTTTTCTTCGAGCCAGGGTTCCAGTTCCTCTACAAGGCGGTTGCCCAGGCCGTCATCCTGTCGGCCCGGGTTCCCGAATGCATAAATAAGTATCCGTTTTTTTGCAGGCAAGACTATTTCCTCTTAAAGTCGATCAATTCATTATTCGCATTGTAGAGCGAAATCTCCAGCGGCATCTGTCCGAATGCATGTGTGGCACAACTCAGGCATGGATCATATGCCCTGATGCTTACCTCTACCGCGTTCATCATGGGTTCGGTGATCTCTGTCTGACCTGACATCCAATGTTTGGCAACCTGCTCTACAGCGTTGTTCATGGGCTGGTTGTTATTGGTTGTCGAAACGATCAGGTTAGCCATGGCGATCTGGTCCTTGCCATTGATCTCATAATGGTGGAAGAGGGTTCCGCGGGGAGCTTCTATTACCCCCACACCTTCATTCACCTTCTGTCCCTTGATAACCAATTCACCGGAAATAATATCCGGGTCATTCAGCAATTCCTTCATCATTTCGGCAGAATGCAGTATTTCGATCAGGCGCGCCCAGTGCATATGCATGGACATGTTGTTAGGCTTGCCGTTGGTATACGCCTTGTAGATCTCGAATTCCTTCTGTGCCAGTGGGGTAGGAATGAAATCTGCGGTATTCAGCCTCCCGAGTGGTCCGACCGTATACCATCCGTTTTGCTTACCATATTCTTTCAGGTAGGGGAATTTCATATAACTCCAGGAACGTACTTCTTCATCAATATAATCGAGGTAATTATGGTAATCAACATCGTGCAGGATCTTGTTACCTTCTGCATCTACAGCTCGCAGAACGCCGTGATAGAGGTCCATGGCACCGTCCTTGCGCACCAGGCTCAGGTGGTTGGACGGGAAGACTGCATAATTGTCGATGAAGTCCTTGTTCGCCTTATGGTAATCCTTGAACCAGTCCACAGCTGCCTGAGACCATTCGATCATCTTATCGATATTCAGAGGGTCAGCACCTTTCAGGAACTCATCCCTTTCAGCTTCCGAAAGGTGTTTGTTAATTCCGCCTGGAATGGCACCAGTACCATGGATCTTCTTGCCGGCAGTAGCCCTGATGATTTCCTGTCCGAATTTACGCATCATCACCCCCTGCACGGCCAGTTCCTTGTTGGTAAGGGCCAGTCCGATTACATTCCTGATGGCCGGATCCCCGTCTATACCGAAGACCATATCCGGTGCGGCCAGGTAGAAGAAATGCAGGGAATGTGACTGGAATATCTGTCCGTAATGCATCAGGCGGCGCATCTTTTCCCCTGTGGGTGTCAGTCCATCTCCAGTACCTGCACCGACGATTACATCCAGTGCCTTGGCTGCTGCCAGGTGGTGTGATACAGGACAGATCCCGCAGAGGCGCTGCACCAGCACCGGCATTTCCCAGTACGGCCTGCCCTGTACAAATCTTTCAAATCCCCTGAATTCTACAATATGCAGCCTGGTTTGTGTGACATGTCCCTGGTCATCCAGGTGTATGGTTACCTTGCCGTGTCCTTCAACCCGGGTAACCGGTTCTATCGTTACTTTACGTCCCATTGTAAATATTTATTTAATCAAATTTTATTACTTCATAAGGCAGGTTAATTTCCGTTCCCTTGAGCAGGGCCACCAGGGTTTCCCAGATCAGTTCGGCACTTGGCGGGCAACCGGGAAGGTAATAATCGATCTTGACGATCTCCTGGCAGGGGTAAACCTTGTCAAGCAACATGGGCAGTTCCGGGTCATTCGGAATGATATGCTCTGTATTGGCCGTTACGGAAGGCCCTGTAAGGTAAGCCTCCCGGAGGCATTCCTTGATGGGTATCCCGTTACGCATGGCTGGAAGTCCACCCATGATGGCACATTCGCCTAAGGAGATGAGGATATTGCAGTGCTTCCTGAAATCTTTCAGTACATGCACATTTTCACTGTTACAGCAACCGCCCTCTATCAGTCCAATATCACATTGCTTGGTAAATGTTTTAATATCATTAATAGGGCTTTTATTGAATTCGACGAGTTGAATCAGGTCGAGGATCCTTTCATCGATATCCAGGATTGACATGTGGCATCCGAAGCATCCTGCCAATGATGTTGTAGCTACTATCGCTTTGCTCATTATTTGTTCTCCTATTTATTTATTTTCAATGTCGCTGCCGATGGGGGCATTGTCGTATTTCCTTTCGCCAATGGGGATCTCCCAGCCCTTTTCCCTGACGATGATCGAGCCCACCGGACAAATGTCCATGGCTTCCTGGGCTTTTTTCATGGTCATCTCGGCGGCCAGTTTGCGGTCAACAACGACAAGTGAATCCTTGCCCCGGTACTGATAGGCAAAATAAGATTTGCCTTCTTCATCCTTGATCCCGCGTATGCATCTTTTACAGAGGATGCACCGGTTCTGCTCCTTGATGATCTTGGGATGGGAGGCATCGATTTCTTTCTGGGGGAATGCAAATGGGAACCTGGGTGCCATCATTTCATAGCGATAGCCCAGGGCCTGCAGTTCACAATTACCGCTTTTCTCACAGGCAGGGCAGAAATGATTGCCGGATACAAAAAGCAGTTCGATGATCTGCTTGCGCATTTCGTTCAACTCCCCGATATTGTTTTCTATGTTCATCCCATCGTGAACAGGGGAGGTACAGGCAGTGGTAAAACGTCCGTTGATCTTAACGGTACAGATCCTGCAGGAACCCTTTGGTTTCAGTCCCTCGTAATTACAGAGTGTCGGGATATAGATCCCGTTGTCCTTTGCGGCATCGACGAGGAATTTGCCTTCTTCTGACTGGCATTGCTGACCGTCGATGATGAAATTTATTTTAGCTGACATATGCTGGTATTGTTATTGGTTAAATATTGGCTGGTCTTCCGGCGGCTTCGCAGGATTCCCTGACAGAATCCGCCAGGTTGAACCCGGTTTCAAATTCACGGTCCCTCAACACCCGTTTCTCATACAGGTGCCTGAAATTCTGGATACTGGTGACGATGGGATTGGCCGCCGTATGGCCCAGTCCACACCTGCTTATCTTAAGTGGTTTGCTCCAATCAAGGAGGTCATCAATATCCTGAACCACTCCGTGTCCGTTCAGGATCTTTTGGAGTTTGTCTTTCAACAACACAGGTATGTTGCGGCAGGTAGAGCATGAACCACAGGATTCTTCAATAAAGAATTCCGTATAATTCATAACAACTTCCTTCAGTAAGTCCCTGGATTCATGAAATATGATCAGTGCACCACCGGTACCAAGGTCCTCGTAACCAAGGTGCCTCGGCAACTGGTTGGGACCGATCAGCGTGCCTGATGGTCCGCCGACCTGTACGGCCTGTACCTCTTCCGCACCTACCATTTCCAGAATATCATAGATGGAATGACCCCATTCGATCTCATAAACACCCGGATATCGGCAGTCCCCCGATATACTCATCAGCTTCGTGCCGGTAGATTCCTTGGTGCCCAGACCAACGAACCATTCACTTCCTTTTTTCAGGATCTTGGTAACCTTCGCCAGGGTTTCTACATTGTTTACGATGGTAGGTTTTTCCATATATCCTTTATCTACCGGGAAGGGCGGCCTGTCCCGCGGCTCCCCCCTTTTGCCTTCTGCCGACTCTATCAAAGCACTCTCCTCGCCGCAAATATAGGCGCCGGCACCATACTGGATACGGATTTCAAAATCAAATCCTTTCTTACCGGCAATGTCTTTTCCAAGCAGGTTCTCCTTACGAAGTTCCTCCAGGGCATTTTCAAGGTGCTTCTGCAGGTATTTATATTCATACCGGATGTAAAGAATACCTGATTTGGCTCCCACCGCGTAAGCTGCTATGGCCATTCCTTCAAAAACCAGCATGGGCAATTCTGTCAGGATCACCCTGTCTTTGAACGTCCCCGGCTCTCCTTCATCTGCATTGCAGAATATATACCTTTCGGTTTCCCTGGCCTTTGTGCAGAATTCCCATTTCAGTCCCGTTGGAAAACCGGCCCCGCCCCGGCCCCTTAAGTTGGATTTCTTGATCTCTTCAATGACCTCCGCAGGTTTCATGGTAATCGCTTTTTGCAATCCTTCTCCCGGGGAATACTGATCCCATACCACCGATCCCTTCCTGCGGATATTGTTACTGACAACAGCTTTCACCAGGTCAGAGCTGTTGTTCCCGTCACCATAGTTTTGCCTGCACATTTCGTTAACGGGCATTCCCTGCCTCATGTATTTCACAATTTCCTTGACACGGAAAGGGGTCAGGTCCTTGAATATTACCCCGTTGATGATGGCTGCAGGCTCCTGGTCACACATCCCGATACAAGAGGTATCATACAGCCCGATAAGTCCGTCACCGCTCGCATTGCCAAATTTAATACCTGCTTCCTCTTCAAAGGTTTGCTTTACTTTCTCCCTTCCCATCATCTCCGCGGTCACACTGTTATTCAGGTAGACATTATATTTTCCCAGCGGTTTATTGCTAAAGAAGTGGTAAAAACTGATCGTCTCGACCAGTTCGGCCTTTGAAATTCCAACCTGGTCCGCGATCCTCTGGTTGGTTTCTTCAGGGATAAATCCTATTTCTTCCTGTATATCCAGCAGGATATCCATCAGGCGGGACGGATCATTGCCGTATCTGTCAATAATGTCGGAAATGCTTGTTTTCATAAAAAAGAATATTTGTTCTGTTATTGGTTGGTGTTGATAATTTCCTGTCCGGTTTTATTAAACTTATTCACGAAATAGATCAGGTTCACCAGTTCATTTTCAATGTTGAAATTATTGATCGTGATCTCTTCCGTACTCTTGAATTTAACCGGGGAGAAATTCAATATGCCCTTGATCTTTGCTGCTTTAAGTCTCTCTAGTGTTTGCTGGGCAGCAATATCCGGAACAGCCATTATGGCCACACTGATGTTATTTTCCCTTACATAGTCCTCCAGTTCCTCAATCGGCTTAACAGGTATTTCCCCCGTTTTTTTGATTTTCTTTACATCGATGTCAAATCCGGCAGCGATCTTGATCCCATCCTTTTGAAAACCGCCATAGGACATCAACGCTTCACCGATCCGGCCAACACCCACGATAACTATTTTCTGGATCTCGTTGCTCCCCAGGATCTCGTTGATCTTGACCAGGACATCGTTAACGGTATACCCCCCCTTCTTGCTCCCGGATATTCCAAAAATGCCAAAATCCTTTCTGACCAGTGAGGCAGATATGCCAAGGGGATCCGCGATATTGTCTGAAAAGACTCTTACCATGCCGAGGGACTTAAACCTGTTCAGTAAATGCTTATAACTAAGCAAGCGGTTAATTCGATTTTGAATTGTCATAATCTAGCCTTTCATTCTGTTATCAAGAGTAAATTCCTCATTAAGATGTGATTATTGTAACAACAAACGAAAAAATAATAACACATAAGTGTATATGTGTAACATGTAATCCTTTTTCCAATGACAAAAAAACTACTTTTCAGCCTAATTTCCAAGCTCTTTGCTCAATTTAGAAGGAATCAAAATTGGTCTGTGATAAAGTTATTTATGTGACAGATTTTATTAACATTACATTGTTCATTACAAATTGCCACCAAACCGGAAATAAAAATCTCCAAATGAATTAAGATCCCTGAAATTGTTGAAGATATTCCTCACCTTGTCACTCTCCATTCTTTTTGTGTTGGACTGGGACTGATACTGATCCGCTTTTCCATCTTTGCCAAGATGATAGCCACCGTATTTCTCATTTCCTACGCAGTTTTCATCGACATGGTCTGGATGGTATTGGCATCCGGGATATTTGATTTTGTTATGGGACTGTTCCTGATCTGGTTCCTTAAAGGCCTGAAAGATACCCGGTAGGTCAGCTGCCATTGAATTGTTTGATGGCATCCAGCATGGCAATGATATTTTCGAGCGGTACATTGGCCTGAATATTATGCACTGTATTGAAAACGAATCCTCCACCCAGGGATAGAATTTCACATTGATCAAGCACCTGCTTTTTGACCTCATCAGGCGTGCCGAATGGCAGGACCTTCTGTGTATCAACCCCGCCACCCCAGAAAGTTACCTGCACCCCGTACTTCCTCTTCAACATGGCAGCGTCCATGTCCCGAGCATTTATCTGGACCGGGTTGATGATGTCAAATCCGGCTTCTATCATGCTGGGCAACAGCGGGTTTATTGAACCGCAGGAATGTTTGAAGGTCTTCCATGTGGTCTGATTATGGATCCAGTCATTTATCTTTTTATAGTAAGGTGCATAGAGCTCGTTGAAATCCCCCGCCGAACAAAACTGGGAATCCTGGGTCCCGAAATCCGTTCCGCAAATAAATACAACATCTATGCTGTCTCCGAATATGCCCAGGGCAGTCTCCAGGTTGCGCAGCGCAATATTGGTTTGTTCGGTGAAGATCTGGTGGAGGTAATCCTTTCTCAGCACGGTGCTCATATACCATTCTGAGACATCGCGAATACCCTTGGGATGGGTAAGGAAAGGGCCGGGGACCAGGGCAATGTCACCCAGTCCTGTGCTCCCGAAATTAGCCAGCACTGCCTTATCGGTTTTGGCTGTCAGTTCTGCCTGGCGGGTCCAGTACGCGGTATCAGCCTCATCAAATACCCCGAACTCTTCCAGATTATCCTCTACATTGAGATTGGCTTCATCAAAGGGCTCCTGCCGGATGATGGTATCGAAGAAAAATCCGGAAACCGGCAATCTTCCTGACGGCCGGGCACTGATATCACCTTTGGGATAGATCAATATATCACCGTTTTCATCCTCCGAGGTGACAAACTTTCCAGGTACCAGCAACACCTGTCCCCAGGGGGTCCTGAACTCCTTCCATTCTGTGTTCTCAAATCCGAACATGTTCTCCCTGGGTGATATTCCCAGGACATCAACCTCCAGCATCCCGGCCAGTTCGGGATCTACTTCCCCGAGCATCTGGTAAGGTTCGGTAACCTTGACAGGGATTTCCGGCAGACCAAAATACCTCCGGAGTTTTTCTATTACCCGGACATGTATGCCCGTAACGGGTGAGGCACCGAAATCAATGGCCAATTTATCTGCCTGCTTGTGCGCAAGTACATCTTGAACCCTTTGCCTGGAAGAGATAATTTCTGTCATGAGATAAATTTATGATATAAACCGTACCGAATTTAACAACTTTTGCCATATTTATATTGATTAATTTCAAACCATCCGCATACACCATGAACAAAATCTCCTCAAATCCTTACCTGATACAGCTGACCCTGGTTGCTGCCCTCGGCGGCTTGTTATTCGGTTATGATACAGCCGTCATCTCCGGAACAGTATCTTCGCTGAAACATGTTTTCATCGATCCTTATACCTGGCCGGAGACAACCGCCAATTTCATGCATGGGCTGGTTGTTTCATCCGCCCTTGTCGGATGTATCATAGGGGGATTATCCGGGGGCATCATCAGCCTGAGATTCGGGAGAAGAAAGGGACTGATTCTGGCTGCCGCATTGTTTTTAATATCTGCCCTGGGATCTTCCATGCCAGAGCTGTTTATCCAGCCGGTGGGAACTGCGGATGAAAAATTCATCCTGGCATTTATCATTTACCGCCTGATCGGAGGAATTGGTGTGGGGATCGCTTCCATGCTCTCACCTATGTATATTGCGGAGATCTCACCCGCAGCGGTTAGGGGTAAACTCGTATCATGGAACCAGTTTGCGATTGTCTTCGGTATGCTTATAGTCTACTTTGTGAATTACAGTATTGCCCGCAAGGGTGATGATGCCTGGTTGCATCAGCTCGGCTGGAGATGGATGTTTGCATCTGAAACCATCCCGGCCGTTCTTTTCCTGATGTTGTTAATGTTTGTCCCGGAAACACCCAGGTATCTTGTCATGAAAGACAACAGGGACAGGGCATTGCACATACTCAGGCGAATCAATGGCGAGCAGGAAGCTGAAGGCATCCTGCAGCGCATTGTAGAGACAATCCATCTGCCTGCCGGGTCAAAGCGCCTGTTCTCCTTTGGTTCCATGGTTATTATAATCGGTGTATTACTTGCCGTATTACAGCAGTTTGTCGGGATCAACGTGGTAATGTATTATGCCCCGGAAATATTCAGGAACATGGGATCAGGCACGGACACTGCCCTCCTGCAGACCATCATCGTGGGGATCATCATTCTCAGTTTCACCATATTGGCCATATTCACAGTGGATCACTGGGGACGAAAACCTCTGCAGATAGCCGGTGCCTTTGGTATGGCCTTCTTCATGATCGTACTGGGCTTTACCTTTTTCCTGGAGCAGGTGAACCTGGTATCATTGATATGTATGCTGGGATATGTGGCTTGTTTTGCGCTTTCATGGGGACCTGTAACCTGGGTTCTTCTCTCCGAGATTTTCCCGAACCGGATCCGGGGCCGTGCCATGGCCCTTGCAGTGACTGCCATGTGGATCTCAAACCTGATCATTTCCCTGACCTTTCCCATCCTTAATAACAGCAGTGTCCTGAACCAGGTCTTTCACCATGGGTTTTCCTACTGGATATACGGGATTATGGGCATACTGGCCGCCCTGTTTGTCAGGAGGTATGTCCCCGAAACAAAAGGTAAGTCCCTCGAAGAATTAGAAAATCACTGGAAATAGTCCGGGAGGGGATATCTGTACTCCGGGGAATCATTTTGATTGCTGGATCTGCTCATGAATAAAGGCAAGGTCCTTGCTCAGGTCATGTTCCAGTGAATCGAAAAAGGTGTCTTCCAGGTCTGTGATAATGGATTTCAGGTTTCCTACATTCTGCAGGGAAGACATCACTTCAGGCAATTGTACCATTCCGAAGGTGTCAGTTTCAAATATTTCAAAAGATTCTTCGATCTCATCTATGCTCATCTGGATAGCGATGGAAATCGCAGTGAACAGCTGTTCCCTGGTTTCCTGGGCTTCCGGGTCAATGAGCAATTCGGAAAGCATGATCCTTTCAAAGGCTGACAAGAACCCGACCACTTCCCCTGAGGAAAAACCTGAATTATGACGTCTGTAGGCAATGGCCTGGATATATTTTCTGATCAGGATCCGGTCACCCACTTTAATGCTGGTGGAGATCAGCTGGTAAAGCATGGTTATGTACCACTTCAGGACAAGTTTATCCATGGAACGGTAATGCTCGAATGTCTGCCCGTTATCCACATTGTAAACATGATCGACCATCTTGTTGATGATAAAATCACGGTGCCGCATCATCACTTCATATGCTTTCACATTGAAGCGTGTAGAGATCCTATGCAGGGCAGTTTCATTTCTTACGGTCCAGTCAACATAATGATTCTTCATGTTTTCAATCATGAATAACAAACGGCGCAGGATATCATTACGCGGTGATGTTTTCCAGGAAAGGGCTTCAAATGTCTGGTTTGCCCTGACCACCAGCTTCCGGTCTATATATTTCATCATCCATGGCCGTTCGAATGGCTTTTCTCCCAGCAGGTCGCCTATGGCAGTCCGTACGATGATCCCGGGGAGGGCGATGAACTTAGGTATTTTTATGGATCTTTTGGGCCGGCCATAAAAGTATTTTGTTGCTGCATCAAAAAGTTCCTCGTGGCTGACCGTGCCATTGGGACTGGCCACATAGGTTGCCAGTTGTGGAAGTTCTTCAGACCGTTCAAGGATGGTTTGTATCATCCTGACCAGGTCGGTTATATGTATGTAGGTGATGCTGGACTCTCCCTTGCCTCCCAGGATCCGGGCATTCCATTTATCAGAGAGCCAGGTGCTGAGAAAGACAAAAAGCGGGGGATATTCGCACCAGTCACTGTAAACAGCGGCAAACCGAAGGATGGTGCAGGGGAACATGGAGGAATAGTTCCGGATCATTTCTTCTGCTTTCCGTTTACTGATGGCATAGGGATAGCTGGCGTCCGGTGGACTCAGTTCATCTAGCAGGTTGTCCGGATCCTTATTGAATCTGCAGGCGGCCAGGGAACTGGAGAATATGAAGCGTTTAATGTTCAGGTATTGTGCCAGTTTGAGCACGTTCCGGGTACCATTAACATTCGTATGTTCGTACTGGGGATTTTCGTTCATGGTGAAATCATAGTAACCGGCAAGGTGCAGGATATAATCGGCACCGCCATAGCGGTTAATGCTTTCAACGACGTTCTGCAGGTTGGAGAAATCCCCTATGTCTACCTGGGTCCAGCGAATGTTCTCATGCTTGGGTATGCCAGATTCCTGCTGTGATCTTCTGGCCAGGCAAAAAAGCCTGTACCGGTTGGCATTCTGTTCGATAAAATGCTTCCCGATAAAACCTGATGCTCCTGTAATGATTATGCCCGGAAGCGCGTCATTCATGCTTTCTAAAGGTATCCCTGAGTACCGCGTATCTCGCCTTTTCTATGGTAGATGTTGAATAATTCAGAACCTTGCTTGATCTCTGCATGACTGCAACCCACACGGTTGCAGATGCCTATACAATTGCAGTAGTTTCCCATTTTATCCGCAAAGAGGGTGATCATGTCCCCGCCGCAATCACAGGGTGCATAAACAGGCAGGGGAACATCGCAGGTCGGACAGAGAAGATTCATGATCTCTCCTTCTGAAAGGTCAATGCCAATAGTGTATTTCGACTTATCCCCGCAGTATGGGCTGAGCGCTATGTGTCCCTCCAGCTTTCCCTTCTTTAGTTTGATCAGGATCCCATGACGTCCGGTGAATTCAACATTCGGACTTACCAGATTATGTCCGTTGGGGCAATAGCACTCCTCAACTACGAGCAATTCATCGTCATCATCCGTGAGCTTCAACTTGGCCTTCTTCTCATTCTTTTTCACGTGAGGGATATTCCACATCCCTTTTGAATTAAACCTTCCCATGTGATATTTTCATTTTTGATCGTTATTTTGATCCGTTGACCTGATCATGATACTCTTGCTGAAGTTCATCACCAGGTTCTTAACCTCTGTACGGATGCCGTTGTACCTGTGTTTCAGGTCATCACTGAGAGTGGCATCAAATTCCAGGTCCTCCAGAATCTCTATCCCGATGACCAGTATTTTTTCCGGTATGATGAAGCCGAGTTTCCTTCCCATCTCGAGTGACATTTTGAAAGAGACATCGTGCTGGCAGGAAAGGTGCAGGGTTTCCTGGTAATCCCCGGTTGTGAAAACATGTACCCGTCCGGCCGCTTTCTGATCCGTTTTGATGGTATCGATGAAAACAACCCCCTCGTAACCGTTGATATACTCCAGCAATTCCAGTCCACCTATAAACAGGCATTCAAAGTCAAAGGCCTCTGCCGGTACCAGGTCTTTCATATCCCGGGTCAGCCTGACAGGGATGCCGACATCCTGCTGGATATCGTTCCCGATCCCCAGGATCAGCACCTTATTAGCTCTATCGTTCATGCTGATGCAGGATAATAAATTCAGCCAGGGAATTAATCCCTGCTGGCTGTCCGGATAATCTCCCCTTCCTTGTTCCTGAAATTCACTACCAGGGGCATTTTGCCCGGCTGATTATGGGTTGCACAGGAGAAACAGGGGTCATAGGCCCGGAAGGCCATCTCTACCATATTCAGTATACCGTCGTTCACTTCCACACCCTTTTTGATGAGTCCCTGGGCAGCTTTTTTCAGGGACATGCAGATAGCAGCATTATTGTTGGTCGTACCGACTACGATATTGGCCTTGGTTACAATGCCTTTTTTATCTGTCCAGTAATGATGGGTAAGTGTACCCCGCTGGGCTTCCACGATGCCTACCCCCTCATTGGGGATATTGCCAAGGGGAGCCCTGAGCTCTTTTCCAATAATATCCGGATCCTCAGCCAGTTCGAGGGCACGTTCGGACGAATACAGTAATTCTATAAGCCTTGCCCAGTGCATAGCCAGTGTGGCGTGGACCGGCTTTCCTCCCAGGGTTTCATACATCCTGTCGTACTCTACCTGGGCGAGAGGGGTGGCCATCCCATCTGCAGCATTCAGCCTCGATAGCGGCGTTGCATGGTAAACTCCGGAATCCTGTCCATCCACGAAACCTTTCCATCCAATCTTTTTCAGGAAGGGGAATTTCAGGTAACTCCAGGGTTCCACGCGCTCTTCCACATATTCCATGTAGTCGTTGGGGGCATACTTGCAATGTTCATTGCCTTCAACATCCACCACCCTTACTTTTCCCTCATAGAAATTGACCTTGTTATTCTCGTCCACCATTCCCATCGAATGCAGGTTGAGGGAGTAGGGTCCGTTCAAAATGAGATCAACGTAATCCTTGTTCCCAAGCACCACATCGTTGAAGATCTGGAGGGAGAACTTGGAGAACTCAATAAATCCTTTTGATTTTTCAACAATATCATCCCTTTGCTCTGCTGTGAGCCCCTTCCTGACACCGCCTGGTATGACCATGACCACGTGGGTCTGGTGACCACCGAGTAAAGCCTGGATTTCCTGGGCAATGCGGCGTTGTTTGAGGACTTCCGTGCCAATCTCCACACCAACCTTATTGATCACTCCCAGGATATTTCGCTCTGCCGCCGGTGCAGTTGGACCAACGACAAAATCGGGAGCGGCAAGTGCATAGAAATGGGCAATATGGCTGTGTACAAAATGTGCCATGTAGAATAATTCACGCAGTTTTTTGGCCGTGGGCGGTGGTTCCACTCCGTATACCTCATCGGCTGCCTTTCCTGAAGCCATGTGATGACAGCCTGGACATACACCGCAAATCTTGGTGACTATCTGCGCAAGTTCCTCTACGGGACGGCCCTCGCAGAATTTTTCAAATCCTCTGAGTTCGGGGACCTGGAAATATACATTATCCACATCGCCTTCATCTGTCAGGAAGATCTCGATCTTTCCGTGACCTTCCAGTCTGGTTATGGGGTCAATTGTTATCCGTTTGCTCATAATATTTTCCTCCTGATTATTGAACCGGGCAGGCTGAACCTGTAAAATGTTCCGGCCGGGTCATCAATTTGATCAACAATTTTCAGTATTTCTTCTTCTTCATTTGAGTCAATCATGGTCCCGATGGCAGACATCATTTTGGCACCGGGATCAGGAGCATCAGCGGGCGGACCATAACAGCCACGGCAGGGAGCATTTCCCTCAATGCACCGGGCACCGCAGCCTCCACGTGTGGCAGGTCCCATACAGATCACACCCTGCTCCAGGAAGCAGGTTTCCCCGTCATCCTGAATGTCTATGGGCCTGTGGAACTCCTTGATGGTTTTGTTATCCGTCTTTTTGCGGTTACATTCATCGCAAAGTGACTTTTCCAGGGCTCCCACCACTGATCCCTTGGGCGGCAGTTCCGCACCGGTAACGATGGCCATGAAGACTTCCACCAGCCTTTCGGTCTGGGGCGGACATCCGGGGAGGTAGTAGTCTACGTCCACCACCTGGTCGAGGGTCCTGACATCATTATAAAATTCAGGTAATTCCAATATTCCTTCCTTCATTTTGGTCTCGGTTTGTGGTCTTACCTTATCGGGATTTACGGTTGACTCAGTTGTGTCATATACCCTCTCAAAAATGGTCTCCCGGTCGTGAAAATTGCCCAGTCCCGGGATCCCTCCCATATGAGCGCAGGATCCGTAGGCAACCAGGATCTTGGTTTTCTGCCTCAGCAGATGTGCAAGATGCTCGTTTTCACTGTTTCTGACTGCCCCGTTATACAGGGTCAGGTCAATTTCCTGGTCTGCCATGGCCTCCACATCCTTGTATTTGATATCCAGGGCTATGGGCCAGAAAACCAGGTCCGCTGCCGCTACAACGTCAAACAATTTTTCATGTACATCCAATACGGATACGCAGCATCCTCCACAGGCAGATCCCCAGTAGACAGCCATTTTGATTTTTGGCTTTGCATTTTTATCTGTTGATTCCATAATATGGGAATTAAATTAAGCTAATGTTTCCATAACTTCTTTGATCTTGCATGGACCGAGTGCTGTAATCGTTTCGGTCATATCATCCGCAAGTTCGGCAAATTGTTTTCCCTCACTGGCACTGACCCAGGCAAGCCGGAGCCTGTCTTTATGAATGCCCATCTGCTGGAGATATTTCTGCAACAGGTGATAGCGCCTGAGGCATTTATAGTTTCCTTCGTGGTAGTGGCAGTCCCCCGGATGACACCCGCATATCAGTACACCATCTGCACCTTCATTAAAGGCCGTCAGCACAAAGGTGGGATCCACCCTCCCTGAACACATGACCCGGATCACCCGGATGTTGGGAGCGTATGTCATCCTGGAAGTGCCGGCCAGGTCGGCTCCTGTATAGGAGCACCAGTTACACAGGAAAGAAACGATTGTTGGTTTGAATTCCTCCATAATATTGATATTTAATCTGCTTATTCAGGTTTAAACTTCTTGCATTTCTGTCCTCATCAATCCCTTGATCTGGGAAAGGATCTGATGATCGGTGAAATGCCTGCTTCGTATGGCCCCGGTCGGACAGGCGGAACCACAGGTGCCGCAGCCCTTGCAGAGGACCTCGTTGACTACCGAGACATTTTTCTCCTCATCATAACTGATGGCTGTGTAGGGACAAACATTCACGCAGGTCTGACAGCCACAGCAAATATCTTCGTTAACAACAGCTGTGGTAACTTCCACTTCAACAGATTTCTGACAAATGGCTGCCAGCACCCTTGCTACAGCCGCCCTGGCCTGGGCTACCGAATCGGTTATGTCTTTGGGCCCCTGGCAGCTTCCTACAATATAGACACCGTCCGTTGTCGTTGCCACGGGATCAAGCTTGGGATGCCGCTCAATGAAGAAATCATTGCCGCACTTGCTGACACCAACATGATGAGCTACTTCCTTGGCATCCTCGCGGGCTTCCATACCTACCAGGAGGACCACCATGTCAGCGGGGACCTCTATCTGTGTATTGGATAGCCGTTCTTTCATGTCGATCAGCATTTCACAACAATCTCCCGGATTCGCCTTGGTGATCTGGGGGATCCCCTCACGCTGATCGAAGTTCAGGAACATGACCTTCCTTTTGGCTGTTGCATCATACAACTCCTCGCATCCTTTCCCGAAACTCCTCATATCTGCATAAATCTCGTATACATGGGTTTCGGGGAGGGCTGTCTTGATCTGGTTGGCATATTTCAGTCCCAGCATACAACAGGTCCTCGAGCAATATTCATGGTAATCATTGTTCCGGCTGCCCACACAATGTATGATGGCAATGTTTTTGGGTTCTTTGCCGTCCTTGGTTTCTATCTTGCCGGACTGCAGCATCTTCTCAAACTCAATAGAAGTCACGACATTGGGCAGTTTTCCATAACCATGCAGGTCTACAGAGCTTGGATCAAAAGGCTTTAATCCAGTAGCTACAATGATGTTGCCGAATTCCAGGGATCTGCTTTTGCTGCCATTCGCCTTGATCTCGGCGTTGAAATTTCCAACATAGCCGAAGATCTCTTCAATGATGGCTTCCTTGAACACCTCGATATTGGGGTGGTTTTCAGCCCGTTTGATCTTGGGACCGAGGATCTGTGCAGCGGGTACCATATAGGGAAAAGTAAGGTCTACATCAGCTATGTGTCCACCCAGCTGGGCTTCTTTCTCGATCAGGTAAACCTGCTTGCCGGCATCGGCGATTTCAAGGGCCGCTGACAGCCCGCTGATGCCTCCACCGATGATCATGGAGGCCGGATTGATGTCGACCTTTCTCTTATCCAGGGCCTCATGCCAGGCTACCCTGGCAACGGCTGCAGTAACCAGTGATTTGGCCTTTATGGTGGCCTCTTCCCGGTCTGTATGCACCCAGGAAACCTGTTCCCTGATATTGGCCATTTCGAACATATATGGATTGAGTCCCGCATTCGTGAGGGCTTTCCGGAAGGTAAGCTCATGGATCCTCGGGGAACATGCAGAAACTACCACCCGGTTCAGGTTATGCTCCTTGATATCCTTGATGATCAGCTCTTGTCCGGGGTCGGAACACATATACTTATAGTTCTTGGAAACCACCACATCGGGCAGTTTGCCGACCTCTTCGGCCACGCCTTCAACATCCACCATTTTGGCAATATTGGTACCGCACCAACAAACATAAATGCCTATTCTTTTTTCTTCCATTGTGAATGATTTTTAAGTAGCCGGAGCTAATTGCGTTTCATATTGCTTCTGTAAAGCCGCCTTTTTCAGGTTGGCAAAGAACAGTCCCATTGGCCTGTAAGCCAGGTGTGACCATTTGGAAAATGCTACGAAGGTGACCACCATGGGGACCTCGCATGCCAGGTGCAGCATATAGGTAACATAGGTGGCCTGTGGCATTCCGTTTAACCTGAAAATATGTATCAGGATACCTGTAAAAGCAATCAGGAACAGAAGGATGGGGAAGATATAGTCCGAATGATGGGAGAACTTGAAAATGGTCCTGCCCTTTTTAATTCTTCCCCATACAAAATATACAGACCCGATGATGAGCCCGGCAGTAATATAATAACCAAGTATCCGCTGCGGATGGTACCATGGATGCACCACATCGGTCTGGAACCATCCCAGGAAGAAGATAATGAAAACAAACATCATCAGGTATGAACTCATCAGGAACAAATGCAGGAACCAGTACAATCTTTTTTCCCCACATTTTAACAAACGAGCCTGTGTGGCGAAGTGGAAAATGGCATCCCAGATCTTAACAAAGTATAGGTATACCGGGACCCTCACGCTTTTATCGTTGACGATCACCTTGACGAACATGTTCACCAGGTTGGTCAGCAGGAAAAAGGACAAGGTCCCCAGCAGGATGTGGTCTATCGTGGCGATCAGCTCATGCGGGGCAAAGGCATTGATCTGTACCAGTCCAGCCGCACTTAAGGGGATGCTGAAATCCGCCAGGGCCATGAAGGCTGCAATCACTCCTAAAGAACAAAGTATCATCACGGTCAGGTGTGCCGCAAAAGAGCGGTAGAGCAATCCCGATAGCCCGGTCCAGTCATATACTGAGGTCAGGTACCTGCGCAGGGTCATCATCATTTCCCCGGGATTGGCGTCCCTGGGACAGGTATCCGTACATTCTCCGCAATAATAACAGAGCCATGGATCAACGTACCCGGCCAACTGGTCTTTTAATCCCATTTGCATGGCACGGATCCCCTTTCGGGGAAAGAGGAAGCCGTTTTCTGTAAGGGGACAAATGGCAGAACAGTTGCCGCAATGGAAACATTCGCTCCAGTCTGCCTTTCCATACCCTTCGAGAGTTTTGCTGAAGTTAGGATCTATTCTTGTACTCATGATTCTACCTCCATTTTTAAGGGTGAAATTTGCCTAGCATTCTCTATGATCTTCTCAGGGGACATATCTTTAATGCCGGCCCTGATCTTTCCTTTTATAAGCGTTTGCAGCACCCTTGATGCGGCTGCCGATGCCTGCGCAACTGTATCAGGTATATCCTTGGGTCCCTGGCAAACTCCGGCAATGGTTATGCCGCCGGTGAAGGTAGATGTGGGTTCGCTCAGGTAATTGTTTTCGACGAACCAGCCGTCTTCTCCCTGTTCTATTCCCAGCATCCCGGCCACCTTACCTGCATCGGCCCTTGCTTCGAGTCCGACGCTTAACACCACCATATCCACATTCTGTTCCAGTATCCTTTCCTCGTAGATATCTTCGCTCCTGACCATGAGCTGCTCACCAGCTTCTTCGACCTTGGCGGTCCGGCCCCTGATCATGTGTACACCCTCTTCCTTTATCCTTTCGGAGAATTCTTCGTATCCCTTTCCAAATGCCCGCATGTCAATGTAATATTCATAGACAGCAGCGTTGGGGATCTTTTCCTTGATCAGGTGGGCCAGTTTCAGGGAGTACATGCAGCATACCCTGGAACAATACTTATTATAATTATGGTCCCTGCTGCCAATGCAGTGGACCAGTGCAACACTTTTAGGCTCTTCGCCTTCCTCTTCAAAAACCCAGTTCCCTTTCTTGTCCTGTGTCCTGAACCTGATTTGCCCTCCTGTGGGACCGGCTGCATTGACCATCCTTTCAAATTCAAGAGAGGTAACTACATTCGGGAACTTTCCATAACCGAACTGATCTGCCCGTTTTGGATCGAAGGTCTGGAAACCGGTTGCAACGATGATATTGCCGACATTGAGTTCGACAGTTTCGTCCTTTTCATCCAGGTTGATACAGTTCTCAACGGGACAGAATTTCACACAGACACCGCATTTTCCTTTCAGCACATAGGTGCAACTGTCGGCATCTATCAGCCATTTATTCGGTACCGCCTGGGGGAAAGGAATGTAAATGGACTTTCTCATAGTGGTATCGGAATCAAACTCACTGGGCGCCTTCGCCGGGCATTTTTCCGTACAGATCCCGCAACCGATGCAGGTTGCCAGGTCCACCCGCCGGGCCTTTTTCAGGACCTTTACCTGGAAGTTGCCGGCATTGCCGCTGATGCCTTCGACTTCGCAATAGGTCATCAGTTCAATGTTCGGATGCTGCCCTACCTCAACCATTTTAGGAGTGAGGATACAGGCTGCACAGTCCAGCGTCGGGAAGGTCTTGTCAAACATGGCCATATGCCCGCCGATGGTCCCGGTCCGCTCCAGCAGATAGACTTTCTTTCCGGCATTGGCAATTTCAAGGGCAGCCTGGATACCGGCGATGCCTCCACCAACAACCAATGTGTCGGGGTGGACATCCATATCCTCCGGTATGGCTGCCATTTCAAATGGTACATCGAGAACGGCGCAGGCAAGGATCGCCTTCGCTAATTCCGTATCCTTCTGCCGGGTAGCATTCTGTTCCCTGAAACTCACGGTGGCTATCTGTGAAGGATCATTGCCGGAAGCTGCCATGGCCTTGGAGAACGCTGGTCTGATAAACCCGGGTGTCTCGCCCGCCAGGATGATCCGGTTGATCCCCTGATCGCTGATGATTTTGGCCATCTGACTTGAATCCATCAGATCCATCTCCTCAGCTTTCCAGATATGGGCCACTTCCTCCATACCCTGTGCAAAAGCATATAGTTCATCTAATTGTAAAGAATCCGGGTGTCCATTTAAGTGTTTGCAGAAATAAACACCCGTTTTTACTGAATTGCTCATATTGATACAGGTTTTCGTTAAGAAGAAATGATGATGTGAAAAACGAAAATTAAAATAAAAAAATATTGTTACAATTTTCACATTAAAGATAATTTTTTTACATTTATATGCAAGAATAAATCATGGTTTTATACTAACACTCCATACTATTCATAATTAAATTAAATAAATATAAACTCCCGACAGTCTGTATTTACAGAGGATAATGAGCGGGGGAAACATAAAAAAGATTCAATTCAGGGCATATTTATGGCTTATGGTTATTAGTAAAAACATCAATCGGTTGTTGCGGTATCGGAGCTTGTTGCTAAAAATGCAAGATCTTGGTTTTGAGACGATTTACTCTTATAATCTTGGAAAGGAGGCAGGTGTGTCCCCGGAACAGGTCAGGAAAGATTTTTCCCAGTTCGGAATCAAGGGGAAAAAGAAGGGCGGATACAATGTTATTGAGCTTTTATTCACAATAAATAATATATTTCGCAAAGATGAGATGCAGAATGTCATCCTGGTTGGCCTGGGGAATATCGGGCATTCATTGTTGAAATACCGTGGATTCAAGCATCGCATGATACAGATCGTAGCCACTTTTGACATTGATCCATCCAAATACAGGAAAAAATGTCCGGTCCCATGCTATCCAATGGATGAATTGGAAACTGTGGTAACAGACCTGGATGTAAAAACAGCTATTGTTGCTGTTCCTGAACGGGCTGTCCAGGAGGTATGTGACCAGCTGATTGCTGCTGGCATCCTGGGGATACTGAGTTTTGCACCTATGATTTTCAAGGCCCCTTCACATATCACTATCAACAACATCAGCATCAGCCATGAGCTGGAATCCCTCATTTACCAGACCCTGCATGTGAAAGGGGATTAAGTGACATTCCAATGGGAGAGATGGTAAATTATATCATTACTGTATCGGGACTGGTCCAGGGGGTTGGATTCAGGCCTTTTATTTACAGGCTGGCCACTGAGGCCGGACTTGAAGGATGGGTCCTGAATACCAATGAAAATGTCAGGATAGCCTTACGGACCGACCAGGCTGCCCTGGACTGGTTCATAGACCAGATTCGGCAACAGGCCCCTCCCGCATCCGAGATAGGGGCCATCAGTGTTGAAAAGGCTCCCCCGGAAGTTTTTTCCGGATTCAGGATCATCGAAAGTGAAAACCTTTCGGAAGCAGTCACCCGGGTGAGTCCGGATATAGCCGTCTGCAAGGATTGCCTGGCTGACATGAAAGAACAATCCAAACGCCTCGATTACCCCTTCCTGAACTGCACGAATTGCGGTCCCCGATTCACCATCATAAAGGATCTTCCGTATGACAGGGCCCGGACTACCATGCAGGAATTTACCATGTGCCCCGCATGCAGGAATGAGTACGGGGATGTACAGGACCGGCGGTTCCATGCCCAGCCGACAGCCTGTTCTGTTTGTGGTCCGGAATATACGCTGGTAATGGGGACCGAAACGATCAGCGGCATACAGGAGATCCTTATCCGTACAGCAAACCTGATTGATGAGGGCGGGATTGTTGCCATCAAGGGACTGGGTGGCTTCTTCATGGCCTGTGATGCATTGAATCAGGAAGCGGTAAGGCGGATGAGGGACTCAAAACACCGCGAGGGGAAACCTCTTGCCGTCATGTTCGGCAACCTGGAAGCGGCCGGCCGGTATTGTGAGATCTCAGATACAGAAGCAACATTGCTGAGCTCCTGGAGGCGTCCTATTGTTATCCTGAAAGAGAAAAACGGACTGGCTCCCGGGGTATCCAACGGGTTTGCCACCATCGGGACCATGTTGCCATATATGCCTTTTCATTACCTCTTGTTTGAGCAGATGAAAACCAGGGTGATCGTGCTGACCTCAGGCAACCTGGCAGAGGAGCCCATCATCATTGACAACCGGCAGGCAGAGGATATCCTTGGACCTGTCTCGGATGCCGTACTGCATTATAACCGTGGCATTCATAACCGCTGCGATGATTCTGTAGCCATGGTAGTAAGGGATCAATCCCGGCTGCTGAGAAGATCCAGGGGGTATGTACCCAACCCGGTACACACCGGATCATCCGTTGAGGGTATCTTTGCGGCAGGCGCCGAACTGGTGAATTGTTTTTGTCTCGGGAAAGGAAATCAGGCCATTATGAGCCAGCATATTGGTGACCTGAAAAATTTTGAGACACTGGCATTCTACCGGGAGACGGTTGACCGTTTCAGGACTTTATTCCGGCTGGAACCCGAACTGGTTGCCTGCGACCTGCATCCGGATTACCTGTCGACAAGGTATGCCCGGGAGCTGGGATTACCCACAGTGGCAGTACAACATCATCATGCACATATCGCATCGGTGATGGCTGAACACGGAGTCACCGAGGCGGTGATAGGGGTCAGTTTTGACGGAACCGGACTGGGCGATGATCAGCGTATCTGGGGATCGGAATTCCTGGTCTGCGACCTGGCCGGATACAGGCGCCTGGCTCACCTGGAATACATACCCATGCCCGGAGGAGATAAGGCCACTCATGAACCCTGGAGAATGGCCGTTTCATACCTCTACAGGATATACGGCAGGGACCTGTTAAATATGGACCTGCCGTTTCTGACGAAGCTGAACCTGGCTACTGTTGAACAAGTCATCCAGGCCATCGAAAAAAATATCAATTCACCCCTGACATCCGGTGCCGGCAGGGTATTTGATGCCGCTGCGGCACTTTTAGGTCTCTGCACCCGGTCAAGTTTCCATGCCGAAGCCCCAATGAGGCTGGAAAACATTGTCAGTCCGGTTACAAACGAGGTATATCCCTATGATGACGGGACGGAAATATCCATGGCACCTGCCTTCCGGGCCATGGTTGATGAAGTGATGGGCGGGGTTGATGTGGGACTGATATCCACGAAGTTCCATAATACTGTAAGCGAGATCATTGTCAACCGGGTCGCAGGGATCAGCCGTGAATCAGGCATCCGCACAGTGGCCCTCTCCGGAGGTACATTTCAGAACAGGTACCTGTCATCCCGGGTAGAATCGGGACTGCTGGATGCTAAGTTCAAGGTACTGTTTCCCAGGCAATTACCATCCAATGATGGAGGGATCGCCCTGGGACAGCTTGTGATTGCAGCAAAGAAACGTGAAATGGGAGATTACTGATGTCCGTAACCGCTGGAGGTGATGTATTTTTCCAGGTCCTTGATCGTGATATCCTGTTCCCTTATAATGGCATTCACCACATCACCAATCGAAACAACGCCTGCCAGTTTGTTGTGATCAAGTACAGGGATATGCCTCACATGCTTGTTGGTCATTACGGCCATAAGCTCCAGGGTGGTAGATTCAGGTCTGGCAGTGGTCAGTTCGGTAGTCATATAATCTTCCACTATGGATTCCTTGGAGGATTTACCGTGGAGGATGATCTTGCGGGCATAATCCCGCTCTGAGAACATCCCAACCAGTTTCCCATCACTGTCCATAACCATAAGTGCTCCACAGTTTTTGTCAGCCATGATCTGCAGGGCGTCGAATACGGTTGCACCCGGACTGACATTGTAAGTCTCATTTCCCTTGGTCTCTAAAATTTGCTTTACGGTCCCCATAATACGTTTTGATTAATTTGCAGGTAAAGATACAATTATAAGCAAATTTTTTGAGAGGTTTCATCTAAAAATTGGTGATCAGACAGTCCTGTTTTAATTGTGATAACATCACGCTAAATACTTAGATAATGACATGATGGGGCAATCATCAAACTTCCGCCAATATGTATTACTTTTAGGAACTCAAATACGGATAATATGCATGAGTTTTCCATTGCCATGGACATTGTCGATATTGCCACTTCCTCTGCCAGGAAGGAAGCAGCCACTGTGGTAAAAGAGATTGAGATCGAGATCGGTCAGCTCTCCGGGGTGGTAATGGAGGCGCTGGAGTTTTCCCTGGAAGCAGCTGTGAAGGGGACCATCATTGAAAATGCCCGGAGAAACCTGATCATCGTCGCGGGCAAGGCCAGGTGCACTCAATGTTTGACCGAATATGACACGGACACGCTTTTTAAACCCTGTCCCAAGTGCCAGGCCTGCGCCCCGGACGTCATCCAGGGTCGGGAACTGAGGGTAAAATCCCTGATCGTAGAATAAGGGTTCACAGTCCGGATTTTATTATCTTTACCGGGATCAATTAAATCAGGAATACCATGTGTGATAGTTGCGGATGCGGACAAGCAGGGAAAGAACCAACAATACTTAAACCGGGCGAAGAGAGTCACCACCATACGCACACCCATGACGGTGTGGAGCATACCCATGACCATCATCACGGGGATGGTCACCATCATGACCACGATCATACACACGACCATGATCACGGACATTCCCATGAAAGGAGGCTGGAGATCGAGCAGGATGTGCTGGGCAGGAACAATCTGCTGGCCGAACGGAACAGGGGATTTTTTGAAGCTAAGAACGTGCTGGCACTGAACCTGGTAAGTGCACCAGGTTCCGGAAAGACCAGCCTGCTGGAAAGGACCATCAGGGACCAGGGAAAGAAGCTTTCTTTCTTCATCATTGAGGGTGACCAGCAGACCATGAACGACGCCAACCGGATCAAAGAGGCCGGTGCCCCGGTGGTGCAGGTTAATACAGGTGAGGGTTGCCACCTGGATGCGGATATGGTGAACAGGGCCGTGAAAAAACTGGAGGTGGAGGAAGGAGCCATCCTGATGATAGAAAATGTCGGCAACCTCGTTTGTCCGGCAATGTTCGACCTTGGTGAGTCATCCCGCGTGGTCATTATGAGCGTGACCGAGGGTGAGGATAAACCCCTGAAGTACCCCTACATGTTCCAGTCCTCCGATCTCTGCATCATCAATAAAACAGACCTGCTGCCCTATCTTGATTTTGACCTTGAGCAGGCCAGGAAATACGCCCAGCTGGTCAACCCAAAGCTGGAATTCATAGAATTGTCAGTTAAAACAGGTGAGGGAATGGACAGCTGGTATGACTGGCTCGGGCAAGCCGCTAATCCGCCTCAGGTTTAAAAGATGATTATAAAACCTATTTTGAAGAGTCTGTTTCTGACTGTTTTTCTTTTCTTACATATTATGGGATTATGTCAGAATCATAAAACCATTTATATTGAAGCTGAGAGCTTTGCGAATCGTGGTGGCTGGGTAATCGACCAGCAATCCATAGATGTCATGGGTTCTTCCTAT
>SDBS01000507.1_pt1 | contig 37883 bp, 34 predicted proteins | sample 2277091 | NCBI WGS metagenome assembly SDBS01 (sample SAMN10404972, study PRJNA504765) | marine sediment metagenome | isolation source: marine sediment core GS10_PC15, 163 cmbsf | place: Arctic Ocean: Southern Knipovich Ridge | collected 2010
AGAGAAACGGGGAAAGGGCAGAAACTTCATTGATTTTATGATAAAAAACAATAGACTATACGCAATTTCGTTAATTATTTCACTTGTCGTCAGCGTTGCCTTGTTTGGTTTAAGTGGCGTGTTGGCCGTAGCCGCTGGAATGCTTGTAGGGGGCTTCATGATAATCGTGGGCAAGCAGGTTTTTGGAGGAGTGAATGGAGATATATTCGGCGCCACTAACGAGATAGCTAGAATGGTTGCATTATTTATGCTGCTGGTGATTTGAAGTGCACATCGTAGCGTTGATAATGGCAGGGGGAAAAGGAACACGCTTCGGTGGAGACACTGAAAAACCTATGGCAAAGTTCATGGGCAAACCGCTCATAAGAAGAGTTATTGAAGCCACCAAGAAATCTGAAAGAATCGCAGAGACATACGTGGCGGTAACAGCTTACAGTCCAAAAACAGCACAAGAGGCAGCGAAGGCATCTGTGAAGGTTATTGAAACTAATGGACAAGGATACCATGCTGACGTGCAACAAGCTATTCAGGAGGCAAACCTAACAGGTCCGGTATTGATCATTTCAGCGGACCTTCCTCTGCTGAATGGCGAGTTTCTGGACGAAATAATAGAGGAATACAAAGAGTCAGGTAAAGCTGCGTTGACTGTGATGATTCCTGAAGAAGCTTTCCGTGAGTATGGCTTGTCAGCCGTTTCTCTTTACGAGCATAAGGGAAAGATGTACGCGGTTTCGGGAATAAACATAATTGATGGCCAACGAATCTTGGAGGAACAGGAACAAGAAGTCATTACCAGCAAGAGACCTGAAGCTGTTTTCACTGCGAACTCGCTCAAAGATTTGGAATCTGCAAAAAATTATCTAATGCGTACCAAAAGAGATTCAAAACAAAACAAGGATTGAGAAACAGGCTATTTTTGGTTGCCAATGGATTTTATTTGTTCTATCAGTTTTTTGTTTTCTTCGGGTCTTCTAACTGTTACTCTGAAGAATCTGTCGTTTAGTCCATCGAAATCTTTACAGTCTCTGATGAGGAGCCCTCTTTTGGCGAGCCCATCTCTGAGTTGGGTTGAAGTTAAGTCTCCGCGGGTGATCTCGATTAGCAAAAAGTTGGTCTCAGATGGATATACCTTCAACCAAGGAACAGACTTGAACATCTCCCGCATCTCTCTTCTGCTATTTGAGACAAGAATCCGGCTTCTTTTGATGAAGTCGGCGTCCTTTACTGCCGCCGCCGTAGCAAACATTGCTAAACTGTTTACGCTCCAAGGCATCTTTGCTTTCTTAAGAAACTTCACGAGGCTGAACGAGCCTATGCCGAAACCGATTCTGACGCCCGCCAAACCAAAGAATTTTGTTAATGACCTTAGAACAAACAAGTTGTTGTACTCGTTAACATACTCAGCCATAGAATACCTTTTGCCGTCGTTGACGAAGTCAATGTAATCCTCGTCAAGAAACACAAAGACATTCCGTTCTGCAGCGAATTTAATGATTCGCATCAAATCTGCTTTTTCATAAAGTACTCCTGTTGGACTGTTCGGGTTGCAAAGGAAAATGATTCTAGTTTTCTTTGAGATTGTACTCTCCAATTCTTCGACGTTTAGCTGAAAATTCTTTGATGATACACATGTTAGAAATGTCATGTTGCCACCGAATCTTTCTATGGCTGCCTTGTATTCGCTAAATGATGGAACTGGAATAATAGCCTCGTATTCGCTCTCAAGGAAGACCTCATTGAACAGATAAATCAATTCGGTAGAGCCATTTCCCAATACAATATTGTTCGGCTCTACACCAGTAGATTTTGCGAGAACTTCAAGAAGCCATTCAGGATCGGGGTCGGGATAATGTTTTATCAAGTTTAGGTTTTCTCGGATGCTTTCAATGGCGGTTTCTGGTGCACCTAGAGGGTTGGTGGAGATACTGAAGTCGATCAACTGGTCTACGGGAATTTTGTATTTATCTGAAAGTTCCCAAACGTTTCCGCCGTGAAAGTAGGGAGTCAGGTTTCTGAAGGATTTCTTAACGAGTTTGGAAACGTCTACCATAATGTGGCTTCCTTTTCTGGCTTTCAGACCATCGTATTGTTCAGACGGATATAAAAATTAACAGCTAAGATGGAGGATAATAACTGGATTCTTTGTCGACAGATTTCAGCAAATTAAGCAGTTCGTCTTCGATTATCCACTGCATCTTGAAGTGATTGTTGTAGTCATTGAAGATTCGGTAGAGCCAATAGGCGGCTGCTAAACCAAACGTTACAACACTTAGAACCAGATACTTGTCCAGCGGGAAGCTCGGTGTAGTCGCGTAACTTTGAATGTTCAGAGGTATTCCAGAATCTTTTGCCAAAGCAATTATTTCATCAAGAAAATCATGCTCGTGCTCTTCGTGTTTCTGAAGGTCGCTTTTTAGAAAATAAAAAACGTAAAAAGCAGGGATGATCAGAAGGGTTGAAAGAGTCCATGCCTTCGCGTTTCTGGATGATCCCTGATTCTTTGTTTTCGAAGAGTTGGGCACTGATTTTTCCGGACTTCGCGTTTTTCTCAGCTTGCTCAAGATTAGTGTCTCCAGTTTTTCTTGTCTGGAGAAGTGAGCGTTTCTTCTTTTGATCATATAGTAGATCATTGGAAACCATGCTATTCCGAAACTCGCTACCGAGAGAATAGCCCACATGGAGAACCACATGATTCTGTCAGTTTCTTTTCTCGATTCGATGTTCTGTTCGATTTCCAGCAAAGTTTGCTTCACTTTGGGTTCACCTCTTCATCAAGGATTGTTCAAGCCTTGAATAGCAGTGCAGAACTACATCAACCCCGTTTAATATAAAAGTTAAACCATCAATCACGTATGCGAAAAGATTGGCAAACTATTTAATTCATGAAGGGGACATCTCTGAAACAATGGCAAAAGATAACGAAGGTATGGAACGAGGAGCGTTTTTCGTTTCTGTCGTCATTCCAGTGTTCAATGAAGAAGTAACCGTAGGCGACATAGTTACTCGAACAAAGAAAACACTTGAACAAATGGGAGTCACATACGAAGTTCTTGTTGTGGATGACGGTTCAGTAGACAGGTCTGCTGATATTGCTCAGGAACGAGGTGCCCATGTTTTGAGAGAACCCCATCGGGGGAAAGGTTTTGCCCTCAGGTCCGGCTTCAGGCAAACTAAAGGCGAATTAGTAGTTACTTTGGACGCGGATGGTTCCCACAAGCCAGAAGAGATTCCTTTGGTTCTGCGATACATTAGGGAAGACAGAGCAGATTTTGTGGTAGGGTCAAGATTCGCTAACTCGGAAGCTAACAAAACCAAGATTCCGAAAATAAACAGGACAGGCAACAAACTATTCAACAACTTGACCGGATATCTTACTGGCGTGAAAATCTCTGACTCGCAATCTGGTTTTAGAGCAATCCGAGCATCCCTGATAAAGAAGATGAAGTTGAGATCCCACGGATACGAGGTGGAATCTGAGATGCTTGTTAAGGCGTTGAGGATTGGTGCAAGAGTCGCGGAAACTCCTATAAGTTTTGATCAGAGGACTGTGGGAACCTCCAAACTTGATCCTCTAAGAGACGGCGCAAGAATACTTTACGCCATAATCACATCTTATTTATCCTAACAGATTACGTTAGTATTCATAGTTAACGATTAAAAGACTGAAAAATGGGGCAACCACTTGAAAAGCAAAGCAGCCAAAGAAGAGGATTCGCTTCTAGGGGTCAGCATAATAGTAACCACATTTAACAGTGGATCGACTATAGATGAGTGTCTCCGCTCTATTCTGAAAATGGACTACCCGAAACAGTTACTTGAAGTGATAGTGATTGATGGAGGCTCAACGGACGCGACAACAGAACGTGTCAAAGCGTATCCAGTCAAACTGGTTTACAGCCAACTTAACCCTCCGGCTGCTTACAACCTCGTTTTGAAGGATGCAGAGAACGAGGTGATCGGGTTAATTGATTCTGACGCGAAAGTGGAAAAAGGTTGGCTCAGGAAACTCGTTAAGCACTTAAATGATCCTAAGGTGGCGGGAGCGAGTGGAACCGTGGAAACGTGGAACAGGGATAATCTGGTTCCAAGAGTCATAGGTTACGAACTCAATTACAGGTATCGACGGCTTCCAAACACGATTGAAAGAGTAGCAACAATGAACCTGTTACTAAAGAAAAAAGTAACCATTGCAATCGGCGGCTTTGACGAGGCTCTTCCCACACAATACGACACCGACATAGGAGCGAGACTAGCCCAAGCAGGATACAGGATAGCCTTTGACTCCGAAGCAATATGTTACCATTTTCATCGCTCCACGCTGCGAACATTCTTCAAACAGCAGTATAAATACGGTCAGAACACATGGAAGTTATACTTCAAGCATCCAAAGCTGGCTAAGGGCGACAAGATAACGAACTGGTGGATGAACATACAACCCATACTATATGGGGTTGCAGCCATCTTCCTTGTCACAAGCGTAGTCACCAACTTTAATTTTATACCATGGTCAATTTTTCTAGCCCTCGTTATTGTAACAACACTGCATTACACAGTCTCAGCTGCAAGAATCTCCTACATTTACCATGATCCATCAGCAATGTATCTCATCGTGATCTATTTCACCAGAGCGGTTGCGTGGACCCTAGGTGGAGCAACCTCTTTAATTCACACCGCATTAACTGGAGGAGGGAATAAGTCTTGAATGTCTGCTTCGTAACTCCAGAATATTTCCCGATTTCAGGCGGAACAGGAGCTTACGTATATTACCTGTCACATAACCTACAAAAACTTGGACACAACGTTCATGTGGTAGCTAGAGACAAACAAGATTCAGAAAAAGTAGTTAACGGCATCGACGTCCATTACATAAAGGGCGCAGGAAATGCCCTCACCAAGTATTGGCGATTCGCCCGCTCAGCCTCCAAGAAGATAGAGGAACTAAACAAACAAAATGGTTTTGATGTAATACACGCGAACCTTCCATTGGTTCCAAATTTCGCCATACCCAAGGACGCATCTAAGGCGCTGATTTGTGCAGTCCACTCAACATGGAAAGGAGAAGCTATAGTTACAAAACGGGATAACCCCAAGAATTTGAATCCCAACGAGAAGTCGATGCTTCGATACAATTTTTTGCTTAGGTCCTATGAAAAGAAACTGATGAATCGTTCAGACGCCTTGATCGCGGTGAGCAATTACACCGTTGATGAATTAACTGAACTGTATGGAATCGATGAAAAAAAGATTCACGTAATCTACAACGGGGTAGATGTGCAAAAATTCAAGCCAAGACCAGACAGGACTGAGCTTCGGAGAGACTTCGGTTTAGAAGCTGAAAAGAAAATTGTTCTCTTCGTGGGGCGCCTCTACCACAGAAAGGGCTTAGAAATTCTGTTACGTTCAATTCCACCGGTCCTCCAAGAGTTCAGTGATGTAAAATTTGTCATATCAGGAAAAGGATTCAAAGAAAAAGAAGAGAGCCTCCGAAACTTGGCAAAACAACTAGACATAGAAGATCACGTGACGTTCATGGGATACGTTCCAGACGAAAAACTTCCTAACCTCTACTCTGCCTCTGACATATTTGTGCTGCCCGCAATCTACGAAAACTTTCCCTTCGCAATACTTGAAGCCCAAGCCACTGGCTTACCAGTTATCTCTACCAAGGTGGGAGGAATACCTGAGTTCTTAGTTGATAACGAAAACGGGTTTTTGATAGACGCAGGGGACTCAGCACAACTGACTCAGAGAGTACTGGCTCTGCTGCAGGACCCAAAACTTGCCAAAGAAATGGGTATGCGTGGAAGAAAGTTAATAGAAGAGAAGTTTTCTTGGCGCCTGATTACGAGCCAAGTAATTGATTTGTATCACAAGCTTTTGGAGACAGCTTAACGGGGCAATGAGTTGTCCCAGTGCTTGTCTACCCACTCTTTTCCCTTAATTTCCGTATCGACCTTTCTGTAGGCAGTCATGCAGCCCTGTAGCATGTTCAAGAAGGGTGTACCGAAGCAGAGACGGGTGAGAAAATAGTTTTTATAGACCCAACGTTGAGCCCGGACAGCCAAATCTGCATATGGAACCAGAAATGGACGTTTCACATCCTCAATTTTTTCGCCGATGACCTGAGGCTCTGTTTCTTCCCTTTGATAATGCTTGTCAATGAACTCTAGGTGACTGATGTCAGCCCAGTTTATGCCCATGATTTCACAGCATAACTTGTCCATGGCAACAAGGTCACTACTTGTTAGGATAAGATTCATGGGTATTGCGATTCCTCTGTTGGGTCCGTTTCCTTCCATGGCCGTTGTAGCATCCATAACAACAAACTTTGGTTTCAGCAGAACCAGCAAATCATGCATAACCATGTCAAAGTTAGGGTGAAGAAAAATTCGCCTGTTATTTGGTATGCACCCAAACAGATTCTTTATGGCGCCGCTATAGGTTGTGAACTCGTGCGTCTTCATAACTGGAACGTCAACAATAGAGTCGGCGTCCACAAGAGTCTTGGGCAACGGAAAATTCCGCAAGCAAAAAGTTTTTGGATTCTGAACATTCACGATCTCGTCATTAGAGAGGTTAATGGTCTTTCCGCCAGCCTTTTTAACTATCTTCTCTACGCCGGTTAGTGCCAGAGCATCGTCGCAACAGTAGTTGTAGCCATTGGATTCGCCAACAATGACCTCTTCAGCCCTGTCTCGAAGAAGACTTACCAGATGAAAGAGAACCTGAGGATTTGTGACAGCCCCCGGAATATAATTTTTGGAGCACAGATTCGGTTTTATGAAAACCTTGCCCCGAACATACTTACCCCAATCCGCAGCTTTTAACGCCTCTTTTAAGGCAGACTCTAAACCGTTATCGGTTCTGAAGACTCCTATCTTCACCTTTTTCATTTGTCAGTCGCCTTCCGAGAGCTTTTTGATGCAGCCAGGGTCAGACACAAGATAATCATCATGGTACGCGAAGGCTCTTGCCCTGCAACCTCCGCAAACAAACTTGTACTCACACTTGCCGCAGCGCCCCTTCAGTTTTTCTCTGTCCCTGAGATCCTGAAAAACTGGAGAGTTGAACCATATGTCTTCTAGCCGTTCCGTCTTTAGATTTCCGACTACCAATGGAAAGAAGACACAGGGTTGAACGTTCCCTTCTGGAGAAATGGCACAATATAATCGGCCAGCTCCACATCCTCCAATAAAATCGGCTAGAGCCTTAGCTCTCTTGCTTATATTAACGGCTTCCATGTGTGCAAGAGGCATTACGAGGTCATCTTGGGTTGAAGATTGAGACTGCAAAGCCACTCGAGCAAGTTGAGGAGTTGTACTCAGGATTGCGATTTTATGGTCCTCCGACAACTTTTTGTTGAGAAAACGTAGAAGCTCCTCTCGCTCTTGGGGAGAAGGATCAGCGGCAATTATGTCTTTGCCTCTACCTGTTGGTATAAAATTGAATAGAGTAAACCTGTCAATCCCCATGTTCTCAGCCATTTCAAGAACTGCGGGGATTTCTGTTAGATTATTTTTGGTGCCGGTTACTGCTATACAGGTACAGATGTTTTTGTCCATACAATTTTTTAATCCCTGTAATGTCTGATCAAAGGCGCCTGTTTTTCCCCTGAAGAAATCATGTGACTTGGCATTAGCTCCGTCAAGACTCACTTCCACGTAATGTATCCCGATTTCCTTGAGTTTTCTGACGTTCTCTTCGGTAAGCAGGGTTCCATTTGTGGCTAAGGAGACGTATAGTCCTGCGTTAAGCGCGTGATGTGCAACTTCAAAGAAGTCTTTTCTAATCAAGGGTTCACCCCCTGAAAAGGCTAAGGATGTCACGCCAAAATCGGCTATTTGATCCACGACTTTCATGGCTTCCTTGGTGGAGAGTTCCATCTTGGAGCTGTTGCCGGAGTCCGAGTAACAGTGTTTACAGTTGAGGTTGCATTTGTATGTGAAGTTCCATACCACAAGAAAGGGAGCATGAATTTGTATGGGACGGTTGAAGCCAAATTCAGCAAAACCGGATACTATGCTGTTTATGGCTCTTCTAGTGTATGAATCTGCAAAAAGTTTGGAAATACGGCTCTTTTCAACGGCTAATGCCTTTTGTATGAAATCGATCCAGAATCCTATGACTCTAGCGTAAAGGTTACAGGAGGAGCATTTTGAGTAAATTTTGCCAGCGTAATTGTCTAGCGCGGTTTCAAGGGGGATCCTGTTACATTCTGGGCATTTTTTTAGAGTGGTTTTCAGCATCCATTTTACAGGCGGCGTCTTGAGGACGGAGTTCCAGAGTTTTTGGTTTGTTAACAGATTCATTGAAATCTTTCCAGAGTGCTGCTTTCAGGTACAACTAAAGATAGTAGTGAAGACGGAAAAAATAAACTTACCGAGAAAAAGGACGAGGAAAACGCATGTACTTGAATATGTGCAAATTCTGCAGGTCATCATCCATTTCCAACATGCTACATAATATTTCTTCTTAACTTTCGTTAACGTTACCTAAAAAATTAAATAAAAAAAAGAAAAGGGGGTGAGGGTTTTATTTTCGTTTCTTGATTACCAAATAGCCAACTATGCCTATGACGGCCACAACAACAGCCAGTATAATGGCTAGTTCTGTTGTGATGAAAGGTGCTGCTGGGATTTCGGGTTCGATTGGCACTGCCGCTGATGGCGCTGGACCAACTGCTAGATAAGTTGTGTCTGTAGAGCCATAGTATGCTCCGGAATCCTTGAAGGATGCCAGGATCATGTATTAACCTTCAATTGCAGGTGTAAATGTGAAGCCATAGTTTCCATACATGTCGGTTGTTGCTGTGCCAAGGTTTTGATAGTTTCCGTTTGGATCAATTGCTTCTAGATCTACTGTAACTCCGGTTACGTCTGCTGGAGGTTGCTCGGTTTTGTATACATACAACATCCATTCGCTCATGGATGCGTCAGATACTGCTGGGACTCCATTGGGGAAACGTAGCATTGCATTGGTAGCCTTTGTTCCTGGAGATGTGTCCATTACTGTTCCTGTGAGCAGTACTCCAGTTCCTTCAGGTATACTAGTGGCTGGTGCTGAAACTGTTGTTTCGCTTGGACCTTTACCTAGTGCGGTTAGCGTGTTGTCGTATGAACTGAATCCAACTATTACGCTGTCTCCGATGATTGGTTGTCCACCCCATCGGGTGCCTAATCGCAAACCATTGATTCTCCAAATTTCTTCTCCGGTTTCGAGGTTAATGCATGCAGCGGGTGCGCCTCTGGGCATTGGATTAATGAGAGTGCTCCATGTGGAAGAATTAGACTTTTCCGTCCGTAACGAATCCGGTTGGTGCAGACCACGAATTTGAGAATAAGAATTCTGAGTGATCGTCAGTAAGTGCGTATTCCCAAAAGGTGGCTACCATCTACGATATGATAAGCATTCACAACTCCGCCGAAGCCAGCAGTGAGAAGTTTACCTTCAACACAGACTGATTGGCCCCATGGATCCATGTATATGTTTGCAAATGAGTTCATGTATGGCTCGAAGTAATTAGTTGCCATAGTTGTTGCCCTGTGGTCATGCTTACGCCGTAATGTCTCCGGGTATCTTTTGCGGTTACGACGAAAACATCATAGTCTACTGGGTATGGGTGTGATCCTGTAAAGTCTACGTGTAGACCCTGTTCAGGTATTGTCCAAGCTTTATTGAATATTAGTTCTCCTTCATGTCCTGGTCTTAGGTCTATTGCCCAGTATTGTGGATTTTGTTCTGGTGATCCTCCAGACCAAGCTGTGTTTCCTCCGATTGCTCGGTCTAGTGGAATTACTACTTCAACACCACCTGGTAAGCCTTCGGGTATCGTACCTTCAAATTGAATTCCGTATGAAGCATTAAACTCTCGTCCAATTGGTCTCCATCGACCTGCATGGTATGCAGCTTGGGGATTGCCTGGCTCCGAAGCTAGTTGCATTTCATAGAATGCTGCAGTTGAGTTCCATATGCTCAAAGTTGCATCACGTGTGCTAATGCTGTATCTCATTATTTCGCCGTTTGGACCAATAACTCTGGTTCCTCCAGGTACATTTGTCATGTTATATTCATTGCGTCCAGTTAATGGATCCCATGCTCTCCAAGTGCTGCCTTGTGTACTCCAGACATATCCGAAAGCTCCGTGCATATTCATTGTGTCCCAGTACATTAATTGGCCAAAATCAACCGAGTCACCTAATTCTTTACTCCATAATTCTTCGCCAGTACGTACGTTAATTGCAAAAGTTTCTTGTGTACCTCTTGTATGTCTATTTGAGATTAGTATTCCAGCAACGATTACTGGGTTTCCCCATTTGCCTTCATATGCATCTCCAGTCTCGAAGCTGTGTTAGTTGAAGCCTCGACGAGACCACCCTCAGCAAACGGTTTTGTCCATAAGATATGTGTGGTTTCTGGTCCGTCATTGTTAGGAGCACACCTTTGTGCGACTGCACGCATAAAGCTACCATCCAGCCAACTTCCTGCAATTCCGGCCCATTCTCGGTTCTGTGCATCTATTGGGCGTGTCCAGTATTCGTCTGGAGCCGGTGTTCCTGGGAAGTATGCTCTGGTTTCTGCTGTTACAGTTAATGACACTATTGCACTTTCGCTGGCTAACATGGTTGTTCCTGCTTGGACATAACATTTATTTGCGTTTTATCAGCACAAGAAACATCCACATAAAAACATGCATCACTTTTTAGCTACCCAAAAACTCGTTTCAGGTCTGCAAAAATACGTGTATAAATAAAAAATTGGATTCAAAAACCATGTTCCTCTAAGGTGATAATCTACGCGCTCAAAAAACTCATAGTTCTCCCGCTCAAACACACATCTTATTTTCTTATGGTCCAAAGGATGCTCCTTCTTGTGCCAATAATCAGACAGAGAATAATCAAAAGAAGGAACATTCACTCCCATAATCCTGAAACATAAAGTGTTAAGCAATGGATTAGAATGAAAATAAACAAGTTTCACCAGACGCGCTACATTGCTTGATTCATTCTTCCAATAAAATGGAGATATTTCATGATCTAGATACATCACGCCTCCTTTTTTTAAAAAACCAGAAAGTCTTTGGAGAGCATCCACGTAATCAGGTAGATGATGTAGCACAGAATAACAAGTGATTAAATCAAATTCATCTTTATCAAAATTCACATCTTCTATCGGCGAGTTAATAACAATCAATCTTTTAGATTCTAAGTAATTTTTATACTTCTTTTCCAAAATCTTACACATTTCCGCAGAGATATCTATTGCAGTTACTTCGTAACCCATCTGTAGAAGCTTACCAGTTAAATTTCCGGTACCCGCCCCAAAATCAAGAGCCTTTTTTGCGTGGTTCCGATTATCCGCTACGAGCTTGTCCACCATCTTTAATGTAGAGTTTAGTCTCTTCTTCTCATATCTATTATATACTTCTGGATGAACCAACTCGTAATATTTTGCCTCAAACCGATGAAGGGCAACATTTGCTTCACGAATTCTTTCTTGAAGATCTTCATCTAAAGACAAATACCTACTAGCCCCCAACATTTAGAGTTCATAGCACACATGAAATAAAACGTATGTAGCTTCTAATTAATATTAGAACAGGCAAAAGAGGATTCAAGCACACATTTTTTACACACCAAATCAAGTGCAGTTCAAATAAGAAAACCAACTTTGCGAATCATAAACGCTTAAATTTGGATTTGATTGCTCTGAGGAGATGCGCAAGTGCTGTTTTTGTTGCTGAAAAACCATATGTCCCACCTTTAGCAAACATGCGGAGAATATAAGTGGGACGGAGATAAAAACTGTGAAAAGCTTTTTCGCGGATTTCTCTCACCTCTTGCATACTTAATGTTGGCAGCTCAAAGATGGGAGTCGCTGTATCATATTTGTTGAAGTCAGTTACCCTTAGCCAACCCATCTTTATCACATTATCAGCCATTGGAGTTCCAGGATAAGGCGTTGCGATATAATAACCTACGTCATCTGGATTGATTTCCTCGATGAACTTGATGGTTTCCAACGCGGTTTCTCGCGTTTCACCTGGAAACCCGAAAACTACGCTTGCAATGGTCATCAGTCCAACATCTTTTGCCATTTTAAATGCCTTCTTTGTCTTATTTGCCGTAAATCCCTTTCCCATGGAATCTATAACCCGCTGTGACCCCGCCTCTACACCGAACCATACGGCAATACATCCGGCATCTCTCATCTTCTGAAGCAGATCCTTTGTAACCATGTCCACACGAGTCCCGCAATCCCAAGTTATCTTAAGATTTCGATCATGAATTTCTTTGCATATTTCCTCAACTCTAGATTGATCTACAGTGAACGCGTCATCATAAAAAGTGAAAGTGCTCGCGCCGTAAGTGTTATGAAGAAACTCGATTTCGTCCACGACGTTTTTTGGGCTTCTCATCCGATATCCTCGACCGAACATCCTGACCGCCGAGCAGAATTCGCACCAGTAGACGCAGCCGCGGCTTGTCATTAAGGGGAACATTACGTTTCCGTATTTTCGAAGGTGTTCAAGAGGCCAGAGGTGATGAGCAGGAAAGGGTAAGCTGTCAAGGTCTTCAATGTAAGGTCTATCTGGGTTCCGTATAATTTCTTCACCCTTTCTGTAGGTTACTCCTAGAATATCATGAAAGTCCTTACTTACCTCCAACCGTTCTGCAAGTTCTATTATCGTGTTTTCTCCCTCTTTTCTTACAACAACATCCAAGTATGGACATTCCTGCAGTGCTTTATCATCCCAAAACGTAACGTGACAGCCCCCGAGAAGGGTTAAGCAACTTGGACAAACTTCTTTAACTATTTTTGCTATACGCAACGCAGACTTGTACGTGAGGGTGGTGGAAGTCATTCCAACCACATCGGGTTGACGCTTATTTATCTCGCTTTTAAAGTCGTCATATGAGATTCCGAGAGCTTGACAATCAATTACATCAACTTCATACTGATTCTTCTCCAAAACAGCAGCCAAATACCCAAGACCTAAAGGGGTAAATGGAGGATGCTGGTGTGCACCACTGGGATATGGGGGATTCACAAGAATTACATGAGGTCTCATATCTCTTCCCTGAGCGTTTATACGTCCACAACTACAACAAGACACACACTTAATATGTTTTACATAATCGCGTTCACACTAAAAAATTTCACATGACGAAGAGTTTGCTTGCTCACCAGATCGATGATTAGCGTAGAAACTAGAAATGTTTTAGTTAAAAAAAAGAAAGAGGAAGTGAATATTTTTGGGACAGCGTGTTTGTGTGTATGGAATGCTTAGGTCATTTGTTTTGGGCTTATGCCAAACCATCCGAAGAGCGTAACGAATATGGGTATTATGATGGCGTAGATTATCTTAGGTAACATGATAAGGGATCCAGAATAGACTGGGTCAGTTATCATCCCAATAGGCGAGATTAGTCCCGTCCACAACTGGAATAGACCACTAATAACCGAGGCAATAAGTGCAGCAACTAGCATTCTTCGGAAGCTGTAGGATCCTCTGTTTAATGCTCCAGCCATATATCCGACCAGCATTGCGGCTACGACGTAACCAAGGGTGCTAATGTCTCCAACCATCATGCTCTGGGTAAAGATCCCCGAAGCGGCGAACACATCGTTCACGTACAGGGCGTATATGCTACCTAATAGAAATCCTGTTCCTCCACCAGCCCACTGATTCCAGATTAGCCCAGCAAACAGCGGAATAGCAACTAGCAGAATTGCCTCTGCAAGTCCATCCACAAATATTGCATTTAGAGTTCCACCAGAGTCAACATCTTGAAGGATAGGAGAAAGTTCTGTTGGAAAGATTATAATCAAGAACGCCACTATAACAGGTAATATTAGCCCATAGATGATGTCATTTAGTTTCCAATCAGTCCAGCTTGCCATTTTTTGTTTACTCCTTTCTTTTTCCAAGTTACTATCATTATACATTTATATTTTGCGTATTCATCACTTTACAGATACAATTAAACATACTACTATTTCATCATTTTTTCCGGCACTGAAAAAACATACCTATCAAATAGGGACGTCACTACATTGTAACTTTTTACGGTTCTGAAAGAGAAACAGGGTCTCAGGCGAAAACGAAAAGACATAACCATGATGATTATAAAGAACAGTATAACATAAGAAAAAAAGAGAAAAATAAAAGTGCACAAAAAATTGTGCACATACGGATTAAATTTCTTATGCAGCCATGTTTTTTTGCGCACGTTTTTTCTTAAGAATAGATAGTTTCGTAACTTCTTCCTTATCCACTTCACCCTTAGCCAAATCGAGCTTTTGCAATAGTTTTTTGCCAACATCTGATCGCACTATTACAGTTGAGTATCCATCAGGGCTACCTACGGAACCGACAGATATATCAGAATATATTGCAGTGAAGTCTGGGCAATTAATACATCTTTTTTCAACAGCAGCATTTAATTCTTTTACGCTTACTGAATGTTCCTTTCCATCGATTTGCACAATGTATTGTCCCTTTTGAATCTGAGTTTTTTCTGCAAGATCCAAGTCAACATCTAGTAATCTTTTTGTCTCTTCTTTGAGTTTCTGGTAGTCGAATATTTCATAACAGAACAATCCTATTATGGTTAGTTCCAAGTTTGCATATTTTTTAAGAAGAATTTTTTGTAGTCTTCTTATGGCTCGAACTTGGCAAGCTGTTCCAACAATCGCTATTTTCCGTTTACCCTTTGCTATCAAGTCTTTTAGCTTTGCCATCATGTTTACACGAATGTACTTGGTACCTTTAGCTTCCTTTACGTCATCGATATTTTCTGCAACAACTGCTTCAGCCCAATATCCATCTGTTCGTTTGACCACTATTGCAGAATCAAAAATGTCATTCTGCATTCCTGAAAGTAGCAAGTCAGTAACTACTCCACCATCCTGTCCGTCTACTGAACCTTTGGCTGAAAATATTTTTGTGTAAACGCCAATATTTTCGTCTTCTGTTCCGTTCAAGAATTTCTGTTCGATTTCTTTCCCATCTTTAGTGGACATGTTGTAACCGAGTGTGTAGCTTTCAAGATCGATTCTTGCGGGGCAAACAAAATTGCAGTTCCCACAACCTGTACAGTATTCTGCATTTAGTTTCATTAGTTTGTTAGCGTCTTGCTTATCATGTGCCTGTTTAATCAGAATTGGACTGAGTGCATTGACACATACATTCATACATGCTCCGCATCGCATACAATCGTAAGTCATAAATGTCGCATCGTGTTTGGCGTCTGGAAGTTTTGCTTCAATTTTTTTTCTTTGTTGACGAAGTTTTCCTACATTGTCTAGAACTGGTGATGTTAAGTTCATTATTACTAGCGCTAGAATTGAACCACCTAAGAAACCCGTGTAAACTTGAATTAAGATTGTTAATACTCCTAAGCCTATTCCAAATATCAATTGGCCCGTATGCGTAATGGGTGTAGTTGCAGGGTCAGTAGCCATAAAGAATGCGAGGAAAATTGAACTGCCTATGAATAAATGAAAAATTATTCTAAGTATGGGATCTCCACCATAGATGAATCCCATAACACCAGCAAACAGCACAGTTGCCACCAAGTAAGACAGAGTTATTCGCCATTTGATGTATCTGCGACAAACTGCAAACAGTAATAGTCCGATTGCCATCACAATGATGCTTGAAAAGCCACCTATCCATCCGTGGTACTTCAGAAATATCATGCTGAATAGAACATCGGGGAGAGGATTCTCAAATGATCCATAGGTATAGAGAGTAGTCATAACCGTCGAAGGATTTCCATAGCATGTAACCAAAATGGACCCAAAAATTGTCGTGTCCATTGGATAGTAATCTGGACCACCAAATGCATCGGGGGTGAGAGAATTTTGCAAGTCTATAGAAATCGTGTGATCTGATGGCGTTAGTGCGGACATAGATGAAATTGCGGGCAAAAATAGTAACCCGAGAACTAAAAGTTTCGCGACTGCAGCGGGATTAACATATTTTCTTCCAGTCAATCCTTGAAGTTTTTTGAAAACAACCAATCCGACTGCTGAAATCAAAGCAGGATAAAGGTATTGTTCAAACCCACCAGATAGGGGAGGGAGATTTTCCATGGCCATGATAGGCAAACCTAAAGAATACGACATTGCAACGATTAAGCCGAATACAGCAGCAGACATTGTGTTTTTGGATCCCTTAGAACCCATTACCATAGAGAGCAGGAAATCACAACCTACAGCTACTCCAACCGAAATTAGCGATATTACAAGTGAAGGGAGACCCCATGCAAAGTAAGATAAGAATGCGATAGCAAAGAGTGCTAGTAACGTGTACTTCATCAGCAGATCTTTTGTCATTGGAATTTTGTCAGAATTTTGTATTCCCATTTTCCGTAACCTCTTTTTATGTTGCTTAGCTTTCAAAACTTAAATATTTAAGCTTTTGGAAATTGAGCGATATTGAAATTCATAATTATGTTTGTAATGTATAGAGCGTGTTTATGGTCTGTTCAAAGAATTTGAAACACCAAAATGATGTAATATCCAAAAGAGGCTTGATCCCGTTAGATCTGGATTGCGTAGCGTTGGTCTAGAGAACTAAAAGCCATAAACGAATGCAAAAAGGAAACAAGATTCTGCTAACCTGAAACACACATTGAACTGATTACGATGTTGCAGGCCTATTCTTCGAAAGTTTTTCGAAAAAGTCCTAAGTATGCATGCACGCACAAAGGTTGCAGTATGTGAGTTTTTCTTTCGTTTGTTAACTTCACGCATTCAGGTTAAGAAACTTTGGTTAACACAAATTAGGGGATATGACGTTTGGATTTGATGGTTCTAAGAAGACATGTAAGCGCTGTTCGTGTTGCTGAAAAACCATACATCCAACCTTTAGCCCACATACGGAGAATATAGGTAGGACGTAAGTAAAATCGTTGAAACGCTTTTTCATAGTTCTTCTAGCTCTTTCATACTCAATGTTGGCGTTTCAAAGACGGGCGTACGACAATCATATACATTAAAGTCATATTCTCAACCATCCATTCTCTTTGACACGATCATACAAGGGCGTCCCTGGAAGAGGTTGGCAATATTAAAAAAAGCTATAGTATCAGGACATAATTTTTCAACAAACTTTATGGTCTTCCAGGCAGTCTCCTTGGTTTCACCCGGGAACCCGAGAAGTACATTCGGAACTGGCTGTAACCCAATCTCTCTTACCCAACCAACAGTTCTAACTGTTTGGTCAGTGGAAATTCCTTTCTGCATCTCATCTAAAACTTCTTGTGACCCCGACTCAACTCCAAACCATACGGAGACGCAACCTGCCTCTTTCATTTTAATGAGCAGCTCTTTAGTAACCATGTCCACACGAGTTCCGCAATTCCAGATTATCTTCAAATTTCGTTTTAGAATTTCCGCACATAATTCTTCTATTCTCGATTTATCCACAGTGAAAGTATCATCACAGAATGTGAACTGGGTCGCATCATAAGTTTTGTAAAGATACTCAATTTCGTCTACAACATTTTTTGGACTTCTCATTCGAAATCTTCGGCCAAACATTCTGACTGCCTCGCAGAACTCACACCAAGAGGTGCAGCCACGGCTTGTCGTTAAATAGAACACATCCTCGACTTTTCGAAGACTTTCAAGAGGCCAAAGATGACGGGCGGGTAAGGTAGCTCATCAAGATTTCGATGTAAGGTCGGTCTGGATTCACAACAATTTTTCCATCTTTTCTGCAGGTTACCCCTTGCACATCGTGAAAACTTTTGCCTGCCTCTAGCCTTTGCACAAGCTCCAGCAGCGTGTATTCACCCTCCTTCCTCACAACAACATCCAAGTAAGGACATTCCTGCAGTGCTTCTTCATCCCAAAAGGTGGCATGATGACCGCCAAGAACGGTTAGGCAGTTTGGATGCAATTCTTTGACTATTTTTGCTAGGTGCAATGCAGATTTGTACGTAAGGGTAATCGCAGTCAGTCCAACAATGTCTGGTTGTCGTTTACTAATTTCGCGTTTAAACTCATCATAATTGATGTAGAGAGCTTGGCAATCAATCACGTCAACTTCGTATTGATTCTCTTCTAATACAGCAGCTAAATACCCTAAACCTAATTGAGGAAAGGGCATGTGCTGGTGTGGATTAATTGGGTAGGGGGGTTCACGAGGGTCACACGAGGTCGCATATTTCTCGCCTAAATGTTGTGCATTTCACAGATACAAGAAGTCACATGCTTAATATGTTTTACATAATCTTGTTTCCACATGCAAAAAAGTATGTACATTAAAATCTATTTTGGAATCGAATAGTGAACTATGGTTTTTCCAAACGTTTTTAGGTTTCCAAAGGATAGCCACTATTGTTTAGCTTCGCTTGAAGCAAGTAGGGTCCATAGAGCTAAACTTGTGTGCCATGTGTAGTGAGTAAAAAAATGCGTGTTTGTTTGATTAATCCACCACGTATCCACCCAAAAGGGTGGGGAAAGCCATAGTATATCCACCGATAGGAATAGCGTATGTCGCAGCAGTGTTAGAAAGGCAGCATGAGGTAAGTATTATAGACTCTCCGACAGAGGGTTGGAGGAATCTTGAGCAAATAGATGAAACTAATTATCGGGTAGGGTTAACAAACAAAGAGATAACCAATAGGATAAAACGGTGGTCACCAGACATCGTCGGAATTAACATTCCATTTTCCGGCTGGTCCAAAGCCGCATTTGAGGTGGCATCTGTAGTAAAAAGCGTTGACAAAGACATCATCACCGTTTTAGACGGACTGCATCCCTCTGCAAGACCTGTGGATTGTCTTTCAAATCTGAACATTGATTTTGTTGTGAGAGGAGAGGCAGAATATACTATGTTTGAGTTAGTTGGTGCACTGGAGCAAGGCATAACTGAGGACCTAAAGAAAATAGAAGGAATTGGCTTTATCAAAAATGGGAAGAATATTATTACTCCTCCAAGACCAGAGATTCAAGATTTAAATTCTCTACCATTTCCGGCAAGACACCTGCTTCCAATGGACATATACTTTGATGCCGTCAAGGAAAACCCCATAAGAGGGAAAATAAGCAAACGTTACACAATAATGATGACCAGTAGAGGCTGTCCGCATGAGTGTATTTTTTGTTCTAATCATATTGTTATGGGAAAAACTTGGCGATGTAGAAGCCCTGAGAACGTGGTTGATGAGATAGAACAGCTAGTTCGCACCTACTCCATTAAACAGATTGACTTCTTTGATGACAACATGACGCTAATCAAGAAAAGGGCAGAAAATATTTGTGATTTGATCATGGAAAGGGGCTTAGACATTGAATGGTATGTTCCAACCGGCGTTAGAGCGGATACTCTTGACGAAGAACTTTTGAAAAAAATGAAGGCGTCTGGCTGCAAGGGAATACGTTTTGCTCCCGAGTCTGGCGTCCAACGTGTTGTGAATCAAATCATTAAAAAGAACCTGAACTTGGAAGATGTTGAAAAAGCGGTTATTTTAGCTAAAAAAGTGGGAATCAAGGTAGGAGTTTTCTTTATACTTGGGCTTATAGGCGAAACAAAAGAGGACATGAAAGAAACCATAAGATACGCGTATAAACTGAGAAAAGTAGGAGCTGAAAATTTCCACTTCAGCATAGCTACTCCCCTATATGGAACAGAACTCTATGAACAAGCTAAGCGCGGCGGTTTCTTAAGGGAAGAATTCAGTGATGAAGCCTTAGCGCGCGCTGAACCTCTAATTGAAACTTCAGAATTCACGGCAGAAGATGTACGTGAATTATGTTTGCAAGCAAATGTGGTAAATCAAACGATTACTCGCAATAAAATAGTAAAAGCCATTCGAGACCCAAAGAAAGCAATGAGGATGCTAAGAGCTTTATTGGGAAAAAAGAGGGAAAGTAGAGGCAAAAACGAGTTGAATGTAAACAGTACACACATCTAGCTAAAACATTCACGCTATCACTTTGCGATAAAGCTCAGAGGTTCCGTCGTAAGACGTTTAAAAAGCCGTCTCTTCTAATTGTCCGAAGTATCCGCTTCGGCGATCTGTTAAATTTTTTGTGAAATCGCTTCTGAATCTTAGATACCATTTCATAATTGAAATCGTCGGTCTTGACGTAGGTCACAAAATCTTCGACACGATCGTAGAGACCCTTCGCCATAATTTCATCATATAGATCACTACCCGGATACCCTACGAAGATATTAAATCGAACCCAATCAGGATCTAACTTCCTTGCAAACTTAAACGAAGCTTCCATGTCTTTGACTGTTTCTCCAGGTAATCCTAACATAAAAGAACTGGCGGTCCTGATTTCTTCTTCTCTACAGAGCTTAAATGCGTCGAGAGCTTGTTGAAGGGAAATTTGTTTATTGATGTTTTTTAGAATGCGAGAAGAACCTGATTCCACTCCAAACCATATAGTCCGGCATCCAGCAACCTTCATTTCTTTAAGCAGCTCTCGCGAAATCAGGTCAACTCGAGTATCGCAAACCCACTCAAGATCTAGTTTAGACTTTCTTATTTCTTTACACAATTCTATTGTTCTTTTTTTGTGAATCGTGAAATTGTCACCTACAAAATAGATTCCTTTTGTGCCATAGTCACTGAGTAAATGATTAAGTTCTTCTACAACACGAGAAGGACTAAAGGCGCGACATTTTGATCCCCACAGTTTCTTAGTCTCGCAAAATGCACAATTGTATGGGCAACCCCGTATTACGTTCATTGTATCTACGGGCTTAACGCTCAAGTACTCCATCTCTCTTGAGTAAAGGTGCATGGGCAGTAAATGTCTTGCTGGAAAAGGAACCTGATCCAGATCACTGATGAATGTTGGAGCGTTTTTTGTAATTTTTTCTCCACGCCTGTAAGCAAGACCTGAAATCTTAGCAATAGCTGAATTGTCTTCACCTTTCGTAATGCTTTTTGCAAGCTCCACAATTGCACGTTCGCCTTCTCCCATGACCACATAATCTATCGCTGGATGCTCTAGCATGCTTTCAGGTAGGTATGAAGGATGCCATCCACCAACCACAACCTTACAGGCAGGAAGAACCGCTTTAACTGCCTTAGCGGTTTCAATGCACCGTCGATAGGTTACAGACCCACAGGTCATACCCAACATTTCTGGCGCAAGTCTTTTGACTTCTTGTTTAACATCTTCGATCGGCTTTTTTAGGAGATAATTATCAAGTACTTCCACCTGAAAACCCGCTTTTTCGAGAGCCCCAGCAACATAAGCTAATCCCAGAGGGGGAAATCTTCTGCCAAGACCCCAAGGCGATTCTTTGGGCGGAGCAGTGGTCATCAACAAAATCAATTGCAGCTCTCTCCGTTGATAATGTTATGAATAGTATAGCACACATAAAAAGTCCTCAAATAATAACTTTTGTATAATGGCGAATTCACGCGCGCAAGTGTAACGAATGAGATGCGCACGCGATGCAGAACCCTTCCAAAGAGCAGGATAGATAAGAGTAGAATCCAATATCTCGAACAACAATGTGGGGGAGCCAATCTAATTCAGGTCCAAGCGTAAAAGACAAGGAGGCTGACTCACAAAAACCTTCAAAAATTATTCAATTTCCTCCAAGCGAGTCTAGCGTTAAGCACACTATGTACACGCAAAAACGAAATCGTTTTTAAATCGCAATTATACTAACAGGTTATCAATTTGGATGGATTTGATCTGAAATGGCATGCCCTGGTCCCCCGAAAAAACTGAAGGGCCCCCTTATGATCACTTCTTGGAGAGCCACTGGCGCTTGTAACTACAGTTGTGTATATTGTAATGTAGACGCAAATACGAAGCCATCTCCTGATGAATTAGATACCGAATGGGGATTGCGTCTCGTTGACCAAATCTATGAATTCGGCTCTCAATGGTTCGGATTGAAAGGCGGAGAACCACTTTTACGGAAAGATGTCTTCACGCTTATCGCTCACGCGAAGAGCCTAGGACTTGAGGTATGCTTGCTGACCAATGGATACTATGTTGATGGAGAAATCCTCGACAATCTAGCGAAGTATAATGTCTATACATCCATCAGCATAGACGGTTCAGAAAAAGCGAACGACGCGTTAAGGGGGAAGGGGTCATACAAAGCAGCCTTGTCAGCGATTCAAAGATTGTCAAAGGCAGGAATATTGAATGGCTTATCAATGGCAATCACTAAAATCAACCTCAATGAAGCCGAGCACATAGTTGGTCTGGCAGAAGAATACGACGCTAAGTTTGTTTGGTTCAATCATTTGGTTCCAACTGGAAGAGCCAAAAGACATTTGGATTTGGAGCCAACGCCTGAACAGTACGAAGTGTTTCTGAACCACCTATACGATTTATCACAAAAGCACTACAAAGTTGACTTCGATTTTAACATACATTGCCCCCACTACATTCGAATCGTCAAAGAGAGGAACCCGGAAGGTTTCTGTGAATGGTATAACAAAACGCACACAGCTAAATGTATATATTTCAGGTTTGGAGGATACCTGAGCGTCCTAGAGAACGGAGATGTAATCCCATGCTTCTATTCCGAAGACTTGAAGATTGGGAACATCAAAGAGAAGCCCCTGAAAGAACTATGGGATGACATGCAAAACTCAGAATTTTACACGAAACTACAAGACCCAGACAACCTAGAGGGCAAGTGTGGAATATGTGAACATCGGAAAATATGCGGCGGGTGCAGAACCAGAGCCTATGCCCTTACAGGCTCTTATTTCGGAGCGGACCCAGCATGTCTCTACGAGCCAAAAGGCTCCCCTTCCGGAGAAGGAAAATGACCTGCTACGAACCTTAAAGTGTGTAGCGTTTCCTTTTTCCTCGGTATCCCCATCAAATAGTCACGCATGATAACAAAAGAGGAAGGGTAAAGTAAATCTGCAACGTTAGCTGTTTTTTAAGTGCCGATTGTTAACGGTGACTTGTGATGCTAGCAGATTTGGCTTTGATAGATGGAAACGTCATAACCATGGATTCTTCTCAGCCAAGTGTTGAAGCAATAGCCATAAAGAAAGACAGAATAGTTAAGGTCGGCACAAACGAGGAAATCAACCCGTGGACCGGAAAAGACACAAAGGTCATTGATTTACAGGGAAGAACTGTTGTCCCGGGGTTGATAGATTCCCACATTCATGTTGCCGATTTTGGAAAGGTCTTAACATGGATCGACTTGAAAGCCGTAAATTCTATTGAAGAAATGCAGAGAAGACTCAGAGAACGTTCACAGAGTATACCTAAAGGAAGATGGATTATCGGCAACGGATGGAACCAAACAGGTTTCATTGAAAAACGCTATCCAAACCTTCAGGACTTGAATGAAGCTTCACCAGAAAACCCTGTAATTCTTTATCACCAATGTGGACGCGTGTGTGTCGTTAACAGCAAAGCATTAGAATTGGCTGGTGTAACTAAGGAAACAAGGGCTCCGTCAGGTGGAGAGATTGAAAAAAACGCTGAAACCGGAGAGCCCACAGGCATTTTGCGAGAAAACGCAACTGACTTGGTGTGGAAAACAATCCCCGCGTCCAGTGAAGAAGAGATTATGGAAGCCGCTAGCTTAGCATGTAAGAAAATCGTGGAAGCTGGAGTGACGAGCATCCACTGGATAGTTACAGCATCGAATGAAATCTCTATCATTCAAAGACTTCGTACAGAAAATAAATTACCCTTAAGAGTGCACATTATAGCTCCAGCAAATATTTTGGATAAAACAAATGGTTCAGTTTCAATACTAAGCTCTGGGGACAAGTTGGGCGTTAAGGTTTTTGTAGACGGTTCTCTAGCCGCACGCACAGCAGCTCTACGTGAGCCCTACAGTGACGACCAGAAAACAAAGGGACAGCTACTATACTCTCAAGAGGAGCTTAACGCGTTAGTCGTTAATGCCCATAAAGCCAACGTTCGTTTGGTCATGCATGCAATGGGTGACCAAGCAATCGACATGACTTTAACCGCTATTGAGAAAGCTTTGGTTGAAGTGCCAAGAAAAAACCATCGCCATCGTATAGAGCACGCATCAGTTCTCAACAACGATTTGATCCAGCGCATCAAGAAACTGGGAATGATTGTTTCTGTACAACCCAAATGTGTTATCTCTGAATTTTCGGTATGGTCAGCAGTTAACCGTTTAGGGTCTAAAAGGGCGCGGTTGCTTTATCCCCTCAAAACTCTAACCAAAGAAGGCATACTGGTTATAGGCGGCTCGGACTGTCCAATGGAACCGCTAAGTCCATTGTTAGGTATCCAAGCAGCCGTGACGAGGCAATTTTTTGCGGAAGAGCAAATCACAATAGATGAAGCTTTACGGATGTACACGGTTAACGCGGCATACGCATCCTTTGAAGAGAAGAGTAAGGGATCTATTGAGGAAGGAAAACTAGCAGACGTTACAATCCTTTCAGATGATCCACGAAAGACTCCGCCGAGCAAAATCGGGGACATTAAAGTAACGATGACCATTGTGGGCGGAAAAGTGGTTTATCAAAAATGAGCTAGCAAAATCATTTTTATCTCTCTTAGATTTTGCAGAAAAAGCTAGTTTTCAACAATGAACTTCTATTAGTCTCCTAATATGCTAGCTTTGTTGGATTTTGATGGCAATCGATTTAAGTAAGATTTCTGGACTATCGGTATCTGTGAAATTGGTGTCTATCAATTTAATAGCAGTGTTTGATCGATGATAGCAATAACAAGTCTATTAATTGCAGTCTCAGTTCTCGTCTTAGCTTTAGTGATAGATCTGATTTTTGGCGATCCTTCTCCTAATTATCCTCGACGAATGCAATTCAGACTGCATCCAACAGTCTGGATGGGCAAGTTCACTAAAGTATTAGAGCCCCATTTCAAGAACCCAAATCCAAAAATAGAAAAGTTAAACGGTGTTTTGTTAGCTCTGATAGTAATAACCGCATTTACGTTACCTGTCTATTTTGGGTTAAGAATCATCTACACTTATCTGGGAATTCTGGTTTACATTCTCGTCGCCGCTGTAATCCTTAAACTAACCATCTGTATGAAACTTGAAACGGACTGGGGTATAGCCGCGGCAAAAGCGATCGAATCAGGAGACCTGAATGAAGCAAGAAAGTATGCTCACTTCTCGCGAAGAGACAATAAAGAATTAACTGGACCACAAATAGTATCTTCTGTTATCGAATCGTTAGCCGAAAACTTAACGGATTTCAGATTATCTCCCATATTTTATTACGCTTTCTTTGGGGTTCCAGGCGCTGTCGCGTTTCGAGCAATCAACACGCTTGACGGGATGGTGGGATTTAAAGACCCTGAACATCTTCATATTGGATGGTTTTCCGCAGTCTTTGACACCATAGTCAATTATATTCCAGCTCGATTAACAACCATTCTAATAATCTTGGCATCAGCTATTCTGAGGGAAGACTATAAGAATGCGTGGGCAATTGCCCGTCGAGACCAAGCTAAGATTCCTAGCACAAATCATGGATGGCAGATGGCATCCATGGCTGGAGCCCTCCGCGTACAATTAGAAAAACCGGGTCAATATGCTGTTGGCGATCAAATCGAAGAGTTAATCTCAAGCAAAATAATTTGTGCCTTAAAAATTCGAAACGTAGCAATAATTTTAGGAATACTCTGTATGTTGCCAGTATTTTTGCTAACGAATGTTTACTTGTTCCCCTTTTAGGACAGTAATATTAAAGATTGTTTGGGATGCCTTTTCATGTAAACTTGACAGCCCCACATGGGAAAGAGACTCTTCCTAAAATAGGATTAACTAAATATATTGTGGTTTAGAAAAAAAAGAAAAGGGGAAAATGGTTTATTTCCGTTTTTTGAGTGCCCAGAAACTGACTATGCCAATGACGCTGGCTATGGCGACTGCTGCTATGATTGCTACTTCAGTGGTTATGAATGGTGCTTCTGCTGTTGGTTCTTCAGGTGTCTCTGGTTCTTCGGGTTCATCAGGCTCTGTTGGCGTCACTGGTTCCTCTGGTTCTTCAGGCTCTATTGGCGTTGCCGGCGTAGGTGCTGGATCAACTGCTAGATAAGTTATCGTGTATGAGCCGTAGTATCCGTTAGAGCCTTCAAAGGTGGCTATGATCATGTATCGACCAGGAACTTCAGGCTCATACATGAAGCCGTAGTTGCCAGTTGCATCGCTTGTGGCTGTGCCAAGATATTGGTAGTTGCCGTTAGGATCAACTGCTTCTAATTTCACTGGAACACCAACCGTGTTTGTTGGACGTGCAAACTGTAGGTACACATATTTCATCCAATCGGTCATGCTTTCATCAGATACTGCTGGAACTCCAGCTGGAAACCGTGCCATCAAACCGGAATCTTTTGTACCCACTGATTCGTCAGTCACTGTGCCTCTAAGCATGACGCTGGATCCTAGGGGTACACCCATAAGTGGTGCAGTTAATGTGGTTTGACTTGGACCTTTAGCTAATGCGAAGATTCGTTGATCATACGTATTATATATAGCGATTATACTGTCTCCGATAGCTGGGTCGCCTCCCCAAGAGGTTCCTCGGATTGGCAGCGACCATATTTCCTCTCCTGTTTCTATGTCAATACAAACTAATGGAGCACCACGTGGTTTAGGATCAACTGGTGAGTGCTCGTGATGTTGCAGATAGATTTTTCCGTCTGTAATGAATGCTGGGAAAATAGGCCAATTATCACTCCATAAGATTTCTGTGTAGTGGTCTAAAGCTGTGTAGGTCCACTCGAGATTACCTGTTTGAGCGTCATAGGCATACACGTATCCATGATAGCCCGTTGAAATGACTTTGCCATATGCTATAGTTGTGTCCATGCCAAATATACCCAAATATGCGCCTCTCTCACTTGGACCCCAAATTAGGTTTCCAGTGTCAAGGTCGAATCCATAGTATTGCCGCGTCTCTTTTACTTCATAAACGAAAATACCTTCTTCCAAACTTGCACCACCATAACTTATGCTTAATTCACCTAGTGGTGGGTTGAATGTACTTTGCCACATCAGTTCTCCTTCATGTCCTGGTTCCAAGCTTATACACCATGCTTCAATTGGGTCATCTCCCATGCCAGTCCAACCTGCTGCCGTGTTACCGATCATTCTATCTTCTAAAGTCGTACGTATGCCTCCAGGTAAGCCCGTTGGTATTGTCTTGTTCCATTCTTGACCGCGTATACCCGCGTCTTCATATGTTCGTCCTTGTGGTCTCCAACTTCCCGCGTTTGAGACAACTCTAGAAGAATTCCACAGCGCCATCCAACCGTTCTCAATGTCAGTCTCGTAAATTAAGATCTCACCTTTTGGACCACGTATGGTGTAGCTCGCACCGAACCTAACGCTGCCCGAGGGCACGCCCTCCATAGTATACACCCAATCTCCAGTGAATGGATCATATGCGTTCCAAGTGCTGCCTTGTGTTTCCCACACGTATCCGAAAACACTGTACATATTATATGAGTCCCAATAGAACACTTGACCAAACGATACCCTGCTATTGTTTTTGAACCATAACTCTTCACCGGTATGTAGATCTACAGCCACAATTCCATCCTGAGGCATGCGGGATTGGTAATTATTGTAAAAGAGTACTCCTCCGATTGTTACTGGTGAGGCAAATTTGCCTTCGTATGCGTCTCCACAGCTGAATGCATGAGTATCCATATTTCCTCCAGCAAGACCTCCATAAGTTAGTGGTTTTGCCCACAGTACATGTGTACTCTCAGGTGCGTATTCGTTGTATGGAGCGAGTAAATTGGTAGGACGTGCTTCCCAGTTTGCTGAAATTGAAGCCCATTCTCTAAGTTGTGCATCTATTGGACGAGTCCAATATTCTGTTGGAAGTGCATGACCTGAATAATATTCTCTTGGCTCCTCTGTTACGACTAGTTCTATTGGTTCGTTGTCACTGGCTTTATACCACAGATCCCCATAAATGTCAGGATCAAACATTGGACCACGGGTCCAGTTATACCATTGTGCTGGGAAGTGAGTCTGCAAAGTATATGTTCCAACCATGCTAGGTATATATACAGCACCTGCTCCTCCTGTTGCATCAGTTCTGAACGGCCCCAGAATTTCGGTAGAACCATCGGGTTTTGTGACTGTAACTGTTAAACATTCCCATCCATGAGTAACTGTTACCAAATAGTCTGTAATTCCGACATGAATCAACACTTGCTGGTTAACACCTATCAGTTAGGTGTAGCACCAACATAAGCATTGGTTGTTTTTTCCCTGTAAGTATCTTGTGCGGTGGCACCGGGTAAAGCAATAAGCGTAGCAGATATAACTAACACTAGAATTAAAGCGATGGTAGATAGTTTTGATTTATTTTTGCAAATATTCATTTTTTAATTCCTCAATTTTTTGATTTACTTCAGAGATTATGTTAGTTATTGTGTTTAAATATTTCACTACATGCGCAGCTTTAAACAAAACATATATAGTTCCAGTTCATAATCACAAAAAAATGCTCATAAAAAATGTATATTTCACTTTTTAGCCATCCAAAAACTCATTCTAGGTCCACACAAATACTTGTATAAATAAAAAACAGGATTCAAAACATGTTCCCCCAAAAGGTTATAATGTTCACGTAAAAAAACCAAAAATCCACATTCAAACACACATCATATTCTCCATGACCCAAAGAATACTTCTCGGTGCCAATAATCAGACAACACATAATCAAGAGAAGGAACATTCACCCCCATAGCCATAAACAACAAAGATATAGCGGAGGAAGTTTCTAAATGTTTGACTATTCTGGCGGTTGCCACAAATCTGGTGCAAAAAGTGACGAAGACACGTAAAAGAATTAAAACATCGTTGGTCAACCCACCACCACTAAAAGGAGTCTATCGGCATCAACTTTACCTGTCAATCGGTTTAGCATATCTGGCGGCTGTCCTTGAAGAAAACGGACATGAAGTAACGGTTATAGATTGTCCAGCACTAGAGATGAACCATGAGAAATTGAAAACAAAGTTAGCATCTATTGAACCGAATTTGATCGGCATCACTTCTATGACACCAACAATACAATCAGCGCTTCTATCCGCACATGTTGCAAAAGAAGCATGCCCTGAAGCAATAGTTGTTCTGGGAGGCCCACACGCCACGTTTATGGACGAACAAGTTCTCAACGAAGAAAAGGCAGTAGACATATTGGTGAGGGGCGAGGGCGAACAAACCTTGCTAGAGCTAGCACAAAACGTGTCCAACTCAAATGGCCTTAACAGTATTGAAGGAATAACGTTCAGAAATAATGGACAGACAGTTCGCACGCCCAACAGGCCATTCATTCAAAAACTTGACGAACTGCCCCGTCCAGCATACAAATACTTCCCGCTAGAAAAATATCGGCTTTTTGGGAGAAGAATTCTTCCAATAATAACAAGCAGAGGGTGCCCCTCCCAATGTTCATTTTGCACAACATCCCGAATTTTTGGGAAAGGTTTCAGAGCGCGGAGCCCCAAAAACGTAGTGGACGAGCTTGAGTGGTTAAGGGATGTGCATGGAGCCGACGCCTTCTCCTTTTACGACGACACGTTTACACTTGACAAAAAAAGGGCAATCAAGATTTGTGAAGAGATCAAAAAGAGAGAGATTGGTCTTCCGTGGGATTGCCAAACAAGAGTCAGCCAAGTTTCTAAAGAGATTTTGGCCAAGATGAGGGAAGCAAACTGTCAACAAGTTTTTTTTGGAGTCGAGTCAGGGTGCCAAAAAATTCTAGACGCCGTGAAAAAAGGAACAACCGTTAAACAAAACGAGACAGCAATTAGATTGGCAAAGGATGCAGGTTTGTTCGTCGCCGTCTCCGTGATGGTTGGATATCCTGGAGAAACAAAAGACATGTTGAAGCAGACCATCGATTTTGTCAGGAAAACAGAGCCGGACGATGCATATCTGTGTGTAGCAACTCCGTATCCAGGCACCGAACTTCGCAGTCTCGTAGAAGATCTGGGATGGGCGATGTCAAATGATTGGAGACTCTATGACACAACAACGCCGGTGTTTGACAATCCTAACTTGTCAGTTGAGGAGGCCAGAAAATTAAGAAGTTCTTTCTATGACAGCTTTTATTCTCCAAAATATGTTCTCCGTCACTTGTTTAAAACAAACTTCTACAGTCGAGTAATGGCTCGAACAGCTTTGAACCATCTCATCTGGAGAATCAGAAAGATTTTCTAAAATCCAAGAAAAAATTACGAGCTGTCATTGTCTTAAGTTTTTGGTACTACTGATTTACGAAATAGTATGATAAGTGTAGGCGTTGGAGTACCTACATCAGTTAAGCGTTTAACTTCGATTACTGTGAATCGTGCACCGAGCAGCTGCTTCAAAATTTCTACTGTGAAATAATGTTTGTGAGAATCGTAACGCAGACCCTCTATTCCCGCAGGCGTGGACATTATCAAATGCCCATCAGCTTTAAGAACTCTGTAAGCCTCGTCAAAGAAACTATGTGGATTCCATAAATGCTCCACTATTTCAGATGCTAAAACTACATCAAAGCTATTTGAGGAAAAAGGTAATTTCTCTGCGTCTCCAGCCACCGCTAATAGACATCGGCTTCTGTGAGCGTGAGTGGAAACTGTTGGCAGGTCTACAGTTGTTACGGAGTTGCCCATTTTCCATAAGCGCTCGCCAATGACTCCGTCTCCGCCCCCGACATCTAGGACATTTAAACTGTTTCCCAGAGGACTAACCATACCAGAAATAGTTTGTTTCCTTGCCACATTAAATGGAAGCATGAGCGCCTCTGCTGCGTGATCGCGTAGTGCTGCTGATATTCGTGAGCTGTTATATTTTTGCCACTCTATCCATCTTTGTTTACTGTAATGCCTCTGCCGATATCGAGTCTCTCTTATGATGAGATGCTTTAACTGTGGAGGATTTGATAATAAATAGGTAAACCCTTGAACTTGGCTTTTAAGCATCTTTAACAGGGGATTCTCCATCTAACATCATCCAAAGCCTAGTTTGGATACTATAAGCCTTCGAAGCCACGCCAAGGCAGTGCGAGTCGTTGAGTAACCATACACGCCTCCTTTGCTGAAAGCTCGTATGACATAAGTTGGGCGGAGGTAAAAACTTTGATGTGCCTTATCATGGATTTCTCTAAGTTCCTCCATGCTCATGGTTGGAGACTCAAAGGTGGGTGTAGCTGTGTCGTACTTGTTGAAGTCATGGATTTTTAGCCAGCCCATCTTCGTTACATAATCGTACATGGGAGTCCCTGGATAGGGTGTAGCAATGTAGATTCCAATCTCGTCGGGGTTTATTTTTTCCAAAAGTTTTACGCTTTCCCATGCGGTTTCCTTAGTTTCACCCGGAAAGCCGAGAATAATGCTTGCAACGGCTATCAGTCCAGCTTCTTGTGCCCACTTAAAGGCGTTAAGAGTCTGTTGGGTTGAAATCCCTTTTCCCATGGCGTCTCTAATCTTCTGTGAACCCGCCTCGACACCGAACCATATGGCAATGCATCCGGCTTCTCTCATTTTGAGTAGCAAATCTTTTGAAACCATATCCACACGGGTTTCACAATCCCACTTTATCTTTAAGCCTCGCCTCAGAATTTCGTTACATATCTCTTCGGTTCTTGCTTGGTTCACAGTGAATGCGTCGTCATAGAAGGTGTATTGCTCTTCGCCGTATTTTCTATGGAGATACTCAAGTTCATCTACGACTTTTTTTGGGCTTCGCATTCGGTATTTTTTCCCAAACATCCTTACGGCTGTACAGAAGTCACACCAGAAGACACATCCTCGGCTTGTCATAACTGGAAAAATAATATTTCCGTATTTATTGAATTGCTCAATAGGGAAAAGATGAACGGCTGGATACGGGAGTTCGTCAAGGTTTTCTATGTAAGGTCTGTCTGGGTTTTTTACGATTTTTCCGTCTTTTCTGCAGGTCGTTCCCACCACATCATGAAAACTTTTGCCTTCTTCTAGACGTTGCACCAACTCCAGCAACGTATTTTCTCCCTCTTTTCTTACAACAACGTCTAATTGTGGGCATTCTTGCAAAGCGTTATCATCCCAGAATGTAACATGAGAGCCTCCAAGAACGGTTAAACAATTTGGCAAAGCTTTCTTAGCTACTTTAATTATGTTGAGGGCAGATTTGTAAGTAAGAGTAGTGGAGGTTAACCCAATAACATCGGGTTGACGTTTACGAAGTTCGTTTTCCACCTCGCTTAATGTGAGTTTGAGGGCTTGACAATCGATGACGTTGACATCGTACCCGCTTTGTTCTAGGACGGCGGCAAGGTATCCGATGCCCAAAGGGATGAACGGTGGGTGTCGATGAGACCCTGCTGGGTAAGGTGGGTTCACAAAAGTTACTTGCATCCTTACAATTCGTCCTCAAATATTTGCGATTAATAGACAAAAAGGGTTATTAATAAAGATAATGTGGATAACTTTCCAAAAATGTCCGTACGCATTTTAACGTATTATGTAGAGCATCTAATGAAGTTTAATAACAGGTGTCATTCCAAAAATAAATTTCAGAATATTTTTCCTCAAAATTGAATCGGGCATCGTTATAAATTATATCTAAGTTTAAACCGTATCTTTTTATCAGTTCATTCATGTTGTTCCAAATCACAGGAGATAAATCATCTGGAGGCCAGACGCCCCATATCTGGTCATTTAGGTGTCTCATGCCCCAACCGTAATCCTTTGGGAGAACAAAAGATACTTCTCCATCGATCTTTTTAAGAAAATTTTGCTTGGGCGAGTGAATTATATTCCAGAAGGTTTCCATGGCGGCGAAGTGTTCTTCCTCTAGGATGCCGAACATTTGATCGTATGGATAATTGAATACAATAACATATTTGCCTCCTGCTTGGTAGGCTACAAGCATGTCCTGAAGCATTTCGGGTCTAGTCTCGTAGACTCCTTTATCAATGTCTTCTGGATCTCGGCTGTTCCATACAATAATTACTCCCCAATCTTTTCCTTGTACGTTTGCGGCACCCCTGCCAAGGGCTATATGTTTGGTTCTGTCATGCTTCCATCCCAGCTCAACGAAGACGCTGTCATACCCCGCTAAATAATCGAATCAGTAAAGAGCATAATTGGAAGTAAAAACAGAAAGGTTGTTGTTATTTACAATCTGCATGTCTGTAACGGGGATGACCGTTGTAAAACGATTTGTTGCATCGCTGTAGTCAGAAACATTCACAAAAAGATTCACTGCCGTAGGTCCAGAGCGCCACTGTCCTGAGTCTATCTGTTTTCCACCAAGCTCGTCGTAGAGGTAAACACCCAAGAATTTGTCTCCCCATCTTTCCTTCGCAGTGTCCAACCATGGCTGAAGCCACGGGTAAATTAGGTGAGGAATAAAATTGTAGTATACCATAATGCTCAAGTTAGAGTCTATGGCATATTGGCTGATTTCATTCAGTGCCGTCTCGTTGAGGGATACGTCCCAATTGTTTATGAGAAAAAAATTTGTGTGATCCTTAACTTTGTCGATGCGAAGCTTCGCTTGGCTGGTTGTATTTCCGCCAAAGGAGACTCCAAAAAATAATTCTTCGTTCGAAGTTTCATTTTCAAGCAGGCAAGGAAAATTTACTTTAGGAAAATAAATAAGAGAAATCACCAATACAACCAGTAAGAACAACAAAACTAACTTCATGAAACCGCAACAAGATGGCATATGTCAATTGAAACATAAAAAAATTCTTAGAAAAGACGCATCGTGAAAGTTTTGTTTGCCAGCAGGGCACTCGTTAGTCAGCTCAAATTTTTCCAAGTAAATTCAATATAACATAGGTGTATTAGTAGTTGAAAACAAGAAAAAGATTGGAGAATCTTTCTAGTGGTGCTTTCAGATTACTAGAGAAATTTTATAGGCGTTTGGTAAATTATTTAAGTGATTCTTTAGGCGTGAACATCCTGAAACAATTGACGTAGGAAAGGCGATGAACGTACCCGGAGTTGTTATTGCAGGCCTCTACGGTGAAGGGGGTAAGACAACGGTTGCCACAGGAATAATGGGAGCCTTTATGAAAAAAGGGCTAAACGTTCAAGCATTCAAATCAGGTCCAGATCACATAGACGGCACATATCACACCGAAGTAACTAAAAAACCGTCAAGACACCTAGACGCATGGCTCACATCACCAAGGACAGTATTAGAGAGCTTTGAAAGATCAGCCAAAAACGCTGATCTAGCAATCATCGAGGGAGCGGGCGGCATCTTCCAAGGAATCCCACGACTAATAGACGGCGTCAACGATTACGAAGGCACCGCCCAGATAGCCAGAATCCTAAAGGCACCTATCATTCTAGTTTTTGATATAGGCAGCATGTGGATGCACAGAGCCGAAGTTGCCCACGCCATTTTACACGTTTTCAAAGTGTTAAACAAACAAGTGAATGTTCAAGGCGTGATTATAAACAATGTTAGAGGATGGCAACAGGCGGAATGGGTGAACAGAGCTGTTAAATCAGCTACAAAAAAGCCAGTGCTTGGTGTGATTCCATATAACGCGGAGATTATATTGCCTGCCAGACGTGGCGGTCTCATCCCGATACCTGAAAAAGAAACGTTAAAAACAACTCTCTCCGAACTAGTCGAATACGTTGGAAAACATATTGAAATTGACAAAATCTTGGATATAGCTGAACAATCAGAGGAACTGCCCGATATAGAAAACAAAGTTTATCCATCCAAGCAGAGGCAAAAAAAAGTTAGAATTGGCATAGCATTCGACGAAGCTTTCAGCTGTCACAACCAAGACAACATCGACCTTTTAGAAGCATATGGAGCAGAAACCATTTTCTTCAGCCCAATTCACGACAAAGAGCTTCCACCAAACCTCGACGGATTATACTTTCCAGGCGGCTTCCCGGACAGGGTTGCAGAACACTTGGCAGCAAATCAAACAATGATACAGAACATCAGGAATTCAGCTTACGACGAAATGCCCATATACAGTGAACATGGAGGTTCAATGTATCTGACCAAATCCATAACAAATTTCAAAGGTTCTACATTTTCCATGGTTGGGGTTCTTTCAGGAAAATCCGAAATGGACCGGAAGCTTCAGGCACTAGATTCCACACGGATGGAAACAATAAATGACAACTTGCTAACTCAAAAGGGAACTGTTATTCATGGTAACGACTTCCGCTTTTCAAGGATTATAGATATTCCAAAGGACGCGAGATTCGCCTACAAGATGCGAACCGGAAAAGGAATTGATGGCGAGCATGAAGGATTAATGGAAAACAACACACTAGCTGTAGTTGGGCTCATTTACTTTGCTTTTAACACAAAAATTGCCGAAAAATTCGTTAAACATTCTGAAGAGTATCATCACAAATAAAACATGGTTTATTACAACGATTTACTTTAATTACCACTTCTACAAGTCAGCGCTTAGGAAGATAGTTCCATTATGAAAACGGAATACAGATGGCTTTCTGAATATGACAAACCGAAATATTGGAGCAAGTTTTCCCCCATATATTTCAAGTCTTTACCGTTCCTTTTTGGATTTTATTTCAATTTGAACGACAATAAACTACGAAAGTTTCTAAAGAAACAAAAGGAAAAAACCGTGGATTTAGGATGCGGCAATGGCAGATTTTTGGATTACGCAGATTTGGGTGTTGACTTTAGTAAAGAAATGCTTAAGCGCGCAAAAAGAACAGGAAAAGATGTTGTTCTCGCATCGATTTTGGACTGCCTTTTAAAGACAAAAGCTTTGACACAGCATTCATGGTGGATACATCTGTAATCATTAAACCAACTGAACGAAAGGAAGCTTACAACGAAGCAAAAAGAGTGTCAAAAAACTTTTATGATTTTCTAGCCGAAGACCGCACATTTATGCCATTCATATTGTCAATTTTCCAAGATATACCCTTACCCATCAAGTTTACCGCATATTTAGCATTGTTTTTCTCTTTCATTATAGACAGATTCAGAAAATTGGTGGTTTCACGCGGAAATTTTGCGTGTTAATCAAATCTCAAAAAATGAAATCCCAATAGAACGTAGATAATTTGTGGTATAACCCTAACATTATTCGTTTTCACTTTGCAAGCCCATAAGAACATAAAAATTTGTACACAAAATCTTGTTTTACATTTCCTATGCTAAGCGCACGTATTTTTTGTGACCTGTAAACAGAACAATAAAGATGCCTAGTTTCATAAATGGTCACATGCAGCATTTAGCAGAGTCAGAGTTAAGACGATGTCAAACGAGCATACAACAAAAAGTTGTGGACAAAAGGTCTAATTTCGAAAAAACGCAAGTTTATATTATCCGTAAATAGTTCATTAGCATGGAATCTGGGGAAATTCAACATGAAAAACTCTAGCCCAGAAAAAGAGAAAACCTACAGCTCAAGAGAGAGTTGGCCTCCTTACACATATCGGGATTATCAGGATATCGCACCTGAAACATACAAGGAATTCATGGAGTTCTTGTCAACCGAGAACACATCAAACAAGGTAATGGAGCTCCAGCCATGGATATCCTTCTGCGATTCCCGATGTACATTCTGCTACTATCCAAACAACCCTTATTCCCTTTCCTTGATGGACCCCTATCTTGAGGCTCTAAAGAAAGAGTTGATGATGTACGCCAAAACAAAGTATGTTCAAACCAGCGAGTTTGATGAAATAGTTTTGGGCGGAGGAACACCAAGCCTCATGAGTAAAGACCAGATGTTTGGTCTAATAAAATTCTGTGAAGAAAACTTCAACACAGTAGACGACTACTTCATCAAAATAACTGGCTCCTCCAGAAGCTTCGACAGAGACAAACTCGTCGCAGCAGCAGAATATGGCGTGTATCAAGTGGACATGGGAGCCCAAACATTTGACAACAAACTGCGAAGGATGCTTAACCTTCCGGACAGCGCAGAACATGTCGCAGAAGAAATCAGAACCGCCAGAAAACTTGGGCTCTGCGTATGCATAGACATAATGTACAACATTCCAGGACAAACACTGGAAAGCTGGACTAATACAGTGAAGAAGGCAATCGAATTGGACGCAGAAGTTGATGCATATTGCCTTGAAGTGTACCCTGAAACGGTCCTGTATAAACAGATGCAAAAGGGAAAGGCGCCTCCTCAGGCTGACCAAGAATTAACGAAGCAAATGTATACCACAGCATACGAGCTATTCAAGGAAGCAGGCTACAAGCCGATTGGTCACGACCGTTACTCCAGAGACGAATGGCATGAAAAAGAAAACTGCGTAAACGGCTGGCCATGGGCAGGCATCCTAACAACAGGAGCAGGATGCTTCATGGGATACCTCCAAAGATTCTCGTACTCAAACATCGAAAACGCGCATGACTACATAGCAACAGTCAACGAAGGAAGATTCCCAATCGCAAAACTCTCAGAATCTACAGAAAAAGACATTATGAGAAAGGTAATGACAAGACTTTACATACGCTTACCAGTAGATAAATTGGAATTCAAAGAAAAATTTGGAAAACTCCCAGAAGAAGTTTACCCGGAACAACTCAAGCGACTCAAAGCTAAAGGTTTAATCGAAATAGACGAAAAAGAGATTAAACTGACCGAATTAGGGGACCTTTGGAAAGCTAACATCGCATGGGAATTCACAGAACAAAAATAACGTTTTGTTGCCCTATTTTTCGCGCAACAATTTAGGCACGTAAGCACATGCTGGATCAGAGGCGAAGAGGTCTCCGGTATAGATTTCTGCTCTGGTTCGGCAGCCACCACAGATTTCGCGGTACTCGCATACGCCACATTTGCCCTTCAGGTTACGTCGGTCTCTGAGCTTGCGATGCAACTCTGATGCTTGCATGTCAATCCAGTGGTCCTTCATCGACTTGTCCCGGATGTTACCCATACGGTAACCCTCATTAAAGCCGCAAGGTCGGATGTCCC
>SDBS01000508.1_pt1 | contig 37782 bp, 54 predicted proteins | sample 2277091 | NCBI WGS metagenome assembly SDBS01 (sample SAMN10404972, study PRJNA504765) | marine sediment metagenome | isolation source: marine sediment core GS10_PC15, 163 cmbsf | place: Arctic Ocean: Southern Knipovich Ridge | collected 2010
GTATGTGTTAGGGCCCTTACCCCTTTTTATGAGCTGGATGTGATGTGCCGGTGTATGATCCCCTTAGAAGAGGGTATAGGAAATGTCCGCAGTAATGTCCGCCTTTGATAGCTTCACTTTATAGCTAACCTGTCAGTAGATAATGTCCAGTAGTATGTCTACCTTTTTGACCGATAATAGGGATATCCTGGATGCTACCGGTATAGAAGAGAGCCACCCCCTAAACTAATAAAGGATGGCTCTTGTTTATTGTTCCCCAGGACCACCGGCGCTTTTAATTAACTTTTACAAATACACAACTGAACCGCTTTTTCACATCCTGTCCCCCCTTTTTATTTACGGCTAACTAAAACCCCCTGCGATAAAAGAATACGAGGTAACAATACGCACTTGCGATATTGACATTCGCACATACGAGGGAATAGCCATCGCGCTAGGCGATAGTATCCCTTTATGCTGCTGTGCCTCACATTACATAGGATGTTCACTTTAGTTACCCCCTTTTTATGTGATCCCCCCCCCCATTACTATTCTACCTCACTCTAAGCTGTTATTTTCGCCAATACCTTAAAGACTTCCTTTCCTCTCCATTAAACCTTCAGCTTCTAATTCAGTATAGACTTTGCGGACTTCCCCAACATCTACCTTAAGCCAATCTGCCATCCCCTCTACTAACCACCAACCTCCATATTCCCTGAAGGTTTCTAAAACTCTTTCCTTTAAAGATTTTCTTGCCATTACTATTTACCTCACTTACCTGTATGTATAACATAAATACTTACTGTTTGTCAAACCCTGCCCATCCCCATTACCCCTTACCTCCTCAAAGATTGTCTTGTTCGGCCATACCCTTGTAAGCCTCTATGAGTATGGGCGATATGACCGCCCTCATGCTTGTGGCTTATAGCCTTCTTGCCCTTGTAATGATAATGGCGGCTTCCACCACCGGGCTTACCCCCCATAGTTTGCTGTACAGTCTTCGTTATAACCGCACCACCTATTACTATCGGTAAAACCGTGGTCAGCATTGATGCTCCTGTCATTGTTCCTTACCTCCTTTTTATTCTATATTCTATTATACCACAAGTCGCTTTATCGTTTTTCTCTTTGCTATTAGTATGAGCAGCCCCGCAATAATCAATGAGTATACATAGTGTGATGGGATTCCCCCCCAGTTTTGGCAAAAGGGAATCCAGTCGTGGCTGTAAAATGATGCTGACCAAGCCGTCCTGCCTATTATCCTATCCCACAGTAAAAACAGGGCATCTTCCATCACCGATATGGCTATAATTGTAGCAATACTATACAACCACCTTCTCTTTACAATGAAGAATATAATCAACCACGCTACAAACCAAGCCGGTATTTCAAAGTGCCAGCCCCAATGAAGCCCGGAATGATTCAGGAAATATTGGCCAAGTATAGTAGAAACTATAACTGTGATACCCAACAATGCCCAACGCATCTTTGTCATTTTTGCCTCTTCAGATAAAAATAACCCATAAACCGACAACCCCCAACGCTAGTCCTGCTACCAGAACTGCGCCAGAGCAAATATCTTTTATATCCTTTATCCTGCCATCCCTCTTAGGAGTAACCACATCACATAATTTTTCAATAGCGTAGTTAAGCATCTCAGCGATAGTCAGTGTAGCCCCCAGCGTTAATATAATCCATATATGCAACCAATTCGCCCCGCGCATCAAGGCCACTATTAACACGGTGAGAAACAAAATAACAAAGGGATAGCCCACTTTCAACCAAAGGGCAAACCCCCTCATACTTACCCATATCCTTCTAAGCCATCTCATATTTCTAACCTCATCACACCTTGACTACATCTTTTAGCCGCAATCTCACAATACTTCTCTTCTATCTCTATGCCTATACATTTGCGGTTTAATTTCTTGGCACAGTAGGCGGTTGTCCCTGAACCTAGAAAGGGGTCTAGGATTGTCTGTCCGACTTCTGCAAAAGCCATTATTACTCTATTGGTAACATCTTCGCTAGTATAGCCAGGATGTCCATAGTCATACTCCTTAAAGAAATACCCCATCCCTCTCATCTGAACCTTATACCAGACATCTTTTGTCCGCTGTTTTGGTTTGGCATTGGTCAGAAGTGAAGCAAATTGATTTACAAATCCATTGCGGATTGCACCTTCGGGTGTCCACGGAAGGATAATCTGACGGTAATCAGCCCCCAGTATATTCCAATAGTCAAGGTAATACTTTCGGGGGACATATATCACTAACTCTGGCGATAATACCTTCAGATGGCCAATCCACTGTTTACAAAAAGCCAAGTATTTATCATCAGGCAAAGCATCGTCCCACGTCCCGTAATCTTTACCAACATTATAGGGAGCATCAGTCCAAGCCAAATCCACCTTCGGTAATTCAGGCAGTATCTCCCTACAATCCCCGTGAAGGATGCAGACATAATCATCACCATAAAAGGGGTTGGTTATTCCATATTCCTCATACCATCTCATAACGCTTCTCAACTTTATTGAATTTAACCAAGCCCGCTTGATACATCTGTAGAACTAGAGCTTTACAAGAGTCCTCTATTTTCTTATGTTCCGACTTATTCTTACAAAGGAACAGATTACTAAATCTATTATCTGCCCTAATCCCATTGATGTGATGAACACCTTCCCCTTTGGTCAAAGTTCGCCCTAGAGATTGCTCCATTATGAGGGAGTGTTCCTTCTTCCATTCACCAGCACCTTCTTGAACCTTGACTCTAACATATCCATAGTGGTCAAGATTTTTAGAGCCGATGGGCATACGCTCTCGTTTATTCTGCCAAGCCCTCTTTTGAGCCTCACCGATTTTTTGGCTATGCTCTGGGGTTCTGACAAGATGCTTGAGATTGTGCCCTGATATGTATTGCTTGCCAGCGTTAGTTATTTGCCCGCACCCACACTTACATTCCATATTACTACCCCCCATTTATAATAAGGATAGCACATTCATTTATACTTGTCAACCTTAATCCCCATTCATCTTGATAATAAGGCTTCAACATTTACCCCACCTTTTCCTTATCAAAAACCACCCTATCTTAAACCCATCCTTAATACTTAACTTGGCAATACTACCATCCAATCTAGCCCTATATTCTATTGGTATTTGAGCCAATTTATATTTACCCTTTACAGTATTCACAAACAAGTCGGCCTCTAATGTGAAACCATTACTACTGAGTTTATACCTTAATAAGACTTTCCTGCGGAAGCCCCACATACCGCTACACACATCCTTGACACGCACCCCATACAATATACTAGCCACCATAGATAAGCCCCAGTTTCCTATTGTGTTCATACGAGACATAGAACCTTTTGCTCGCTTGAATCTATAGCCTATTACCACATCCGCACCATTTTCAAGGCTTCTTACTATCTCCAGTAAATGCTTTGCCGGATAGGTATAGTCTCCATCTATCATCACAACAAAGGGGGTTTTAATATACTGAAATCCTGCTCTGACGGCATTCCCCTTACCCCTTTTCCCCTCATACAAAACCTTCACATCCAAAGCATTAGCTTTCGCCTCTGTCCCATTAGTGCTTGCATTATCAACAACCAATATCTCATAATTTTGTGATAAAGACTTGATATCTTGAATTACTTTACCAATAGCCTTTTCCTCATTGAACGCCGGCAATAATACTGTTATAGAACTCTGCATTATTTTTAATGTTTTCCTTTGTTTTTTAATTTTTCATTAATCCCCAATCTCTTTTCTATTCTCTTTAATGCTCCTTGTGTTTTAATTAATTCATCCATAACCTTGCTTTCGTGCTCAAACATCTGTTTACTTCGAAATGAGTACAATGACGGAACAATATACTTATATTCTAAAACCATCAAGCCAAAAATGATAATAATTAAAATGGCATAAAACATCCATAATTGAAAACCAGGCATCCACTGAAGAATATACTCCCTTAATGTCGTATTATAAGCAGTAATAACAATAAGCACGAAGTTGACCATACTCACATAAAATACAAGCTGCCCCAGCATATCCTTGAAACCACCTACCCACGGTATTTTATGCTGTTTAAGTAATCTTTTTAGCACAACCATAACCCCTTCCCACGACAGAATAGGTTAATAACTGTAGCCTTTTTGATTGCCCTCTGGATATCCCTCAAATCCACCACACTTGTTAGCCCACACTTCCCGATGATGTGCAATTGGAAATAGCGTTGTAAGAAGCCTATGTATTCTTCAAGAGAAGAGCCTACCTCTGCTAATCCTACTTCTATCATCATTTCAAGATTGGGGTTGTTCCTAATTATCTTAGCCATCCCCTTAAGAGCTCTTGTCTCTCCGCCTTCAATATCCATTTTGATAAAATCTACTCTTTCATCGCCAACGGCCTCATCCAAGGTTGTAGTAGAAACTTCAATCTGTGGGTTTTGGGGACTCCTTAAGATTGAGCTACCTGACAAATTGTGGGGGCTTAGGTAAAATGTTGTATGTCCCGTTTTGTCTGTAACAGCCTTTTTGAATACCTGAATGTTTTTACAGTTATTCAATTGAATATTCTTATGTAAGAGGTCTAGACTTTCGGGAGAAGGTTCAAACGCATATACCTTACCTTTACTACCTACCAACTTTGAAGCAAGAAGTGAGTAGTAACCAATGTAGGCACCGGCATCTATCACAGTCATACCCTTCTTAATGTGTTCCCGGAATATCTTCGTCTCTGATGGCTCCCAAGTATGTGTAAATATCAGGGTCGGGGCTACAGCCCAATCATGACAAGCGACATACAACTTAAAACCGCCTACCTCCGTTAGCCTAACTCCCCTTGGACCGTAATGCCCCCAAATATACTTATAGAGAGGGTGCACTCCCGGTATTTGACCTACCCCAATATTGAACAGAGGTTTAATTGCCCTGCCGAATGCCTCCATTATCAAGTTCATTCTTTACTCCCTCGAGATTACCCCAAATTGGGGAAGGGGTACGATAAATTTCCCCCCAGCATTAAGGTAATCCCTTTCCCTATTTCTGAACTCCGAAATGAAGTGCCAGGGTAATATCAATAAATAATCTGGGTTGGCCTGTCTCATTTCCGCTTCCGATTTAATTTCTATATTAGTTCCCACTGTTCTCCTCCCATATTTCTCGGGGTTTCTTTCGGCTATGGCATCTATCAGTGTGTTATCCAATCCATACCATTGTAATAAGGTGTTCCCTTTCGTACTTGCACCATATCCCCATATGGTCTTACCTTTTGCCTTCTCGGATTTAATAAAGTCAATGGTTTGCTTTTTTATTACCTGTAAGTCCTTAAACCAAGTTATATATGTTTCAGGTTCTCTCAACTTCCATGTATGCTCATATGCCCGTATGCTACGCACTCTAAAATTAGCTACATCCCTATAAGGAGCAGTAGCAAATAAGTCATCACTACTATCACCCTTCCTAATATAAATTCTGAAACTACCACCATTTATGTCATTCAGTTCTACATCAACTACTTTTAGATTATGTTGCATTATAAGATACTCAAAGGATGATAGAGAATAATACTCTAAATGCTCATGGCAAATATTATCGAAAGCCATCTGTTGTAGCATTAAAGGCATATAGCTCATCTGTACTATCCACAAGCCTTCATCATCAAGCACGGCCTCTATATCATCCACGAATTTATGTGGGTCTTCTAAGTCATAGAACATAGCAATAGCGGTTATTATCTTAGCCTTCCTTGTTAGCTTGTTAAAATACGCGGGGGCGGAGAAGTAATCAACGATGACTAGGCCGGCATATTCAGTAGAGTATTTCTCCATATTCTTCGCTGGGTCAAACCCTACTGTCCACAGGTTATCACTATAATATTTTAATAGCGTACCATCATTACACCCTATATCTAAGACTATATCATCATCTTCACACTTGATAAGTGATGTTGCTTTTCGGGCTATACCCTTCAACTCCTCAGTCATTGTTTTGTTTATACCAGAACGATACCAATAGTTTCTATACATATCATCAAAAGGTGCGGTATGCTTGAGTTGTAGTAAGCCACTCTTTGTATCAAGGGTCAGAGTCAATGGGACTTTTATACCGGCGGAAGGATTATCAACAAAATCAGACATATATAAATTGCCTAGACTAAAAAGCTCTACTAACTTCTCATCTGATATCCTAGATGTTTGCCTTTCTATCATCATTACCTCTTATAATAATACCTGTTGCCTATTTCTATCTAGGGCAAGCTGGCAATACTCCTCACTTATCTCATACCCCACAGCCCGCCTGTTTAGTTTCTTGGCTACCCATAGAGTAGTCCCAGCACCAGCAAAGGGGTCTAAGACTACACTAGGCACTTTATCAGCATTACATTTACAGGTGGGTTGCCAGCCTAGAGTTTGATGTTCTGAATTGCCCCTGCCAAATGTAACCTTTGTCCCGAATGTTGGCTTGGCATACTTCTCGGTTTCGGTTTTAGATTGGTTGTGATATTGAACTTCGCTTATCCTCTCCCACGGTGCCCCACACTTACTACAGCAGCCTACTTCTGGCGTGGCTGCCTTAATACATATCTCTGGTAACTTCTCAGGGAATACGGCGAAATGGGCTTCAGGATAAGGCTGTGTTGGGAACTCCCATACTGACTTCAGATTAGCACCATTCCCAAGGTCCCGGGTAAAACCTACAGGTCTGTCAGGATTAGAAGTTGTCACCTTGCTACCATCAGCCCGGTCAATACTTGATTGGCGGTACCCAGTCCTGACCGCATCAGCATCCCAGTAATACTTAGCTGATTTAGTTAGCATTAAGATGTATTCGTGGCTTTCAGTCGGTCTATCAGTTACGCTTTCAGGCATAGGATTCGGCTTTGAGTTATGTGTCAACACTCCAGAAGCCAAAGAAAGCAGATGAGGCTCATCTTCTACCCCTAAATCATAGACCTCACGGCACCGGGCTTTACGGATAGATACTACCTCTGACATTTGCTTCTCATTCCGATGTCCACTCCTCTCAAAGCGCAACTCCCCCCTAAAAGTGAGACTCCGTTTGCCATTGTAAGGCACAGATGACAGATTAAGAGTAAGCCGATAGCCGAGTCTGGCACAGGCAGTTCTCAAATCACGCTCTAGGCTATAATTACGAGTAAAGCCTAACCGCCAGCGTTCATTAGGAGCATCCCAATGTCCATCGCCATCAAGATACCCCTGAAGCATCTCATCAATAAAATCATTACCGTATCGCCACACCACAGGGGCAAAGCACTTATTCTTAGCAGTATGACCTGATACTAGCTCATCCAGTAAAGCGATAAGCAACTTGCCATATAGACGGATAGACATATTATTGCCGTCTATAGTTCGGGTAGCATAACCGCCGTAGTCTGTAGCTATCTTTTGTAAGCGTTGCCACCTCTCCTCTTCTTTGCTGTGTCCTGCTATCTGGATTGTGTCGTCTGCTTTAGAGCCTTCAGCGATGTATAGCCCCGCTAACCAAGCAGCGTCTAATCCTATGTGAGCAGATATTTTAGCGTTATCGGGTTCGGGGATTAAGCAGGTATCTATAATATCGCCTACCTTTAACTCCAAAGCCTGTAGTAGACCTCTATTAGTAGGGAACTTATGGCTCGGCGTGCAGGATATTCTCTCGCCACTTCTCAGCACGATTTCAAGTTCATCCCCTTGCCGTGCCAACTTTGACATTCCCTTTAATTGTGTCCACTTTTCCCCATTCCAGAGTTTAATAGTCTGTGGGTCAAGCCTAGCCATATCTCTAATCATCATTGGCATCTCACCCTTTTGTGTCTTGGCATAAACATAAGCACCACCAGATAGACACCATATAATAACTGACCTTACCCACCAGCCATCTTCTTGAGCTGCTATGGCTACCCTGAAGGGTATGAGGCAGAGGTCTTTGGGCTTCAGTCCCTTTACAGCACCAACCCTTGTCATTCCTTTCTTCTTGGGCTTGCCGTTCTCTTCCCAAGTAACAGGCTCCATCCCTGTGATAGCAGACTGCGGTTTTCTATTTGGGTTTTCTGCTACTCCCCTGCATTCCTTATTCTCATTTGCCCCGCCTGAACCAGCATAAGAATCGCCGATGTTCCAAAACACAACCCCATCCTTTCTAAGGGCTCGTCTAATCTCCCTTAATATCTCAATGGTATGCTCAATGTATAATTCAGGTGTTGGCTCTAACCCATAAGCACCTTTCCAAGCACCACAGAGAGAGCAGGTATTTGTAGAAGGCAACTCAAGCCCCAAATTACCACCTACAGTAGCCTCTTTACTGTTAAGGTTTACAATATCGCCAGCCTTCCGGCTTCTGCGTGGTGGTGTGCTGCTCCATTTATGCTCGCAATTCTTATCTCCACCCCATATCAATTCCTGCTCACCAGAGTATTTACGCAAGCCCCAGTAAGGTGGTGAGGTTACTACGCATTGAACGAACTCATCGGGTAAATCGTTCTTCCTGAAGTCTATATTATAAAGAGTATCGTGTAGGTCTTCATAATAAGGCTTAATCCCCGTTTTTAACATTCTACACTCCACCTCCATGAACAACCAAAACAAGGGGAAAACCTGCCATCCGTGTTTTTCTTCAAAGCAAGTAACTGTTCTGGCTCAATAGTCGTACCCACAGGTCTTTCAGATTTGATAAGTAACCTCCTAATCTCCTTGTAGGCTTCCCCTTGCCATATTTTGCCAAAGTCGTCTGTTAATATATTGCCCACTTCATAATTCGTGGCTGGCACTTTATAGGCAACCCCATTGTAATATCCTATTCTGTCTGTTCCTGCCATAAAGCAACAAGTCTGAATAGTTCCTCCAATTTGGATATAAGGAAACAAGAACGGGAACATACATCTCTTAAAGTAAGAGGTTACAAGCCACGGCTCGTACCAACCTATATTAGCCTTCTTTGCCTTGTCTTGGGCTATTTTGAGAATAGGGTTCGCCACTGCCGGATCAGGATAAGAGGGAAGATACCTTTTGAGTGTGCCATAGAGGTGAGGGCGGGGTAGAGCTATCTTCCAAGCCCCTACCTCTATACAGAGATCAACATACTTCGGCATATCCTCTACACTCTCCGCAAATAGGATATTAGATAGTTGAAGCCGAATTCCTGCTTCGCTTATTAACTTACAGGTCTTGATAACTCTATCGAACTTAGCGCCAGGTCTCATCTTTTCATATGTCTCCGGATTCGAGGTATCAACTGAAACTTGCACCAGTGGTACTTTATGCCTTTTCCAGAAGTCAACATCCCCTTTTGTTACCAAGGTGCCATTGGTGCTAAATATAGTCTTGATACCTTTTTTAGCGGTCATCTCTATAAGCTTGTTAAAATCGGGGTTCAATAAAGGTTCTCCATCCCCCATCCAGCTAATTCTCCTTACATACCTAAGTTTAGCTAAGGCTTCCTTAAACTCATCCGATGTGAAGTGATTCCCTACTCCAGATATTTGGGCTACGGAACCGCTTTCAGCCCTTCGGCAAGCATCACACGCAAGATTACACAACTTGGTTGGCTCAAAGATTGCCTCAATGGGTGGAAATGGTAGCCTCCTTACTATAGACCTTATTAGCGAATAGTTCATTTAATCACCTCATATATTGCCCAGAATAGAGTTAGGGCAGGGTCATCATTATTCCATATTATAGTTATTGCCCATTTGTGTATAATATGCTCAAAATCAATAAAGGCGGTTGCCCCCATCTGGTCTCTTATCTTCGGCACAGCATACTTGAACAGGTTGTTGAGGTCTAGTCTTGGCAGAAACTCCATACTGCTAAACTCATATAATGGATGAGTCCAGTTCATAACCTTTTTGGTTTGCTCATAATGCCACCCAGATTTTGCCCACTCTAATTGCTTAAACCCACACCTTTCCCAAAACTCTTTTGCCTGCTCATCTGTTGGTTGGTTGTCGTTCATTTACTATTCTCCTTCTGGGCATAGATATACCCCTTTTCAGTGATACACCTGTACCCGAAACTTTTTAGGTATGGTATGACTTTACCAACATAGGGTTCTCCATTTGGGTCAACATGGTAACAAGCCGCTGATATAACTGGCGAATACTTTTGTAAAACACTCCTTGCCCCTTTCAATATAAGCAACTCTGAACCCTCGGCATCCATTTTAATAAAATCTACTCGGGTAAACTTCCACCTTCTAACCAATTCATCTAATGTTGTTACTCGTACCCCCACAAAGTTTTTGGTTATATAAGCCATACTATGAACTGCACTACTTGGGGATGTATAGAGTTTTCCTTTTCCAACATAGTCTAATAGTGCCACTTTTTCTACCCTAGTGTTTGACAAACCTTTCAAATTCTTCTTTAAATAGACAAGGTTATCAGGAAGTGGTTCCACCGCAACCACAAAACCAGTAGCCCCTACACATTGTGATGCCTTGATTGAATACATTCCAACATAGGCCCCTATATCAATGACTATATCCCCCTCCTTGGGGACTGCTTGCCGGTCATACACATTATCGTGGAATACCTCTACATAAGCTTCAACACTATCTTTAGGGGAGTCTATCCTAATTCCTTTATAGTGATACAAAGGTTTGTTATCAACTATGGTGATTCCTTTGGGTATATGCCCGTGCAATAAATACAAGAAGGGATATAAAAGCACCTTATATCTTCCGGCAAATGTGATTACCCAAACATATACCTTTATCCTAAGCCTTGTAGGTATGAATCTCCTAATCAGGTTTATAGTTGCCATCTTTTATCTCCAATATAAAAGCATCCCCCTGTTTGTAAATTATTCTACCCTCTGAGATAAGTTTGTCCAAACCAACTTCCTCATATGAGTAGCTAACCCTCATACCACTTGTAGGTCCCCTAGCGTATAAGTCCTCCCATTCCCTAGGTCTAAAGGTTACAGTTCTATCCCTATTGTTTCTCTCGCTTAGGAATATATAATTCCCTCCCTTGAATTCACCTGTCTTTAAAGCTACTGGAAGATACCACATATAAACCGTATAGACCTTTTCGGCAACTAATAAGATAGTATGCGTGTCCCCGTAAAGCCAACCCGGGATATTATCAATAGCCCAATCTCGTACTGCCATATCATTGCTTGTAAATACTCCTACCATATCTACCCTATGATTACTCAAACTTATCGAGTAAGGCATATTTACCCGGCTTATATCCGTTTGTTGCGTTATCTCAAATATGAAGCCCGAGGTGAAGAGAAAGTACGGAATAATCAAGCATACCGTCAGTAATTTGAAGTTTCGAAAAATAAGCCTCCCACCCAAGATGAAAACCGGGGCTAGTAGGATTAGCGTAAGGTGGTACATTCTCGTTGCATTTATGAGGGCAGCAAACTTTGGGATGAACATACAAGCACCAAGTAGCAAAATTGAAGCCCCACAAAAGCTTAAAAACTCTGCACTATATCTTTTCCTTTCTTTGATTAGATAAATAATACCAACCACAATAGACAACTGAGTCAAATATTGGAATATTCTAAAGACCTTGCCCCAGATACCTACTTCCATAAAGTCAAGACCCCAAGCTGTCCTTATTAGGGCGGATGTGTTCGTAAAAACCCCCAGTCCAGCTACAGTTCCCTCAGTTTCGGGTCCCTCAACTCCCCAATCGCCAATCGCCCTTTCCGCTGCGTCTGCGTCTCCAATCTCCCCTAACTCATGTTCGCCTACTTCTACGACTGAGCCTTCCCACGGCGCTCCAGTTACAATTTGAGTGGCATAACTAGAGGTGATACCAGTTATGCAATCAAGCCCTATCCCCTGAGCGACTAAGCCATAATAGGCTGCATTAGTTACTAGCAATAAGGCTACAGTTAAACTTAGCCACTTTACAGGAAACACTCGCCTCTTGAAACATACCAGGAATAAACAACCAATACCGAGGCAGACAACTATTACAGGCCCTATAACATAGTGGAACATAGCTCCTAAAGTTCCGAGAACAACTAATAGTGGTACCTTGATTTTATATCTCCACTTACTCACAAGGATAAGAAATAGGCAAAGTGCCAACATTAGTTCCCCGAGCATTTGCCTTGGTAATCCAATCATCTCCATCGACCAAGTGGGAACTATTATAAAAAAGACGGCAGCAAAAAATGCGGTTTTTGGACCAAATTCTTTTTCTTTTTTAAATACAAAGTAAAGCAACCAAGGAACAAAGGAAAACAATAGTGGGAATACTACCTTGTATACCCAATAGCCGGGTATACGAAACACATTAGTTAGAAATGGGGCAATTACAGTAGTACCTATGGCTAAATTGTAGGGATGCCGAAATGTCCAATCCCAACCATCCAGAGCATTGTAATACTGGTAATACTCCGCGTGTATATCAGAGCCTATTAAGCCGGGACCCATTAGAGTCGTTTGAAGTAGGAGAGCTAACCCGATAGCTCCAATTATGTGGGGGTAGTATGGTTCCTTCAACTTGTTAAAGGCTACTAGCCCTACGATTATGCAAATCCCCACAATCATCGCATATATGAATAAGTTGTTTTGGAGTAAAGCCCCTGCTTTAGCTAATGCCAGTATAATAGTTCCCGGTATCATCCAAGGCAAAAAGGTTTTAACTCCCCATTTCCAGAATCTTATTATTATATTCATCATAGTTCTATATCACTCTCTACTTCAGTGCCTAGCTGTCCACCATTGATACATTTCCTCAGCAGTCTCGAACCTATTTTTTACAGGTTTCCCAGTCTTAGTCAAATACCCTCTTGCTTTCGTAGCTTCTACTATTCGCCCACAAGCTCGTTTCCAGTTAGCTACTATCTTGGGGAAGTATTCTTCCTCTCGTTTAATATCCCTTGAGAAAGGACATAGAACACAGCCAAGCCTCTTAAAACCCTCATCATACAATGAACAGTAAGGCAAGCTATTCTCTTTTATATATTGCCAAATGTCGTAGTTATCAAAGTTGAGCATAGGGCGAATGAATACCTTGTTTTGCTTCTTGTTCCTAGAGTTTTCAACATAACATTGGTTTCTGCGTGTATTCCCTTCGGCTCTGCGATTTCCAGTAAGCACTACCCTATCTTTACCTCCTGCCTCTTTGATATACTCACAGCACCATCTCCTTTGCCTCATTGGTAAGCCTTTCCTATCTACAAGTCGCCAAAAGTTTCTAGCGTGAATATCCCATTGGACATCGGGATAGTTCTCTTTGATGAATGAGTATATCTGAGGTGGGTCAATAGGACTGACGCAATAGTGAGCATCAAACTTAACACCAGCTTTAGTAGCAAGGTCGTATAGTGCTACGCTATCTTTGCCACCACTAAAGGCTAAGTAGTAACCTTCTTTTGGCTCCCAAGTTTGGAGTAACTTAATAGAAAAGTCTACCTTATTCAAGCCTGTTTCCATTTCTAATTGCTCTAATCCCATAACCCCTCACCATATATTATCTGATACCTCTTCATTTCAAGGATGCCCTTACTTCAGGACCCTCTTTATTATATGGGTTTAGTCTGTCATCTACATAGGCTATATGAATTTTGTAACCCTCAGCTTTCATCCATTTTAAATACTCCTCATACTTCTTCCGGCACTCCTTAACTCTGCCTCTGTGGATGTGGAACTCTATTCTCAATTCTCTTATACCCTTCAATTCGAAAGGTCCCATCTCCCACTCGCACCCCTCACCATCCATCTTCAGGAAGTCAATCTGCTCTCCTATTAGTCTCTTTAATTCCCCGAATGTAATAATTGGAGACTCGGCACATTTAGAACTAAACACAACATCTTTCCAGCCCTCTTTACCAATACCAAAGGGGATAACCTCAACATTCTCCAAACCATTCAGCCTTACATTATCCTCCAATTCCTCAAAAAAGAGGGGCTCCACCGCATATACCTTTTTGGCAACTTTTGCTAGGGGTATTGTTATAGCGCCTATATTAGCCCCTATATCAACAACTGTATCAGTGTCCCTTACTCCCTCAAACCAAGGATTATCCTTTACCCTCTGAATAATTGAGTTTATTTGGTCTGTGACCCGAAACTTATAGCCCCCAGCTTCAATCACATCAAAATTTCTCACATCTATATTTACACGATTCGGGTCGTAGTATAGTAGGTTGGTATATTTACGGATACCAGCCATTTTAGGGCTTCTCTTTAGCTTACTTAATAGTAGTAATAGATTCATCTACTCCCCCTGACATTATATGCGGATATATATAATAAACTATTAACCAAATGCTAATCATCCAGTAAGCTACCATCCACCAAATAGGCATACTTATTAATAATGATATCGGTAGCCACAAGACAAGCAGCCAAGTTGGATAATCCGCTTTATCCCACCCATCCCACATTCCAATAACTTCGCCATCATCACTATATAGATAACCACCACGATTGAGAGTAACGGCATTATCAAAATCATTATACGCCCAAAAACACCCTAACCCTAACAAGGCTAACCATATTATTAACATACAAATACTAAACCACTTCATCAATGAACTAACTCCTCATATTTCGCAATAGCAATTTTAGCTATCTCCTTGAAGTCATAAGGCTTAACTATTTCTTTAGACCTCTCCCCCATCTTCACCCTATCACCCTTTCGCACTTTAAGTATCCCTTCGGCTAAAGCCTCTGGATTCTTCTCAGGCACCACATAACCATTCCCATCAATCAAAAACTCTTGGTGGGTACTCACTATCGGCAATCCAAAGGCTTCCGCTTCCATAATACCCATTGAAGAACCGCGAAGTAAGGTAGGTGATACAAAAATATCAGCCGTTGCATAATAATCATACAGAGGTTTCTCCTCAATATTCTTTGCGAATACTACTCGGCTTTGCAACCCAAGAGCAGAAACCAACATCCGTAAGTTCCTTTCCTCCGGCCCATACCCAACGATAATCAAAAGAGCTTTAGGCACATCTTGAAATGCTTTGATTAGATAGTTAATGCCTTTATATGGATGAAGCCCATTAACTGACAAAACAACAAGGGTATCCTCTGATATACCCAATTGCTTTCTTACTACATCCCTTTGCCCTGCGATACTTTTTATAAAATCTATATCAATACCAACCGGCATTATAAATGTTCTATTTTTGCTTATCCTATAAGCTCTAAGCATCCAGTCTAGTTGCCAATCTGCTATGACAGCCACAGCATCCGCTTTCCGCCCACAACTCCTTAAAACGAAAAAGAGTAATCTTCTAATATCCCTACCCCCCATTTGGAACAATTCATTACTGAATGGTTGAAACAAAACTGGCTTTCTATTCTTTTGCCTTAAATAAAAGTAAGGAAGAACATCACAGGAATGCAATATATCAAAATCCTTATTCTTCAGATATCGGGCAACATTATATGAATATAATGCCTTTGATACCATACAAGGGATAGTTGGTCCAACAACCCTCACTCTTGGTCTAACAACTTTTACTTGAGGTAGGGGTACATCTACATTTCGGGGCATAATCTCATATACCTTCCTCATCCCATAGTTTGAATCAACAATTATCTCTACATCAATATGATTTAGAGCCAAGTGTTTTGCTAAAAAGTAAAAGTATTTCGGTATGCCACTATATCCATCTGTGGCATAAGCAGTTAATACAACACGCATATTACTTCCTTAATCTACAAGCATTATTTCGTGGCTACTTTTCTTGCGACCATCTCCAATAACTATCTTAAAACAACCCTCTCGGTGTTTTACTGGAGCCTTGCCGAGAACTACCATTTTGTGCATACTTTTTACATCCTTTTCCCCATAGTCCCGTAGAGTATCAAAGAGCATTGTTCGGAGTAATTTATTATCCCCCCCCCCCAATTTTTCAACCATTTTATTAGCGAGTTCATCGCACAGTTTTAAGTGTTCTGTTTTATCAGCAGGTTTCATAACTATTGTGCGAACCCCTTCTTCATTTGTCACATCAGAGGCAATATCATATTCATTAATATGTCTTGATACGCCCTTAGTCCCCATAGCCTTTTTGTTCCGATAAAATGACAGATTCTCAGATGGTTCCATTTTCGCCTCCTTATTATTTATTCACCCTTAAATCACTATCAACCATAATCCTAACCAAGTCCTCAAACTTGGTTTTGGGTATCCAGCCTAATTGTTCTTTGGCCTTTCTTGCATCAGCCAATAATAAATTAACCTCACTTGGTCTCATATCTTTAGGGGTATCTGACTTGACATACTTTTGCCAATCAAGATTAAGATATTCAAAAGCAGCCACTACAAAATCCTTAACTGAATGAGCTACGCCAGTTCCGATAACATAATCATCGGGCCTACCCTGCTGGAGCATAAGCCACATAGCCTCCACATAATCAGGTGAATAGCCCCAATCCCTTCTAGATTCCATATTGCCCAGCTCTAATATGTCCTGTTTCCCCAGCTTTATACGAGCCACAGCATTGCTTATCTTCCGGGTAACAAAATTCAACCCACGCCTCTCTGATTCATGGTTAAACAATATCCCACAACAAACAAACATATCGTATGATTGGCGGTAATTAACCGATATATTATGAGCATATATCTTGGCAGCACCATATGGGCTTCTTGCCATAAACGGGGTATCTTCATTCTGTGGCGGCGGGGCATTACCAAACATTTCACTGGATGATGCTTGGTAAATTTTACTCTGTGGCGAAAACGCCCTAGACGCTTCTAACAGCCTTGTTACCCCAAGTCCCGTGATTTCGCCTGTATATTCGGGGATATCAAAACTTATCCTGACATCACTTTGCCCGGCTAGATTGTATATCTCATCTGGTTTTACCTCATTTAGTATGATACAAAGACGATTCTCATTAGCAAGGTCGCCATAATGTATATGTATCTTGCCTAATAAATGGTTGATATTTACAACAGGGTTCACCCCACGCCTCAAAAGACCGTGAACTTCATACCCCTTTGATAGTAATAACTCTATTAAAAAAGAGCCGTCTTGCCCATCTGCGCCAGTAACAAATGCTTTCAATTGATTGCCTCCTTAGATATTAATACCACTCGTTGGTAAATGCCCAATTTATTGCTTCTACTGTTATAGGCGATATAGGCATAGGCAACTTATTAAGTAGAAACCATTTATATTCACTATGCTCATCATTTAAAACTATATCAGCCTTTTCAATTCTTACCGCATATGTTATCGTAATATCTTGTCTACTTGGATGAAAGTAGGTAAAAACTTTCTCACCCGCTAAATAATCTTGTGATATAACTATTCCCGTCTCCTCATCTAATTCCCGTATAGCCGCCTGTTTTGGAGTTTCCCCTAGCCGTATATGCCCTCCAGGTATATCCCAATATCCCTTCAGAGGGTTGATATTCCTCTTCAATAGCAGTACCTTTTTCCCGCTGATAACAACCATATCAGAACCAGCTATGGGCATCACCCTAGTTATCTCTTGATATAGTTTCCTTGGTATTGGTATATCTCTTTTCATAGTACCTCCTTATATAGTTTTACATATTCATCTAGTGTAGTATCCCAATTATGGGACTTTGCCCATCTATAGTTACCTTCCAAATCAACACCCCTGCATAATTTTTCAAGATACCTCAAATTGCCAAAAATTTCACTCAAATTCTCAACTATAATACATCTTTTTTTTACTTCCCACGGCATTATGGCATCATCTAAAACAATTACAGGTTTCTTGCAAGACATCGCCTCAACCGGAGGCAACCCGTATCCTTCAATCGCTGTAGGAAATACAAAAATACTCAATGAATTATAGAAGTCAACAAGCTCATTGTCTGGTACAAAGTCCAAAAACTTAATCCTTGGGTCTCCTTGTGCCAATTCCTTTAGCCCCTGTTCGTCTATCCCCCTACCACCCAAGACTAACTCCCCATCTATTTTACTATTCTTAAATGCGGTAACTAACAAATCTACTCTCTTCCGTCTGTCTAACTGGCCTAAATATCCGACTCTGAATATTTTATCTTTTTTAGGAAAGGGCATTAGGTCATCACTAATGCCCAATCTAATAACTCTTACCTTTTTCTCATCTACATTGAAATGCTCTATAAACTCCTGTTTTACATGTTCACTTATACAGATGACATATCTGCACTTTGCGGCTTGCTTACATCCAATGGCAAAACAAGCTCTAGCGATAGTATATTTGGCTCTGTTCCCGCCCATACTAGCGCCATGCAATTCAGGATGCACTATAGGTATAATATCTAAGATGGTTGCTATGCCTTTGTTTTTGGGTATCCAGATGCTCTCCATCGGGGTGATAGAGTGATAGACATCATACCATTTTGGCACCCTAAACAGATTGTCAATAAAGGTATACTTAAAGTATCTTGCCAACCCTGGCTTATTAGCAGAAACGGTTTGTACGCTGTTTCCTCTCTTAACCAAGCCATCCCTAATCTCGATAGATACCCTCCCTATTCCGCCACTATCAAGTGCGAATCTTCTGGTTAGTAAACAAACCTTCATAACTCTATCGCCTTCATTAGATACTTCCCGATGTATTCGTTTCGTAACGCTCAATAATAAGGTGTGCGAAGTCCAATAAATCTACTACTCTTGACCCCTTTGGATGCAAAGTCACCCACAATTCAAGGTTCTCAGGCTCGTTTTCACCGTTAATGTCATTTTTATGATGTACCGTTTCCCCTAGTAAAAGCCCCCTGCCAAGTATTTCTTCCATAACTAACCTATGTACATATTGTCCCTGCCTTTTACCATCCACATACCTTCTAACATAACCCTTTTTATCAACATAATCATGCCTCTCACGGACAGGCTTATCTGTTGTGCCATGTGCCCGCATCCGCTTATAATGAAGTGAACAAAGTCCGAGACCAAAGTGTTTCCTTACGCAATCTTCTACCTTGCAATTCCCTCTTTTCTTACTCATGTCTTAATTATACCAAGACATCTCAGTAATTGCAACCCTATGTATTCGGTATAGGCTGGGGGGATTGCTTGGGTTAGTTCCTCTTTTATCATCCAATCTATACCCATAGCATCCTGCCAAGTGGCTAACCGACAATCCTTACTATTCCCACCGTGTCCTGCTACAGTAAAATAATTGCCTGATTGAATGGGGTTTTTAATAAGTAAAGGCGAGGGCAAGAGCAATATCTCAAACCCATATAACTCAAACCAGCGTTCACGAATTACCTTTAACTCAAACATTGTCCCCAATAATCGGATATAGTTACTCATTTCAGCACTAGGGGTATTCTCCAAGATGAATGGTTTGCCTGTATCAAGAAGCATAGAGCGACAATTAACAAGCTGGTCTGTTTTCTCATATACTACTGGAGCATCTATCCAACGCCTTGCACTCCAAGTATTCTCATAACAAGGTGGGCTTGCATGGTAAGCGTCATAACCTTCAAGGGCAAACTCCAACGCATCAGCTTGGTAGAACTTGAAGGGATAATGAGGCTGTGGTTTAATATCCACGCCTTCAACATCAAAGCCGGCCTGGTAATATCCCATACTAGCCCCACCAGCACCACAGAATAAATCTAATAATTTAGGTTTCATAACTTCACCCTAGGTAGTAGTTGCCATACTCGTTTTATACCTCGTTTTATTCCCGTGACATCTTTCAGGTCGATTAAAACCCTAACAAGTTTGATAGGATTCCCCAACAGTTGCCAAAGTTTTTTCCTCGATACCATATTCCCCAGCACCACAGCATACTTATCAATCTCCTCCCCAGTTAGAGCCTCTGTTCTACATAAGACCTTATCTATCTCAATCTCGTCAAAGGAATCTATTAACAAGTGCCCCGATTGCTTTACTTCTTTGTAGAGTTCAGTCCCCGGGTATGGTATTGCCCTAGTGAAGCCACACCAATCGGGTTTTATTTCTTTCCACAACTTGATACTCTTCAGTATTGTCTCCTTTGTTTCTCCAGGTAAGCCAATGATAAAACTAGCCTCTGCTTTTATGCCCGCTTCTTGTGTCAACTTAAAAGCCCTTTTTATCTCATCTACTGTAGTACCCTTGTGCATATTATCTAGCATCATCTGACTACCACTCTCTACGCCATAGAAGATAAGCCAAAAACCTGCCTCTTTCATTAACCTAAGCAAGTCTGAGTCGATTAGCTGTTTATTTACTCGAAAGGAAGTTCTGAAGCACAACTTCTTATTCAATTTTCTCTTAATTATGAGACTCAAGACTTCCTCTACCCACTTCCTATTTAAGTTAAATGTATCGTCATGAAAAAAGACCTCTTTAATTCCCCAATCCCTTGCTAATCTCTCTGCGTCATCAATTACCACAATGGGATCCCTATATCTTATAGCTCTACCAAAAACCGACTTTGCACAAAATGTACACTCGAAAGGACATCCCCTTGACCCCATTACGAACATTGCTGGTCTTGGACCTGGTGGGTAATCTCCTGTGAATCTGTTGATATTGGTCAAGCCCAAATCTATAGATGGAGTGACTATACTATCCATTGGCTCTGCAATAATGATGTTAGAGGTTGGTTCTTGTCCAATTAGTTCACTAATAATGAGATCGCCTTCCCCTCCAACAAAGTAGTCTATGTCTGGGTAATCTTTAGACACTGGATGATCAATTGATATCAGTGCGGAGATATGCGAGCCACCGGCTACAACCCTCGTCCCACTGTCAGCCCGCTTGACTGCTTTAGAAACCTCTCTTAATGTTCTTGATTGGAAAGTTATGGCGGTTATTCCAACTACCTCCGGTCTAAAGTTTTTAACAACTTCCTCCAATTGTTCTAAGCTAACCCCATCCGCCGTCATATGGATTACCTTTACTGTATGTCCCTTATTTTTCAGTATAGTGCCCAATAGTAGGAGCGCCCCATTCGGGTATAATTCTCCTTGAATTAGATACCTCTTCATTGGTATATAAGGATTAACTAATAAGACTTTACTCATTGCCTTTATCCATTATCTCCTATACCTCTGGTATCTGGCTAAAGTCTAGTTCTATATCCCATTGCCTAATCACCTGCAAGAGCCCTTCACTATTAGCACTTATTCCATCCTCACCCAGATTACTATTGGCAAACACTTTATTGATAATATGAAACAACTCATGTAGAAATGCCTCATCTATCTGTGACTTTGGGCGTATAGGGTTAAGCTCTATTTTTTGTGTTCTATGATTAACCTGAGCATAACTACCATCATCCTCTACTTCTTTATTGAAAACTATTGAATAGATATGACCTCCTATTTGAATTGTCGGTGGTATAACTAGTCTCATAATTTGTCCCCCTTTAAAAGATATTTAATGTATAATCCTGAATAATATGACAACATAATGAGAATAAGAGTGCCAGCCCCAATGAGAAGCGGTGTATGGAGAAACCTTGATGAGAGGACTGTTTCGCCATTAGATATATAATGAACCGCCCACGCAATAACATGGTCAATATCAACCAGTACACCAATAATCCCACAGTAGCAGATAACACGAAATGTGCGACCGGCATCCATGCTAAAGCCCACCCAATTTCGCTTGTTACACTGTTTATAAACTTTATCACTCACTTGCTCCCTGTCCCTCCTCAAATTCCTCAAACTTTAAAACAAGTATTTTTAGTGTGTTGTACAAGTAAATATACCTCAAGTGCTCTTCTAGTGTTAGGTCTGTAAATACCTCGGCGTCTATATGGGCTTGATGGTAAAGAGCTGCCCAATCTAGGAACACATTGGCTGTTTCTATATCTAGTGGCATTTGGAAGTCAAGCCTAAATTTGTGCTTTGATGTACTATATTCTACTACTTCCACTATAGGTTCATAATCTTCATATTTATACAATATCCCGCCAAAAAAAGATGCTAGGGCTACGACAATGCATATTATAGTTACAACCATATTCCTTTTACTCATTTATATCCCTCTTTACATTCCTCAATTTCTTCTACTATTACCAAACTGCCCGCCAAATTCATCCAATCCTTCATTATCCAATTCATCCATTTCTTCATTAATAGATTCTAGTTCTTTAATTCTCCATTCATTTAATTTAACTTTCTTTTCTAATTGACCAATGCATTTCTCTAGTTTCTGAATTTCTCTTTGCATTACAGTAATTATATTATGAGCATTTTTAGATTCTATTAGTTCCAAGTTTTCAATACGATTGTCATTTTTTATCCCATTTTTATGGTGAACTACTTCCCATTTTTCTATACATCTACCTAAATATTGAGCCATTACTAACCGATGTTCAGACACATATCCATCTTGGTTAGCCATATGATAATAAGGGTTCTCTTCTCGCATAATTACTTCAACATAACCTTTACGAGAATATAACTTACCACCTTTCCAATGACCACTTTTTTCTCCAATATACTTTTTCCTTTTATATTCATTCCCACAACTCGGACACATAGGGTCCCCCCTAGTACCTCTAAATATCCATCGGCACTTCCCACATCTAGGACAACGAGTCCAACAGAATAGAGACAAATCATTCCTTCCTATTTCCCCACCACGAATCAAATCTCCCTCTTTAGGTATTTCAGACACAGTTATCGTTTTATATTTGCCTATTGCATCTGGTCTATACATTCTTATAACATCATGCCGATACATCTGTATTGGCCTAGTTCTAGTATGTGGCGCACATAAATAACAATGGAGTACCGCTTTATCACGCTTATTATCCCTAACCCAATGTGGTGTTTTACACGAATTACACTCTACCCATATATATTTTGCATACCTACTATAACCTTGGTAATTCAAATATTTACCGTGTGTAGTATCCCCTATTTGTGGATTGGCTAATACTTCTTCGTTAGTTTTCATTTTCGCCTACTTATTTTATACCCCAGCTTTTGTCAATAGCCTTATTTCCTTTTAAATATCAAATCTGATTTTATAGTTGAAGAAGTGCTTACTCCTACAAGACACCAAAACAAAGGTCCGAACTGAGTCCAAATGTAGTGGTCCCAGACCCCCATCGCCATAACAGCTACCCAAGCATACTTCCATTTAGTTTTAATCAAGCAGTAAACTGTAACAAATAACCAAGCAACTGCTGCTATTGGCCCTATTTGATGGGATATTATCAAGGGTATATTATGCACAACACGCCCACCTACTGTGCTAAATGAAAAACCGTGACCGAATATACTGGTATTTTTTATGGCATCAATTATTGCCACCTGACGACCTGTGGTAATTGTAGTAATTGTACCTCCATCTAATGTCAAATCGCCCCTAATAACATCCAGTAAGGCTCCAACATTATTGCCTCCTTCATATAATGGCAAAAGATAACCCGATATAATCCCCATTCCCACTAATCCTACTAACACCCCAGCCACTATGAGAAAACGGCGACTGAAATCACGCCGTGCAAGAACAGTGATACCCAACACGCCTAATATAAACACAGCCTCTAATGCACCTATAAAAAACACGCCTATAAGAGCTATAATGATTAATGCCCACTGCCACTTCCCTTGATGAACTACTGCACCAAATATCAGAAAGCCAGCAGATGCACAATAGTTAGTGATAAGACCGCCTGAAGGAACACCGGGATTAAGTATTCCAAGTATTACTGCAATTACAGTACCAAGAAACACAAAGGGTATTAGCATCCAAAATATGTCTTTGCCAAGACTGCGAGAGACTACATAGGCAAAAAACAAAGCCCCGCCAATAAATAAAGGGGAGACTTTATCCCCCCAAGAATCACCATTGATAAATCCCGACAGCCCCATTGATACAACAATAACAATAAGGGGGATAAGTATTTTCTTATCCCCCCAATCAAGGTTCTGCCAATTATTCCGGATAAATAATAGCACACCCATTATCCATATAACAGCCCCAATAGCTGGCAGAAAAAGCGTGGTATTACCACCAATAGATGTAACCTCTGTGAGCCACAAATTATGTATTGGGAATAGAGCCAACCCTACCCCAATAATAATTGCCCATTTTTTATTTGTGCCTGCTATCATAACTCTATATCACTCTCTACTGAGTTGCCAGTTTGCTCACCTGCTCAAAGACTAAGTCCAGTTTTTTCGTAGCTTCCTCTTTATGGAGTGGGCAAAAAGTCACATCCACTGACTCAACACCAGGAATTTGTAGCTTAGCCTTTCCCCATTCATCGGGTAATTTGGTTGAAAGAACCTGTGCTTTACAAAATGAACACTGATACATTTCTACCTCCTTTCAGCATATATTATCTGATACTTCTTCATACTGGGTACTTCTTCCAAAATACCGCCTCAAATAACGCCATCAATCCTGATAGGTAAATCCTGATATGTTTGAGTGATTTCACTTTTCTGATATAGTTCAGCACTATCCTAGGTCGCAAATAAAAACCAATCGTTGCCTTTTTCCAATAGTGTACCAGCTGCTTACTTGACATCCCACTTGGCACAAAGACAGGATTCCAACAGCTAGTCTTGCGCCAATCATCATCAAACTCTCCATATTGCCTAATATTGTCATAGAGTTCACATCCGGGGAATGGCGTGAAAAAAGTGAAATGTGCCTCATCCAAGTCAAGCTCCCTAGAAAAGCGAATGGTATTCTCAACATCCTCTCCTGTTTCTGTCGGGAGACCTATCATAAAGAACCCACAGGCACTAATTCCTGCCTCACGGGTTCGCCTAACTGCTTCCCTAATCTTGTCTAATTTTGTTCGCTTGTTTATAAAGTCAAGTATGTGTTGTGATCCACTTTCAATCCCATACCATATCTGCCAACATCCCGCCTCAAATAGCAACGCCAATACTTCCGGGTTGACCATATCTATCCTGCCTGCCAAAGACCATGCTATGTCTAGTTTTTCCGCCTTGATAAGCTCACACAACTTGATTAGCCTAAGTCTAAAAGTAAGAAAGTTATCATCCCTAAACTGGAACTCTCTAATTCCATACTTCTGGTACAATTCCTGCATCATTTCCATTACATACTCGGCACTGTTAGCCCTCGAAAAGTTACCGAAAACACTCCTATCGCAGAAAGTACACTTAGCGGGACAACCGCGGGATGTTACCATCAGTGCCGCAGGCAACCTCTTTACAGTATGAACTGGCGGACAGTAGTATTTGGATAGTTCAGGCAAGAGACCCCAAGCCGGTTTGGGCAACCTATCCAAATCTACGATAGGCAAACGCCCTTCAGTCCTAATAACTTGTCCATTGCTCCGGAAGGCTATCCCCCTGACTTTGGACAACGCACCTTCACTTTCGATAGCATTCAATAGCTCTGTAATGGTATAATCCGCCTCCCCAATGACACCAATATCAAAAGATGGAAACTTTTTCATAGTTTCTAGTGGTACTGCGGTAATATGCGGTCCCCCAATGATAGTAACAATTGAAGGGTCTGCTTCTTTGACCATCTGGGCAACTTTCGCCGCATTATATATAGAAACTGTGGAAGCAGTTATCCCTACATAATCTGGCTTTTCACCAATAATCTCCTTCAATACATATTGATAGTTATTTGATATGGCACCGTCAATTATTCGTGTATCAATACTATGCTGAACCACCACAGCAGCCAAACAAGCAAGACCTAATGGTGGTGTTTCACCACCGCTTTGAAAATGCACCCCATAGCGTTCTTCAATCGTCAACGGAGGATTTACAAATATTATTTTAGACATTACCCCATATAGCCTTTAATGCATCCAAAAACCCAGGGATAGATTCAATTAGTTTTTTAACCGCACCATCACCATCTCTCACTAATACAGAGGCTTTACTTACTCGGTAATCATAGTGGAACCTAACATCAATACAAGGAGTATCTCCCCATACCCAATCAGCAAAATCTTTAACATCCATATCTAAACCCACTTCCATATCGGGATAAACCTCATAACACTTGTACAATACCCGGCTGGGAAGTTCTTCGCCTTGAACTGGGTGCGTTGTCCTTATTGTCTGTATTCCCTCAGTATATTTCTTGGTTGCCCGAATACAATCCTCTAAAGAACGAATAACAAGGATATTGCCACGAAACTCTTTGCCCCTTTTCTTCCTAGACATTCTTCCCTCCTTTTTTCAGTGCCTCACCTACGAAAAACCGCAAATCAGTTTCCCCCATATCCAATTCTTTCAATAAATCCATAAAATCTGGGGTAGTTAAAAAAGGCTTTAACAACTCCTCTTCTTTGGCTAAAGGATTCTTCTTTAACCTTTCCTGTAAAACACCTTCTATTGCCCTGATGGTCTGTTGCCTAACTGCTCCTACCCCAGCCCCCCCTCCCATAGCGATAAGTTTTTGAAGTAAATTTGCAGCTATTGCCAGATTTCTATCACCTCCAGCAAAAGATTGTTTGCCGGTTAATACTTTTAATCCACGCCTAAAATCCTTCAGTTTGCTCATAACCTTGTCCTCCTGCTTTTCCCTGAACGCCTGTTATCAGCTCTCTTCCGTAACTTCCTAGTGCGCTCACTTGTTTGAGACTCTTCTGATTCAGAGGACTCCCCACCCTTACCCTCATCAATGTACCTTAAATCACCTTTACCTTCGTCAATATACTCATCTTCCTCTACCTTTTCCTCTTTTTTGGTTCGCAAGGCATAGGCAGCCAAAATGGTAAAGCTGGTCATTCCAAAAGCAGAGGCAAAGAATAAGAGGTAGTAGATATCCCAGGTGGCTTCAGATAATGTATAAAAGTAACCACCTAGAATCGCCCAAAAAATAGCACATGGGAATCCAAGCATCATATTGCGAGACATAAACATCGCAATAGTCAACCCCAAGGGAATAAGTATCAGTGCCAATAATACCATGCCAATACCTCCTTCAGTTAAAATATCATCAGGATCGCCTAATAAGTCACCCCTAGCAAATAATACCCCCGTATGCAAAAGTATTAGTTCACCATCTAATTCCACATCCTGTCCACCAACTGCTACCCTTCTTACTCTAAATGCCAGTAAATCATCGTGCATAATAATATCAGCAGGGTCGATATCTATATCAACAATAACATAATCCCGGTAAAACTCGTACTGATTATCACTATAAATTGTTCTGTCAATAAATACGGGGTTAGAAGTTATGGGTACAACCTCCTCATTGGGAGTGGCAATTTCCCATGCTACCTCTAATCTAAAGTTGTGTCCGCTTTCATTAGCATTCGCAAGAGCAGTATATATATGGAGAGGGATATTGCTCTCCCCATCCCACCTCTCTACAATACTTATTTCAAAATATAATTCCTCATCCACATTGGCCCCCGCGTTCCACACTGGCAAACTGTAGCCACTATAAATCCCGATTTGCACTTCAGTGGGTTTACCATTGGCTCTAACAATTGTCTCATCTATATGAGGGTGAAGGTCTAAATATACTTTCCCTTCAACTAAAACCAAAAAGACTGCCTCCCTACCATACCCCCAACCATCTACACTATGCGCGACAGCCCTATAATAATACAAAGTTTCTTCTGTTAATCCTGTAAGCTCATAGCTAAATTCACCTACCCCGAAAGCACCTGTTTCAGTCCAATTATTAGCATAACCGGAGGCAGCAGGGGCAACATTCCCAGGGGGGTCATGAGTTACCGTATCCCATACAAACCCCCTTATATCATCATCGCCATTACCCGTGGCGGTAATTTCACCATTTGCTGTAACATTTGTTCCATCAACATCGGCATTGTAAGTCACCACCGTTGGGAAAGCTGGTTCTTCCTCAGCACCAAAATCCAGCAAGTCATCCCTTTCACTCTCATAGCTGGCTTTTATCCAAGCAGCACCTCTATCCGTAGACGAAATACGAACTTCATCAAGAAGACCATTAAACCAATTACTTGAGGCACCCCAGATTGCCCCAATCTCTGAAACCCTAGCTAGAGTATCAATGTCATAAAGTGTTTCTGCTGCTGTATCTACAGAACCACCATCTATATATAGCGTTGACAGGTTCCCATCATTCACCAAAACTGCATGATGCCAACCATCATCATTGACTACTCCAGACTCTACATAGTTGGCACTGCTACCATCAGCAATCGCAGCAATTTTTCCTACTGTTTTCCAACCTACTATCATTGTGTAGGCACCCTCTACATCAACCAAAACTCCTGCGCCAGCCATTGCCGTCTTGAACCACACCTCCATCGTCAAGTCAGTTGGAGTAGCCATGAAGTTTTGTGCTAGACCAATGTAATCATTAGCACCATCAAAATCCTGGGCATCGCTTATCTTCCCGCTAGTTGTTATGGCAGGTTCGGCCGCATCCCTCTTGGTGCCATCATTGTCGTTGAAGGTTGAGTCATAGATATGAGAGGTATCAGCCCCATCCCTCATGTGCCAAACGCCAATGAAGTTGGCATCCCAAACATTTTCGGCTACTGCATCATTAGTATCACCTACATAAGCATCATTATCCGCATGGTCTACATCATAGTAAAGATAGAGAATGGTATCAGCACCAGATGCTACAGCAGGGACTTTCACCCAGAGCCAAGCCTTCTCATTGGCATCATCCCACTTTTCTATTTCAACATAACATTCAGTCTCTCCGTCAGAAGCGGTAACTGCTATCTTCTTTCTATTGGCATCAGCTACGAGTTCATCAAAGACAAAGGAGACATCGTCGCTGTTGCGCCCAGAAGATGCAGACAAATAAACAAGAATAGGGAAGCCAGCCAGAACATCATCTATGTCAGTATTGTCTATAGTAAGTTCTACTCTATAAGCCCAAGTGCCTAGCCAGTCAGGAGCAGCAGATACTGGCAGTGCAGGTAGTAAAACTACAGCAATTAAAGCAACTAATAGTCCTATACTTAGAAGTTTCTTCATCCTGTTCCTTAAGATACAACTCCCGTAACTAGCAGGGCATTTATACTAAATCCTCACTTACAGCACTAACATACTGTATATACCCACCCCTGATCATTGCCGGAACAAGTTTCTCTACCTTCCCTTTATTAATCCCACTTGTTTGGCTTATCTCAGTGATATCGCTGGTTCCCTGTGTTTCTAATGCCGTAAGTATCCTTGACTTGGGGTCGCCACCAAATTCTTGCAACTTTTCACGTCCCTCCTGCGTGAGGCGAAACGTTGCATTGGGTGGGATACCCTTCCCCTTACCTCTGTTAAAAAATCCCATTTTTTACCTCCATTAAATAAACTCAGCAATTCTTCCTAGTACTTCATCAAGGTTTTCTAATTCACTTTCCCATATAACTAGCGTCTTGAACCCATAACTTTTGAATAAATCTATTCTATTCTGTGGGTCTTCTCCTTTATGCCAATAATCACCAAACAATTCAATTAGTTCTTTCCGCCCATTTATATTGGCAAAGTCAGGATTTTTGCCTCCAATTACCATAGACCCATCACCTACAAACTTCCATTCGCCGGGATACTCTGTTTCTAGTAACTTAAGAAGTGCTGTCTCTGCTTTGTTAGGGTGTATATGGCAACCCAGTCTTTGGGCTTTCACCACTTTGTCACGCCATTCTGGATTTGACCAAGCTATTTTTTACTTCTGCCCACATTGATACAATGTTGTTCGGCAAACTTCATACCGATACGGGCTTTGCTTTTTTTGATTCTTGTTTCCTCTGTATCTTTTCTACCCTGACCTGCTTGACTTATCTTAAGCCGTGTTTCTAGCGTAAATACTGGGGTTGTATTGAGATGCCTTAATCTATCCTTTTCCACCTCACTGATTGGTCTGCCTGTACGCCACCGACTCATCTTGGCTTTTGCTTCTTCGGTATGATGATGTCCCAGGGCATATCTTTTCCCAATCATTGCTTGTCTTATTTTAGCTTTTGCCTCTTCGGTATGTTTAAAACGATTACCAAAAGCATATTTATTACCCATTTGGGCTTGACTTATTTTAGCTTTGTGCTCTTCAGTAAATATGCGACTCATACCTCAATTCTCCTCAGGCTTGTGTTCATTTGCGGAGCCGACTTGCTGTTGAAAATTAAAAAGAAGCATGGATATGTTATTGCCCGCTTTCTTCTAACAAATGCCAACTCTTTTAATGTCGTTAGTATTTCACCTTCGCCCATATCACCGTATGTTTCTATGTAATTCACTAACTCATCATATTTAGTTATCCCCTCATTAAGAACAGCTAAAACAACCCTCTCCTCCTCGGTTTCTGGGATATATTTAGGTTTCTTGACTACAATTAACCCATCACCTAGATAACTTCTCGGTCTGCCTGCGTCCACCGGTATAGGGAATGGTCTGCCAATAGATAATAATACCGCCATTCTTTTGTCATACTTTACCCTTTGAACCCAAAATACAAACCCAGTCTTATTCACCTTTGGACTTGCACGAGAACATATTACTTTCCAGTCAACCCACGGCAAACAGGTAAACCTATCCAAGTCTTCTACCTGCTGTGTAGTGCCCAATATCAGGCAATCCAAATGTCGCTTCTCTTTAGCGATACCACCCATTGTCTTATTCATAGGGTTGTGTGGCTCCCGCTTATAACAATATCGCCAATACTCAGTTAGATATAGTACACTGTTTTTGAGAAGTACCACACCCTCTTTTGTTACCCAATCATCAGCAGCTTTTTCCATAACCGCACCACGCTCACTTATACCCACACCTTTAGCCACTGCCCTCATACGAGCTAAATCTTCTGCCAATACACTTTCATTAAATAAGCCGGCATACTCACCAAATAATCTCCTCGGCTTCTCATCACGGAGTATCCTCTTCCACGGGAAAAACCGCTTTAGTGTATAAGACAGCCAATTCCCAAACACTTCCTTGCCTGCTCCCGGAGGACCAATAACAAGGCATAACCCCCATAATTCATTAAAAAGGTTGTAAAGTATTTTTGCTTGATTTGTTTCTTCAGGGGTAAGACTTTCGGCTAGTTGCACACTAGCTTCATCTTCGTACCCTTTAGTCTCATCAAACAAGTCAGGGTCGGCTACTCTAGTCCTTGTAATAGTCATCTGCTCCCTTTCTGAACTCTTCCTCACCGGCTTTAGCCTCTGTTTCAGCCAAGGCTAGGTCTATTGCCCTATCAAGGTTCTTGCCTTCCCTTGATTTCTGCCATTGTGCTACACGATACATATACTCTTCTAGTAAGTTGGGAGGTATAGGTTGCACCCTTTTGAATACCCTTTCATACTCATTACTATCCTGCCGGTAAAGTGCAATCTCAATGGTATATTGCCACTGTAGACTAATAAGGTCAAGCTGAGGAAGTAGCCTAGCCTGTAATCTATCAATGATTGTCATCTCCCGTATCTTCTCACGGGTTGGGTTGAAGGCGTAATCTATAACCTTGTCTATTGCCCCCGCAGATACCTTTGCTTCTTGTTCAACCTCTCCCACTTTGTCGTCTACGGGTTTCTGCCGCTTTAATTTGTCAGCGTTTACCTTAATCGTCTCTGCCATTATTGCCCTCCTACCACACCCAATGCCTTCATTATAGCATCTAATTTATCAGATAAATCGCCTAAATCACCTATAGACGACACTATGGGCATAATCTGATACAGAGTAACTGCTAACAGGATTATTATCAGCCCCAATCCAATATAAACAATCATAGGATTAGGTCCAACTACCTTCCCCAATTTCGCACTAACATTCTTCAATAAGTCCACCAAATCAGTGCTTACTGTAGCAAGTGCTTTCATCACGCTAGAACGCATAAGGTCTCCTAGCGTGGCAGGATTAGCAATCATCTCTCTTGTAGGGCCTGTAAACAACCCTTTTGCCATCCCAGCAATGCTCTTCTTTGTCTCATCATCAATCTTATACTTATTTTCCTTATTCTCTACCAACGACTCAAGAAACTTCTTGACATTTGGGCTAGCAATATTTTCCTGATGTGGACTACGATTAAGCATCGGCTCCCAATCACCCTCATTGACGATAGCCAACCGTATCGTTTTCTGTAGAAACGCAGGTACAAACCCAACCCCAGGATACGGAACCTCAATCGTAGCCAATTCATTCATAGGCCATGTGCGTTCTTCATTGGTTTGTGAGTTTTTTATAGTTACTTGACCACCCGATTTGGGGGCAAGGAAGAAGTCCCCACCACCTCCCTGTTGTGCCACTAGAACCTGAATATAATTCTTACAGGTCTTAGCCCATTTCCACTGGTAGTATGTCACCATAAGTACAAATACCACAAATAAGTAAAGACCAATGTGCCAAGGCATAAAATATTGTGCCTCAACAAGTCCAGCATCCGTCATAAAATTAACCCCCTCTTTATTCTTTTATGTTTCAGCCTTTTTGTTGCTGTATCTAAATCCTTCGTCTGCTCTAATATATTCCCTTTCAACATCCGACTTGCCTGTGATATATTTTTAGTAGGCAGACGCTTTATTGCAAAATCAATCCCCCCTAAAAGTTCAAGGCCGTGTTGCCTAGCATCATCTTCACTGGTGTCGCTTCCAAATATTAAAAATCTTTTGCCCTCATTTCTGCCTGTCAACCACCAATAGCTTCTACTCATTTCCACCTCCTACCCAAACCTCTTAAAACAAAATAGCCAATAACCACTACTACTATAATTATTATTGTTACAGGGGAGAAGAAATCCAAATCAAATATGCCCATATCTATACCCCAATCAAACACAAAAAGGGAACACTAAATAAAATACCTAATGTTCCCTTTCTATGAAGCTCACCGGGCATTAACCCTTCCTTCCGAGACTCATCACCACACTGATGAGGATGGCTGCAGCTACTATAATCCGTAACAAGCCACGAATTATCGTAGAGCCAGTGTCTGTCCCGGTGATAACTTCTGTAATTAACTCATCAATTATCACAAAGGCGATAACGCCAATAACAACAGTAATTAATCCTCTTACACTCATTAAATATCACCCTACCTTTGGAGGCAAAAACTACCCCACTTAAACCAATGTCTGCCACAATATAGTATCAGTTGACAAATTAACCCTTCCTCCCGAGACTCATCACGACACCAATGAGGATGGCGGCAGCAACGATGATTCGCAGCAAGCCTTGAATTATCGTAGAGCCGGTGTCTGTCCCGGTGATAACTGATGCGATTAGCTCGTCAATTATCACAAAGGCGATAACGCCGATAACCACAGTAATTAGTCCTCTTACACTCATTTAGTTTATCACCCTACCTTTGGGAGCAAAACTACCCCACTAAAGACATACCATAACATAATGTAGTGCCTTTTGTCAAGTTTGGTTTATCCTGGTTTTATTTGCATTTAGTTGTTTCCTCATTTCCTTGTGATATAATTACCTTGCTTGGTAGCGGGCTAACCTCTTTTATGGGGTGGGCAGTCTTGCCCCCCAATGGAGGTGATGCCTATGTTACAAGGACTCGTTAGAGTAATAATCCTTGTAGTTGGTCTCTGGCTAATACAACAGTTTATCCTCATCCTATTTAGCTAGATAACCATTGAGGTAGCCCGCTACCTTGTCCCCCTAATTGATGATATTGCCGTTATTGGTCTATTCTGTCGTGAACGCTTTGATTTTCTAATACGCTTGCGTGGTCTGCCAACCTGTATGTATGGTAACTTCACGGCATCTCTAGGCTGATGCTCTACTACTATAGGTTTAGATGGCTTGTGGCGTGTAATATCAGCCCAGTTCTTGTAGGGGTAGTCTATCCCTGCTACTTCTGCAGGTGTCCTGTCATTCAATGCCGTGTGTGGTCTGATATAGTTATAATGCACCAGCCAACCACTAATAAAATCAAAGGCTGACTCTATATTCTTTAACCCCCGCATAGTCTTTGTGCGTTGTTTTAGTGTTTCGTGAAAGCGTTCTATCTTTTGTGTGTTATCCTCAACCCTAGCTATACCACCTTGCCGATGCTCTGTGTCTTTGCCATATCTAACATCCAAGTATGAAGCTAGTTTATCCGTTATGACTATCTTGGCTTCTTTGCCAGCCATCTTGATAGCCCTGTCTATCAGTATTTGTGCGTCTTGCGTTGTTCGGCTTCTTGATATGCGTGTCGCTAATATAAATCTAGTCTTATCATCTATTATGTCCCATAGCCACACATTCTGCCCGTCTATCTCTATGACTGTCTCATCGGCAATCCATATATCGCTAACCTGTTTAGGCTTATAACCTTTGATGCTGTCCATAGCGTATTGGGTATATTTCTGTATCCATTCGTAGATAGTGGCAGTTGATGGCATATTGCCATATTCCTGCTTCAAGTTCCTGCGGATAGCCTTTATGCTCATACCTTCATAATACATATTGAGTGCTGATGATACCTGATTAGCGGGTGTTTTCATATGGAATAGGGTATCATCGTCCTTGAACTTGCTATAGCAGTCTTTGCAATAGTAAAGTTGGATGTCTTTATATTTCCCATATTTGATTACATTATCAGATTGGCAGTATTTACAATTCATTTTTTACTCTGTTTTAGCTCTTTCAATTCTTGGTGTATCTCTGTGAGCAAATTACGATACTCCTGTCTTTCCTCTAGTTTTTCAATCCTCTCTCTTTTCTCTTTACGCCTGACACACCAGTAAGCAAGAAGCCAACAAACCAAACCTACAAGAACAGCCACCGTCCCATAATCGTCTGCCTGAGTATATTCAATCTTTATATAGAACCCTAGTGGGATTAGAATACCCCCCATAGTCAAAAATACTGCGTCCATATGTTTTTTTATCCTCCCTAAATTGTTTAGGAGTATTCTACCACTCATTTTTGCCTCCACCAACTAAATGGTATAGAATGAGTAAAAACTCAGAAGGAGCAAAAATGGGATTCTTAAAATTTCTTCTTGGCATCGTATTAGTTCTAGGGTCGCTAGCCTTCGGCTTCTCGCTCATTCTTGGCACTCCTTTTATGTCATCCAATATCGCTTGGATTTTCTGGATAATCACATTTATTGCCTTCGTGGGTGGGATTTATCTTATAAGACATCACTAAAATACCTTCTATTTTTAACTACCAAGTAAATACCGCTACTCAACATCACCAAGAATAAACACACTTTGACTAAGATGTTCGGCAAGTAAGCATTAACTACCCCACCAAGCATATAGCCAGCACTCAGCAAACTAATTACTACTAGACTAATGCCTATCAGTTTTCTCTTCATTTTTTACCCTCCTTTTTAGTAACAACTAAATGCAAATAAAACCTTTATCCCCTCCGCAAGTTCTTGCCATATCGCTTGCGTTTGGTGCGAATAGCTTTCTTGGCTGCCTTTTTGCGTTCCGCTGTGGTATAAGCCACTTTGTTCACCTCCTTTTATTATTTATGGCCAATCCTTACTGCCCATTGCCTCACCCATAGTGTAAGCCTCTACTCTTCCACCGCGATGATACTTTTTTTGACCCGCTACTGTTTCGCTTTTGCTTTTTCTTGTTACTTTCTTCTTGCGAACCAGCTTTTTCTTGGTGTCTTTACGCTTTTTGACTGTGCGTTTTTTCTTTGCAGGCATTTCAACCCCCTTTTATTTCATTGGTGAAGGCTTGGAGTTCTGCTTTATTCATTATTTTTGCCTAGTATAAACTACCCAATAAGAACCCTCTTTTACCACCCTAGCTAATCTAATATTACCTATTCTTTCTTGGAATGCTTTGCGTTGTGCGTCTGATTTTTTAGGGTATGACGCTATTGGTTTAAAACCTTTCCCATTAAACTTACGGGTATATCCCATTATTTTAGACCTCCTTTTCTAAATAATCCCCTAAACCCTTCTTGCCCCAGCTAATGCTAACCCCAAACTAATTATCATCCCTGCCACCATAGCCCACCATATTATACCAATTATAGCCAAATCCGTGCCGAGAAAGCTAATCGGTAATATTAGAAAGCTACCAATCATCCGCAATATAGCTAATCCTATTGTAAGGGCAGCCCATATCCCAGTAGCATCAGCAATAACCGCTATGTTGTAAGTTACCGTCGTGTTCATCATTGCCCCTTCTGGAGTCCTAACCCCAGCACCTACGGCGTGGGGTACTGCTTCTGTATCGTCAGTACCACGAATTAAGGGATTGACAACATCACCAACTGCTAATGTTTGTGTAAAGTTATTCCCATCTATATCCGAATAAGCTATCCGTTCATCCCCAATAACTATTGTGCCTGGCTCTGGGAACCCTTCAGTGCTGGCAACTGATATTGTGGTATCATCAGCGTCTATAGCCACTGTTAGGACAGTAGATGCTGGTGGAACATCACCCATCATAACACCACCAGCTATAACGACAAACAGCCAGACAAATGCGAAGTACGAAAAAGCTTTCCCCAAACTTATTTTACCTCCTTAAAAACTAGCACGCCTATAAAACAGAACATACCCGGTCAACATTCCAAAACCAATAAAGAGTAAAACAGCTACTAAAACAGGCAACAGCCCTAAAACAGCCCCACCTATAATACAAATGTCAAAGACTATCATCACGGTTTTGCCACTTCCGCCACCTACCCCCACCTGACCTTTAACTTTAAAAGTCGCAGCACAAATTAGTATAGTTATCACCATCCACACCAAGCCAGAGAGCATCATTGTGGACATACCGAACATCTCCGGTAGAGTCTCAACCGCCCCAGGCCATAATATGCCCACATCCAGACCTGTACCAGTAACTGTATCCGTAATCACTGTCTGCGTAGTTACTAAGTTGACAGTTACAGTTATATCATTTGTGCCAGCTAGGTTAGAAGTAATAGTATTTGTTCCCGCCACAAGAACAGCAGGGCTACCAACAATAGTGCATCCACCGGCAATACTAACTGCTTCGCCCTCAGTTCCTTGCTCAAGCTCTAGTGTGAATGTCCCAGCACCAGTAATATCTACAGTATTATCCCCTTCCACTAAGTCTAGGGGTGAAACTGGTAGTGTTCCTGTCCCATCTTCTATTGTCGCCCCAAAAACCGTTGAATAATCCAAATCCTCCTGTGTTTGTGTCACTGTGGTTATAGCAAAACAAGATGGGGCTATTATCCGCAGGTTCTGTACGACATTCTCAAAATAACTCTCTCCCGCAGTGGTTAGTCGAGAGCCTAATACAGTTCCTTCTACCATCTCTATTGGACTCCAAGCGGTATTAAGGATTTCAGCAAATGTTAAAACCCTTATTGCTAATAGCGTTGCCGAATCTCCTGTCGTCTGCCAGAAGTCTATCCCTGCTGTAGTTTTTGGCGGATCGCCTGCCCATCCAGACGCTACAGTAGGATTACCCATCAACCAGACTTCGTGAAGTGCTATGTTGGCACTGTCTATAGCATAGGTAGTTACATCAGCCGCACTAATATAAATCCAAGCCATTCCCCGCTGATAACCATTGTCGGTATAACCTGCCCCTATATAAGTATAAGGGGCAACCGTACTAATCTGTGTAGTGCCATCCGTGTCAATAAAAGACACCAAATAAGACTCGGTAACTGTTTCTGTGGGGATACCAGCAATAGTATAATCTATGAAATAATCCACAAAGACACCCATATCCCCATCTTCCATTAAGTTCTCATAGATATAGACCGCCAATATATTAGGGGGGTCGTCAGGGTCATCAATAGCAAACACAGGCATATTTATCGCCATAAACGCAACTAATACACAGAATAAAACTATGCCAATTCGCTTTATCACTTTACCCCCTTCCGTTTAAGCACTCTATAAACTATTACCATTCCAGCCAGATACATAACCCAGAAAAGAGCAATCTCTAATATAAACTGCCACACTGGTATGCCCCAATAAGGAACCCATATATCAAGGCTATTCAGTATCACCCTCGTCAATTCTAATGGGGCATATAGCGTTAATAAACCTATCAGGGCTAATACCCAAAGTATCATAATGACGGAGA
>SDBS01000509.1_pt1 | contig 37749 bp, 27 predicted proteins | sample 2277091 | NCBI WGS metagenome assembly SDBS01 (sample SAMN10404972, study PRJNA504765) | marine sediment metagenome | isolation source: marine sediment core GS10_PC15, 163 cmbsf | place: Arctic Ocean: Southern Knipovich Ridge | collected 2010
AGCGATGCGGGAGCCATCCGGCGACCAGGAACCGAACTCGTCAATGGCAGGGCTGTCGGTCAGGCGTTGCTGGTTAGAGCCGTCGGCATCCATCACGTATATCTCACGGTTCCCGTCACGGGTAGACGTGAACATAATCCTGCTGGGAGGAGCCGCTTCCTCTTCTTCCACAGGTATAGCACCACCGCAAGCGAAAAGACCGAGTAGCAGTAGCACGGCAAGAGAGAAGAGTACGTATTTCCTGAACATCGTTTTCCTCCTTATCTATCAGGAATCAAGAAGGACACAAGCCACCGCCATTGAGTCAGCGATTCCAGTGCCCTTTCATCATCTCCGCACCTCCTGGACTTGAGGTCAGCAGGCGGTTAGGTTGTGAAGCCGTGTTGCCCATCGGAGCATGAGTCTAATCCTCTACTGGGGGTTTGTCAACACACGAATAAAGGAAAGCACTTTACATAACTCGCCAAACAATTCGTGCCTGATAGCCCCCATCCACCCTCGAATTGTTTCCCCGAAAAAATAAGCTGCTTTTCACGCCTGTTTTTCCCCAAATCAATTCCTTCTGGTTAGCTACCGCTCAGCGTCCTTCTTTGTCCTCTTCCTCTTCCTCTGCCTCTGCCTCTTGTTCCGTGTCACTCTTCCACTTGGCTGCTACATCACCCCTTATCAAAACATCGAACATTATGCCACCGACAAACAGAATCCCCCCAACAACCATACCTGCAACGCCGCCTATCACTGCGGCCGTATTGCCGGTGTTGTTACCTACTGAAAGAAAGAAAAACCCCGCAGCGCCGGCTAGTACGCCAATGATGGCTAATATGCAACCCATTCTTTCCCTGTCATCGCTCCTTTAATCTGGGTGGAACTTGAGTTTAGCCTTCTCTTCAGGACTTTGTCAATAAATGCTCTCAATGGTTCTCCTCAACACACCCTTCCTTCTCAATGGCCTCTCTAAGAGTTGCTTGCTGCCAGACGTAGACCATCCAGTTTCAAAGGTCGCTTGTCAGGCAAAAAAAAGGGTATACTACTCACAACACGCAATGAATGAAGGAGGAGATGCGAATGCTCAAGAAGGGCCTGTATCTGGTCGTTGCGCTGGTACTAATATCCGGTCTTTTGTCCTGTGGTTCCACTGAGCCCACCGGTCCCACCGGCGAAAGAATCTACTTCCCTGACCCCGTTCTTCGGCAGATCATCAGCGGGAATGTCGGTACCCCTAGGAATTACTTCTATGCCTCGGAACTGGAAAAGCTAACCTTTCTTGGCGCTCCAGAGCGAGACATCACCGACCTCACCGGATTGGAGCATTGCATCAACCTCGATCGGATTTTCTTAAGCTGGAACGAGATAACCGACCTTTCACCACTGGCTTCCCTCACGAAGCTCACCGAACTTCACTTTTACCGCAACCAGATAACCGATGTCTCCCCGCTGGCCAACCTCACTAACCTCACCTTGCTCGTCCTTGACCACAACCAGATTAGTGATGTCTCACCCCTCGCTTCCCTCACCAATCTGCAAGGACTTACCCTTTCTTATAACCAGATAAGCGATCTCTCCCCGCTGGCTTCCCTCGCTAACCTGGACGGACTCTACCTCTCCAAAAACCCGATAACTGACCTCTCCCCGCTCTCTTCTCTCACCAACCTGACCGTACTCCACATTGACTGGAGCCAGGTAAGCGACCTTTCACCACTGGCTTCTCTCCCTAATCTTACTGTGCTCTACCTTACCAGAAACCAGATAACCGACATCTCACCTCTAGTTGGACTGACTAATCTCCATAGTCTTAAGCTTAGCCGCAATCAGATAACGGATATCGCGCCTCTTATTGCTAACGGCGAATTTTCTGTGGGGGATCTTTTGACTCTCAGTGGCAATCCCTTGAGCACCAGATCAATCAATAACTATATCCCTCTGCTTGAAGGCAGAGGGGTCAACGTTGACTGGCAGGCATCAGTGGTAGAATTAACACCGGCAAGCGTCCCTGACCCCAATCTTGAAGCTGCCGTCAGAGACGCCCTCGACGAATCCTGGGATACCCTCTATACTGAGGATTTAGCCAGAATCTACTCCCTGTCTGCTTCCCAACAGGGCATCACTGACCTCTCCGGATTGGAAAACTGCCCTAACCTTGAGCGGCTCATCCTTAATCATAACCCCATAACAGACCTCTCCCCCCTGGCTAACCTCACTAACCTGACCGAGCTTTGGCTTAGCGGCAACCAGATAAGCAACCTTTCCCCGCTGACTTCCCTCACCAATCTCAAGATGCTCTACCTCAATGGCAACCAGATAACCGATATCTCGCCGCTGGCTAACCTGACTGACCTTACCTTGCTTCGGCTTGATGACAACCAGATAGCCGATATTTCGCCGCTGGCTAACCTGATTGACCTTACCTTGCTTCGGCTTGACGGTAACCAGATAACCGACGTCTCGCCGCTGGCCAACCTGATTGACCTTACCTTGCTTCGGCTTGACGACAACCGGATAGCCGACGTCTCGCCGCTGACTTCCCTTACTTACCGTACCCAACTCCACATTGTGGGAAATCCCCTCAGCGACGACTCGTTGAATATCTATATTCCGCAGATTGAAGAAAACGGAGTGGGGATTTCGTGGTGACGCCTCGTCGCCGGGAAGACATCCAGCTTCTCCCACAACCATGAACTGGATATTATTCAGTTATTACATTATTACGTACTCAAATTATTTGACGGAGACTTGACGCTGGTGTATAGTCTTTGTAGCCATCACAAGGAGTAGGTTTTCATGCTCAGAAGGTGCTTGTTTTTCTCTGTTGCCGTGGTATTGACATTCAGTCTCTTTGCCTGTGGTGGTGACGGTGACGCTGCTGCGCCTGTGGTCGAAGAAGAGGAAGTAGAAAGCATCTTCCCTAACCGTAATTGTGAGAATGCCATCAGAGAGGCCATCGGCAAACCTGAAGGCCCCATCCTTACCTCTGACCTGGAAGGACTCACCTCTCTCTCTGCTTCGCGAAAAGGTATCTCTAACCTCACCGGATTGGAATATTGTACCAACCTCACCGAACTCCGGCTTAACACTAACCAGGTAAGCGACCTCTCCCCACTGGCCTCCCTCACCAATCTCACTGTTCTTTTCTTGAACACTAACCAGATAACCGACATCTCACCGCTGGCTTCCCTCACTAACCTGACCGAACTCTGGCTTGATGGTAACCAGATAACCGACCTTTCGACATTAGCTTCTCTCTCTAATCTCACCGAGCTTCGACTTGACAACAACCAGATAAGCAGCCTCTCGCCACTGGCTTCCCTCACTAACCTGACCGGACTATGGCTTGGTGGCAACCAGATAAGCAACCTCTCCCCACTGACTTCCCTCGCCAATCTCACCTTGCTGCAGCTTGACGACAACCAGATAAGTGACGTCTTACCATTAGCTTCCCTCACTAACCTCACCTGGCTCTTTCTTGACGACAACCAGATAAGTGACGTCTTACCATTAGCTTCCCTCACTAACCTCACCTGGCTCTACCTCAACAGAAACCCCATTAGTGACGTCTCACCACTGTCTTTCCTCACCAATCTTACCGCGCTTGTCCTTGAACGAGAGCAAATCAGCGACCTCTCGCCACTGTCTTTCCTCGATGAGAACTCCGTACTACTGGTGGTCACCTTTTCTAACAAATCTCTTGAGCTAGCCATCAGAGAGGCCATATCCAGACCTGAAGGTGACATTTACGCAATAGCACTGGAACAACTTACCTCTCTCACTGTTAGTAGAGTGGTTCTCAGCGACATCACTGGCCTGGAGTATTGCGTAAATCTGAGAAGGCTTGACCTGTCTGACAACAACCTCAGCGATATCTCGGTGCTGGCTTCCCTCACTGATATTTGGCAGCTCTTTCTCAACGGCAACCGCATCAGCGACCTCTCCCCGCTGGCTTCCCTCACCAATCTCGCTGATCTCCGCCTTCACGAAAACGAGATAACTGACCTCTACCCGTTGGCTTCCCTCACCAATCTCACTAGGCTCCAGCTCCATGAAAACCAGATAATTGACATTCAGCCCCTCGTTGCCAACAGCGGACTTTGGGATAGGGACTTTATTACTTTGATGGATAATCCTCTCAATGACGACTCTGTGAATTTCTATATCCCTCAGCTTGAGGAAAGGGGTGTCGGCGTTTCGCGGTAATGTTCTTGCCGATGGAAAGGGATAGTTCTTTATTTACAGCCAGAAGCTGGCTGTAATTCGTAAAAAACACGCTTACATGAGTTGACAGAGTGGGGGCAAAAGTATATAATTCTGGTACTGAATAAGAAAAGACGGGAGAAGGTAGATGCTCAAAAAAGGTTTGTTTCTGTCGGTTGCTGTAACAATAATACTCGGTCTTCTTGCCTGTAACCCCCCTCTCTATACGCCGCCACCGGAAGAGGGCGAAGAGGTCAACATTCCCGATGAACAACTTCGTGAAAACGTAAGGATAGAATTACACAAGGAAGAGGGCGCCAAGCTCTACTCCGCCGAGCTGGAGAGTCAATATTTTATAGATTTTACCGCTCCGAGAAGAAACATCAAAGATATCACCGGTATGGAATATATGATTAACCTCGCTACCCTCAGTCTTGACACCAACGAGATAAGCGATATTTCCCCACTCACTGGCCTTACTCAGATTACCAGGCTCCGCATGAATGAAAACCAGGTAACTGACATCTCCCCACTGGCTGCCATGACTGCCATGACTGCACTCTTCTTTAGTGAAAACCAGGTAACCGACATCTCGCCACTGGCTGACATGACAAAACTGGTCACGTTATATCTCAATGATAACCAGATAACCAGTATTTCATCACTGGCTTCCATGGCTGATCTCACCACGCTCAAGCTTAATGACAACCAGATAACTGATATCTCGCCGCTGGCTAACCTCACTACGCTGAGCGCGCTTGAACTTGACCGCAACCAGATAAGCGACATCTCAGCACTGGCTAACCTCACTAATCTCACCGTGCTGCAACTTGATGAGAACCAGATAACTGACATCTCATCGCTGGTTGGCCTCACTAGACTTAGGTCGCTATACCTTGTTGGCAACCAGATAACTGACATCTCATCGCTGGCTTCCATGGCTGGTCTCCTCACACTCAAGCTTAATGGCAACCAGATAACTGATATCTCGGTACTTAGTTCTCTCACTAAGCTCAATATGCTTTACCTTGATGACAACCAGATAACTGATATAGCTCCTCTGGTTGCCAATACCGACTTTAACGAGGGCAATACCGTGTATTTAAGAAACAATCCCTTGAGTGAGACGTCAATAAATGTCCTTATCCCTCAGCTTGAAGAGAGGGGAGTCAAGGTGGTCCTTGAGTAACCTCGTCGCCGATGAGAAGCACCTCAGTCTCTCCCCTGTCTGTCCACGCATTTGACAAGAGGAGAGGCGAAAACATAAGATATCGTAATCAGCAAGAAAGGGAGGATGCAGATGTTTAGAAAGTGTTTGTTCTTGGCTCTTGTCTTCGTACTGATACTCAGTCTCTTTGCCTGTGGCGGTGATGGTGCTGCGCCTGCGGTGGAAGAGGAGGAAGAGGAAGAAGAAGTAGTAGATGTAGAGGTCAATTTCCCTGACGCAAACTTTGAGGCCGCCGTCAGAGTGGCCATTCAGAAACCTGAAGGTGTCATCATGTCCAGTGAACTTTCAGGTGCCACCTATCTTACTGCGGAAGCAATGGAAATTTCCGACCTCACCGGAGTTAAGTATTTGACTGATGCCTGGCGGATGTATTTTTTTGACAACGAGATAAGCGACATCTCTCCCCTGGCAGACCTCCCCAAGCTTCACACGCTCAACCTTAATGGCAACCAGATAAGTGACCTCTCACCGCTATCTGCCCTTGCCAGACTCACCAGACTCGATCTCTGGAGAAACCAGATAAGCGACCTCTCACCCTTATCTTCCCTTACTCTCCTCAGTACTCTCTCTCTCTCTGACAACCAGGTCAGCGACCTGACACCTCTGAGTTCCGTCGGTATGCTGCAAACCCTCAACCTCAATAACAACCAGATAACCGATGTCTCCGTACTCGGTAACATACCCAAGCTTATCACACTCTCCCTCGATAACAACCCGATAACCGACATCTCCCCGCTGGCAAACCACCCCGGTCTGCGGACCCTCACCTTGAATGGCATACAGCTGGCGGATATCTCACCACTCGCCACCATCGAGAACCTTGATGAAATTCAGCTGTGCGGCACCGGGATTTCCGACATCTCAATACTGGCTCAACTGGAAAAACTCAACACTCTCTATCTTGAGAGGAACCAGATTACTGACATCTCGCCACTTCTTGATATCCCCAGGTTGAAGCATGTGCACCTTGAGGGTAATCCCCTGAGCGCTGAGTCGCTGAATACCATTATCCCTCAGCTTGAAGAGAAGGGCGTCACGGTGTTTTACCTGGAACTGACCGATAAGACGCCGATAACCTTCCCTGACATCTATCTTGAGCTAATGATCAGAGAAGATATTGACCAACCCTGGGGTACAATCTATCCTGCCGAGATAGCCGAACTCACCAGTCTTGCCACTCCTGGGAACGAACAGGTCTCCGACCCCACCGGGTTGGAACAGTGCCCCAACCTGGTCAATCTTGGCCTTAACCAGAATGATAGGATAGAGGACATCTCAGGACTCAGTACCGTCACAACACTGGTCACCCTTACCCTCGGTACCATCGGGATAAGCGATATCTCGCCACTGGCTTCCCTCACTAACCTCACCGAGCTCGCCCTTGAGAGCAACCAGATAAGCGACATTTCAGCTCTGGCTAGCCTGACTAATCTCGTCAGTCTCAGTCTCAGCAGCAACCAGATAAGCGACATCTCATCGCTGCCTTCCCTTACCAAGCTGGAATTCCTCGACCTTCGCAACAATCAGATAGAAGACATCTCAGCACTGCTCAATATCGCCAGTCTGACAGAGGTTCGGCTTTACGGTAATCCCCTGAGCACCGAGTCGATAGATACCATTATCCCGCAGCTTGAGGCAAAGGGTGTGAAGGTTTCCCGTTAACTTCTCTGCACTGCAAAGAAAAACTATAGAAGGCTGCTCGGACTGAACCTGAACAGCCTTCTTCCTTTCTGCCCCCAACATACCCTGATATGTTGATATGTCATCCTCAAGGTACTTCCTCCGGTCCGTAGCGTCACACATAACCCGCCCGTCTGGCAAACCTCGCCCTTTATTTGATGTCAAATATCTAGTATAATCTAACTATGACCAGGTGACTGATAGAGGTGACTTATGGCTGACATTAAGAGTGCTCGCGAGATAGCTATGGAGAGACTGGCAAAGCTGGAAGATGCCACCGACGAGGAGCGTCTGAAATGGAAATTCACTCCTCAAGGGGAAGAACTGGCTGCCAGCTATCTAGATCAGGACTGTAATCTGGTAGCTGAACTGAGTAAATACCAGGAAAATGAAAGGCGGTATGTTGTTGAAGGCGCTGGCGGGATATTGGCCAGACATATCAACCTGCCCAGGAATGATTTAGCCAAGAAAAACAACAGAAAGGCAATGGAGGGTTTCAAACTCCTCGTAAAGGACAAAGCAGGCGTGGAAAATGTCTATACCAAAATGAGGCAAATCTTTAACCATTATCTGGAGCAGGGCGAACAGCAGAGGAACCAGGCTTATGAATCACTAAAGGCTCAATTTGAAGCCAAAGTCCAGCAGGCACTACAGCAGCAAATGGGCCCCACGATGACGATGAAGGTGGATGTAGAAAGACAACCACAGTTTCAGGAAGAGTGGCGCAAGGTACAGCACCAGCTGGATTCACAATACCTCCAGCACTTGACTGAATACAAGCGGGAGCTTCTAGGTATCAATTGAGCTGATGGAACAAGGGGGGCTGAAGAGAACTGAGCATGGACATCAACGACGAAAAGATTAGAGAGGCCGTCAGGCGTACCGAGATATTGAGGGCTCCCAAGCAGAGCCTTTTCACCTTCGGTACTACCAGCATATATTATTACCTGGTAACCGAGCCAGCCTACTCTGAGCTGATGAGCAATATCACCGAGACCGTGATTAGAGAGGGCAGGGTAATTGCGGAGAGACCAAGGATTGTAACCCCCCACTACCTCTCCAGCCTTGAAGGATTCAGCACCGATGCCCGCAGATACTTTGATACTCTCATTAAAACCTACGGTCCTGACGTCCCCGGGCTACTTTATGCCTACCGCAATGAGCCCAAGGAGCTCAACATTGTCTCCGATAATCTGCCATCAGTAGTAGATAAGCTCAATGCCGGGATTGATAAACGTGGCGACCCACTGGCGGCGATTATTAAGGGCCAGGACGAACTCTGGGATGTGGCGTTGATTAAGTTCATCTTTGAAATGACCAGGAACTCTCTACAGGATAACCTATCCCAAATGGGGGCCAAGGGCCTTTTGGATGTTGATACCAGGGGTGTTCCTGCCGATGCCCGCCTCAGGATTGAGGAGCTTTTTACCAGGGTTACACTCGGTGAAGCTGACCCTGCCGAACTCAAGAAGGAGCTTGACCGCTGGAACCTGTTTGACGAATATGAGGATAGATTTCTTGGTATTTTCAGCAAGTGACAAAGGAAGGTATTTCACACGGTGGAAATCTCGTTAATTGAGGCCAGGGACCTCTCCGAAGCGTGGTTTCTTTGCCTCGGTAAGACCATAACTGAAGGTCGCCAGTACCGGATTGAACGGGGTAGCTATGCTGGGCAGCAGCGTAAGGAGCTGGAGCTTGTCGTTGTTCAGGTTGCGTATCCGGGAACACGTCCCCTCGTTCCCGATGTACCGCAGGGCTTGCCCCCGCCGACTACCATGGAGTATGTGGAAAGCTACCTTCCTTACCTGATGACGGCGCACAAAGCTGAAGGCGAGCAGTATACCTACGGCCAGTATCTGGAAAAGCAGATTGCCGAAGTCATCAGGATGTACCGGGAAGACGGCTACAATACCAACCAGGCTTTCATGGCGGTAGGTGATGGCCAGTCCATCTACTTATCAGACCCCCCCTGCCTGAGAGCAATCGATACCAGAATTCGTGACAACCGCCTTAGTTTCATTGTCTATTTCCGGTCGTGGGACCTGTGGGCTGGCTTTCCCTCCAATCTGGCTGCCATCCAGCTGCTCAAGGAATACATGTCCAGCGAGATAGGCGTTGCCGACGGCGAATTAGTTGCCATCAGTAAAGGCTTACACCTCTATGACTATTCCTGGGACTTGGCGAGGATTGCCGCCAGGATTACCGAAGAGTCTGAAACTCAGTAACAACTACCCCCTCATATCCCTTTCTCAATTATTGCACAGGCATACTTGGCATTCGTAAGCAGAGTTTGTTATTATGGTAGCATCATTAAAAGACGGCTTGGGTCGTCTTAACTAACCATTCTAGGAGGTATAGCAGCATATGCTCACAGTAAAGGAAGCCATTGAGCAGAGAAGAAGTATCAGGAAATTCAAATCTGACCCGGTGCCTGACGAACTGATTAACCAGATGCTGGAGGCTGCCCGCCTGGCACCTTCTGGCACTAATCGTCAGCCCTGGCGGTTTCAGATAGTCAAAGAAGGTCCACTGAAGAACAAACTGCTTGAAGAGGCTACCTTCGGTAGTGAGGCCCTTGCCAGTGCACCGGTAATCATTGTCTGCGGTTCCGAGCTCCTTACCTTTGTCAAGGGGCATAAACTCGCTCCCCCGGGCGGTGAGTACTACGGTGCCGATAGCGATGACCCGGAGGAACTCAGCAAGTTTCAACCTGATGCCCATATGTACACCGCTATCGCCGTCGAGCATATGGTACTCACCGCCACTGCCCTGGGACTCGGCACTTGCTGGATACAGAGAATCAAGTTTGGGCAGGCTGCTAAGATACTGGGTTGGCCCAGACACATCGCTGTTCTTGCGCTGCTGCCGGTGGGTTACCCTGATGAAGACCCCCCACCCAGACCACGCGTGGCGATTAAGGACATTGTGCTAGAAGAACGCTAGATACCTCGCTAAGCCACTACCGCAATAATGACCGCACTCATCTTCACTGGTTCACTTGTTGGTGCCCGCATCACGGTTGCACAAAGATATTGCGTTTGCTAAACTAGGACTGCATTTGGGCCGCTAGCTCAACTGGCAGAGCAGCTGACTCTTAATCAGCAGGTTACAGGTTCGACTCCTGTGCGGCTCACCATTTTTGAGGCTATTTCGACCCATTTTTTTGTCCTCCTTTTTGATTTTCCAGTATACTAAGCAATTTGCTTAACAAAATACCTGATTTTAGCCTCAGTTTTGCTTAACAATCTGCTTAACTTTGGACTCTTAGTTTATCAAAATTCCCTAATCAGCTCTCAGTATTACTCAGTATCGTATGGGTAAGAGTAGGAAGTCGTTTCTTTCCCACTGGATCCATCGCCGGCGACCTACTTTCTCCACAAGTTCTCGGTTGGAGAATTCAGATGCGACAAGATACACCCGTACGCCCTGTGTTTTCAACTCGTCTATCAGGTCAACAAAACCTTCATCCCGAGTAATCAGTACGAGTATTGTTCTGCCTGGATCATGCCCAACGTCGCTCCTCGACTGGTCAATGATTTCTTCATCAATATCAGTGTCATCTTCCCAGATACGCCAGCCCAAACTTTCTAGTACATCTGATGTGGCTGATTGAGAAGGAAATGTAAACGCTTTATATAGCTGGTGAGTCATGCCGCCGAATCTTCGTTTCATTTCTGTTCTAATCCAGGCGTCAGCTTCAGTCACCTGACTCGCAGGTACTCCCAGGGTCTGGAAATCCCACATGACAATTAACCTGTAACGAGGCTTACGGGTATCTTGTGGTTCGCGACGTATGCTGAAGAAGGTTGGAGTTACGTTGTGTTCTCTGGCTACAGAATAAATGAGCGCAAGAAAGTTGGCATCAGGGATGGTGGTTCCGGTCTCCCAACGAGAGAGAGTGTTAGGAGGGACTCCTATGAGGTCAGCCATTTCTACCTGTGATACACTAAGTCTTTTCCGGATTTCTACTAAGCTAGACGACTTGAATTCGTATGTCCCTTTTTTTGCGCTTCTTTTCGGTGTCATCACACTCCCTTTGTTGCGGAGATCTGGAACCACATCCCCTAATCTAACTTCTTACTTACTCTTACTCTGCCGTGAGCTGCGATAGGCAGAACTATTAGGGTTAAGCTGGGTGCTACGATTGTCTCTCGCCGCTTTGTGAGCAGGGCTGTTAGGATTATGTATGTTCGCGCGCTGATTATTGCGGTTGGCCGAACTGCTGCCGCCTTTTCCTTTGCCCATGATACCTCCTTTTCTGTTTATTGAGGTATCAAACTTGCTGCAGTCAAGAATTGATCTCCTCGAATTAATAATAACATCACAATAGATGATTTGTCAACAGGTTAGGATAATTCAATACAGTCTAGTATATGAATTGCTATCGCCAATATTACCATTCTGACACGAAGCCTAGAAATCACCTCTGTATGCCCTAACGGTAAGTCGTTGAATGAAACTCTCAGTGATGAGATCATAATTTAGCTCGGACCAGTCATCAATATCTACCAGTTCTGGGAAGTCTCCTTCCTCCTTCAAAAGTTTCAACAGTTCAGAAGCTAATTCCCTATCTACGTCTCCTAACTTGGCTCTATCCTCTTCGTATATCCACCAACCTCCGAATACCAGTTCTCCAACTGGATATGCTGAATGGCCAAAAGGATCCCCTAAAGATTCAGGCGGTGCATTACGGATTTTCTCAAGATTCGAGGCCAATACTAATGCAGTAGTCTGTAACTCCTTAGACCGGGGAGACTGCTCTTCCCTCGTGTATTCTAATTGGAAACGACTCTCTGCCTCATAAAGATAGCCGGCTGCTTTTAATAGAAGACCAACTGATTTCGGTGTTAGGATATCTTCTAGGATTCCAACGACTTCGGCACGTGGCACATGTAAACCGGTTTCCCATTTGCTTATAGCCGATTTATCATAACTATATCCTTGAGCATTAAGCTTATTCATTACTTCAGCTTGGCTGATGTTATTTTGCTTCCTGTAATGTTTTAACAGTTTCCCAAATTCTGAACTCATTTTTAAATATTTATCACTTTTAAATTTTCCCCGAAATAGGCAACTTTGAGTAATACAAAAGTTGCCTAGCAGGCAATAGTGCCTGTGTTAAGGTGATTATGACACAGATTAGACATAATTTGAAGGTTGGGAAACTGGAGAAAAGCTCCGGTGGGAGCTTGAAGGCAAATGAGCATCCTATCTCGAATACAACAGAGGCGACTGAATGGAAGAGACAAAAGGGACTACCTGTTATTGTTTCTGCAATCAAGGGAAGCAATGGGGGTAAGCCCGAAGACTCTCAGATTCTATCGCGAGCGGCTCTCCAAGTTCATTCGCGCTGTTGATTCTCTACAAGCTACCCGCCAGGATATACAGCAATATTTAAATTCTATTCCACCGAATCAGTATGGACTAGGAACTAGGCATGCATCATACCGTGCAATAAAGGCATTCTATCATTGGTTAAACGACGAGTATGGTATTCCCAATTCGATGGAAGGTGTGCCAGCTCCTATTCTCGGTAAGCCGATACTTTCTACTCTTGAAAAGGGACAGGTACTACACTTGATTGAACAAGCACCTTCTACAAGAGATAAGGCCATCATAGCCTTGTTTACAGAAAGCGGCCTGAGACTTTCGGAACTGACCAATATCAAGCTTGAAAGTCTTAATTGGACAAACAGGACGGTTCGAGTGCTAGGAAAGGGCCGGAAGGAAGCTTATGCAGCCTTCGGTGATCTGACAGAAAAATACCTGAAAACTTGGATTCAACAGTATCAGCCCAACGGTAATATCTGGGGTTTAAGCGAATGGGGAATTGCATCGATGCTCCGAAGACTTGAAAAAGCTACTGGCCTACCATGTAATGCCCATACTTTCAGGCGAACGTTCGCCTGCCTGCTGCGGAAGGCCGGGGTTGATACTATGACTATAAAGGACTTAGGGAGGTGGGAATCCCTAGAGATGGTGCAGCGATATACGAGATCAGTAAGCTTTGATGATAGCTTAAAGTTTTATCCACCCTCTCTATTAAATGATGAGACATAAAAGAAAGACTATTCTGGTACGAACTTGCCGGATAATCATTTCCCTGAGTATGCTGACCAGCTACTGACCTACTCAAAATAACGATAAAAGGAGGCAACACAATGAGCGTCAATTGCGAAATTTGCGGGAAGGAGTTTAAGAATGCCCAGGGCTTAAGGGGTCATAAAACCTTCGTTCACGGCATTACTGGCAGTAATACTCAGCAGCCAGTTGCTCGACTAGCTAGCGAGCAACAAGTGAGGTTACTGGAGGATAGACTCCAGCAGCTCGAACGAGTTACTGGACTACGTGAGTCAGACTTAGATTTCTCGCTCAGTGATACTGAGCCACTTACTGACAGACTAACTAATATTACTGAGCATGTGACTAAACTCAGTGATGCAGTCAGTAAGCTCAGTGACATAGTCAGTAAACTGAGTGAAGACGTAGAACCGGCTAAGGCTGATAAGGGGATGGTAGGCGAACTGAATCACAAGTTGAAGGAAGCTCATAACAGCCTCGCTGGTGTTGTTAATAACCACCATGATGTCTTTAACAAGAACTTTGAGGTTCACCGGTCTAAGATTGATAAAGTTCAAAAGCTGGTTGAAGGTCTTGGTGAAGGTCTGAATGAGATTAGAATAAAGCTAACTACACATGGGCATGATGGTCTGAGTTTAATACCACAGTTGACTAGTGGACTACAAAAGGTGGGTAAAGAGATAGCGGGGCTGCAAACGGGAATTGCTAAAGCTCAAGCCCTTGCTGTTCGTAAGCCGACCGATGACTTTGAGAGACTAGAACTGACTAATGGGTCTAAGCATACTTTTCGGGTATATAAGGGTAAAAGGGGATTGTCTAACCCGCATCGAGTCAGTATAGACCCGTTTCTTGGTGATAAGTATGTGGACTTGGCCGAGCCAGAGGATTAGCTATGCGACCGTTTCCGATATAGTCGCTCTAAGGAAGGGATACCCTAGCTGACGGATTTGGAAAGGTCATCTCTAGTTTTCAGTATTTGGCAATTCTGTGTTGCACATTAAGATGAATTGTGCAACGGCTCACACCTCACTTAGAGTTTAGTCAAAGTACAGATTGACATCAAACTCTATAGGCCCTGCCTATCCTAGACCGCGATAACTTGATTCAAAGGTACAGGCGTCGCGTAATTCCACGTATAAGATGGTGCACCTCAGTATCCTTTCATCTCTGATTTAGTTCTTATTCTTACTCGCAGGTAATTCCCAATGGAGAACGGTCACAGAAAGTTTGTAGCAAAAAAGTTGGCAAAGAATGAATGATTACTAGCCGTATCAAGCAAAGTCAAAAAATGATTATTTGTCCCAATTTCTATCACTATAATAAGAAAGCTGATTGTCATGGAAGGTTTTCACAATCATTCGATTTTCATTCTGAAAAGGAAAATCGAGATAGAAAATAAGGTCAGCAGTTTGGTTTACGTCTAACTGAAATGAATCACTCTCTTGATAATAGTTGGAATCCGGGTTGTTGGTTTCAAAACCTGACATGACTTTTACTGATTTGGACATTGCGGAGCCCAGATTTATTACTTCTACATGTAATTTAATGACCTTTCCAAGTTCTGTGCAATCTATGTCATGGACAATGACAGCCTCTGAAACTAATGGTACTATGGTTGGCTCAATATCAATAAGCTCTTTTGGGACTGCACCTAAGGCACCAGGATTTGTAGATTCAATATAGTAATAATCTATGCCTTTATGGCGATACGACTTACCTTGTTGCTCTCCTGACACTCCTAATCCTACAGCAACGTGGTAGCCCGGTTGCCCTTGTCAGCAAGTTTGGTTCTATACCGGTTAAGTATGGCATTTTTCCCTTATTATAAACCATCTTAACCTTAACATTTGTGCCTCTATAATCCTTCTCGCTCTTCCTCTATCTTTTCCCTTCGAATGTCCTCATTAAAAGCGGATACATACTCATCAATCCAGATACGCACGTTCTCATTGTCTTCTTCCTTCAAGAATTCAAGTAGCTGTTGTTTTTTCATTTCATGGTGCAAACTTGCCGGTCCGGCCCAACCTTCGGTAGAGAAATTCGCCATCAAATTCCTTCGTACATCTTTTCGCGATCCATATCGTACCAGCACTTCATGCGCCAAGCATACTTTACCTTCTTCACGGGACAGCCTATTCGGGACAAAACTAGCTAGATACCATGCTCGCTTCTCTATATTTTTATCAACCCATTCCCAAATCTTATCTGCCGGTATTAGAGACAGTGCACCTTCTCCATTCTTTCTAAATAATTCTTCGCCTCGAAGCCAGGACTTAAGTCGATAAGCACGAGAATCAATTGGTGGTCCTAGATACTTCGTAATCCGTTTCCAAACCTCATCGGGATATCTATTTGTAATTTCGTTTAGTACCGCATTGGCTCGTGAATGGAACCCACCAAGAATAGTGCCTTCTTCACCAAAATGCTCAATCATTTTATCAGCAAGTGCCAGACTATCTTTAGGATAGATGGTCACAAACGCTTTCCCTATCTCAGCCCATTGGAAGTCATCCATTTGATTGCGTCTTGCGATTTCCTGCTTCTCAAATAGTAAAGGGTGCGTTAATAATGCAAGTGTTAATTCTCTTGGTAGTTTATATTTCGACTCTTTGCGGAGATAGAAGAAATAATACAGGTCCAAGGCGATAGAAATAGACTCTGCCTCCTGTCTATCGATAAGAAAGTCAATCCACTTTCTGAAAGTTTTCTCAGACAGACCACGAATAACTCCTCCATACTGAAACATGCGAAAATTGGGGGCTCCTATAATTCCACTTTCGGCAAGTCCAAGGACACGTATCGCTGATCTATCAGTCATTCCGGAGCGCCAAGTCAATTCAGGTACCCAGACATTCAATATATGGTCTTCAATAAGTCTATCAAGTTGGTTTTCCCATAGATCCTTGTCTTTCTCGAATATTGCTTTGAAATAGCCACCGAGAAAATAGACGCTTACATTATCCTTAGTGCTCTTTAACGCTTCAATTAGTATTGGTAAAAGTGAAAAACCTGTATCTCTCCTCCCTACCTCGTATCCGAAGAGGTATCCATTATCTGCTTCGGTAGTCATTAGCCAACTTAACTCTGCCTTTAATTGCTCCCTATTCTTAACTGATTGTAGGGCTAATTCTTCTATTTGAGATTGCACCTGGTCAACTCTTTTACCTTCCTCATCAAATTTGTCTGTTAGAAGATCCATACCTACGTATCGTTTTAATCTTGATGAGTAATCTTCCCCGGTTAGTTTCTCCCTAAGTCCTTCCCACCGCTTTCGAACTTCGAGCGATAACCTATCACCATCATAATGTAGAATTTCGATGACTCGTTTCAGTACCTCTTTATTACTTACAAATGGTTTCTCTCTAAGTTCTTCTACAGTATCAATGACCATATCAGACAGGTTAGAAATCAACGTTAGCCCTCTAGAATTATCAAGTAAAATGCCGACCGCTCGTTGCTGTTCTTCATCTTGGAGAAAATCCAACTTATCAAGAATTAATTGCCACACCCCACGGTATGAGTCGAACAGCTCTCCGTATGTTTTAGGTGTCCAAAGGTTTGGCTCTTTTTTTAATCCTTGGTATTCTGCTCCAATCGTACGTGAGAAGTGTTGTGATTCTAATGCCTGATCACAAGCATTCAGAGCAAGAATACGTTTTTCTTTGGAATTTGACTCGAGTGCGTCAACTAATACTGGAAATCGTTCTTCTGGAGATGCCTCCGTTGGAGCGAGAGGTCCATGTCCAAGAGAAAAGAGTTCCGCAAAAATACCGCTCGCATTGTTTGCATATGTTTCGTTTTCTGCTTCACCTAGAGCAAGAAGTATATTTGCTGCTCCAATAAACAACTCTCTCCAGATAGCAATCCTTTCAAGAGACCAGACTACTTCCCGTCGACCGGTTGTAAATTCTAATAATTGCTTTTTACTCCACTTCCCAACCGTATCATTAAGACAACGTAATGCGGACTCAGGATCAGCCTCTGTTAGCTTTAAAAAAAAATTTGCCCCGAGCTGGCTCTTTAATAAATTACCGCCAGAAAAAACTCCTCCCTCCTTGAGGATTTCTTTAGTAAATTCTTTTCCCCGTTCAGTAGTAGTGACATATGGCATATGGCTGAAAAGCCTTTCTAACAAATCAGCCCTGAATTCTTCAGGAATAATCCCTACAAATGCGTTAAAACTGTCTACTGTAAACCCCTGAGCCTCCCACCATTTTTTAAAAAGGTATATTCTAAGCATAAAGGGGGTCACGTAAATATAGTACTTTCCTTGAATTATTCCTCTTTGCCTCTGCTCAGCAACAATTTCTGTAAAGTCACTCCATGGTATTTCAGCATAATCTACTAGCCATTGTGCTTCATTTGATAATTGCCCTTCATAGCCCACTTTTTGGAATAAAGATAATGACGTCAATGCCTTCTTCGTTTTTCTGAAATAATCCGAACCATAGTCTAGCCTGCCACCGATTAAACGATCCATAAGTGCATCATCATCAATTATGAGAAACTCTTGTGAAGGACTCTCAAGATAGCTTTGTGATAATAAAACCGCAATACGAGGATACCCATCTGCAAATTCACCCAATCGAGAAACGACATCATCAGGCAGTTGCTGAGCATCCGCCTTAATTATCTCTTTAATCTGCTCCACGTCCATAGAAGATAAATGATATGGCAAAGTAGGGGGAGGAACTCTTCCCATCTCCGGCGAAAGGGCAAAGACCGCCAGCCGTGGACCCCGGGCCGAGAATGATCTAACAAAATGCTCATGTTGTTGTATGTCACATTCATCAATTACTAGTATTGCGGACAAATTCACATCATTCAGTAATCTACCGTAAATACTTGAAGATCGTAATTGGTCAGCATGAACGTAAATAACACGATTTCTAAAATCAAATTCGGATAGTAATTCAAAAACAAATCGTGTCTTCCCAATTCCAGAAAGACCTGTTAGTCGGAAAACGGGGCATTTACCGTTAGGATTTCGTAGTTTTTGTTGGACTTCAACTTCTATCGAACTTCTTTTTTCATCTTCTATATATTGCTGGGGTGACCTTATATCGCTGTTTTGAGACCAAGAATCATAGTCCTGGCATGATTCAAGACTGCCCTTAAGCCAAACAACCAGCGAAGGAAATCTTTCTGCGAAACCAGCTAACTGATTACTAGTGTAGATGCGAAACTTCGGATTTGGATAACCTGATTCGGTAAGCTCGGAGGTAACCTTTACTTCACGGTTTCGCTTTTTCTGGTAAGTCAAGTCAGCGAAAAGAACTAGAATATATGTTCCTCCTGCGTCCAATATTCTTTTCACTTCAGGCTTGATGGGTTTTTGAGGATCGTTCCCTTGGTGAAGCTCTTTTCTACACTCTTCCGGGCTAAGGTCTGAAGATTTTATTTGGAATCCATTTGTCCCGTGACAAATAACATCTGCATTTGAGGGTACCGCATCTCTAACTACAGCATCTATACCACCGTCACCGACATTTATACAATCAGGAACATCGACCAGATTTAGGGAAATTCCAACTCGCGCAGCTTCCGCCCATAGCAATCGTCGAAAGAAGTCAACTGCACGATCTTGGCCAAGATTGGTCAAATCGCCAACTTCAAGTGTAAAGGGTGTTACTCCGTTCATTATCGTAATATTTAAGCTATTATTAATAGCAGTGTAACCCTTTTTTTCAGGATATTCAACAAGATGACGTATTATGACTCTCAGCTACAAGTGCCTGAAGATCGCTATTCGCTTCAAAAGGGTTATGTGTTGTTGGCATTCTACCACGGGTGTATAATTGTCATAACCAAAAAGGCTTCTTTATTGAGCATTTTCTCAGTTCTTTTGAGGCGAATAAATGAATTCTCTTGTGAGATACAATTCACAACATGCTCAGCAGCTTCTGAGACTTGGAACGGGCATTCCAGATGCCGAATTTCGAGATGACCAAGAGGAAGCAATAATCCACATTGCTGAAAACCGCGGGCGACTACTATTAGTACAAAAGACAGGATGGGGAAAGAGTAATGTCTATTTCATAGCTACGAAGTTACTTCGCGAGGCTGGTACCGGTCCTGCATTACTTATATCCCCATTGCTATCCCTGATGCGCAACCAAATTACTCAAGCTGAGCGGATGGGCGTTCGGGCAGAAACAATCCACTCAGGGAATGAGGAAGACTGGAGAGAAATTGAACAGAAGATTAAAAATAATGAAGTAGACATTCTTCTTATATCTCCCGAACGATTAGCAAACGAACATTTTCGTGCAGAGGTACTTTCTATTATTGCTGCAAATGTTTCTTTACTTGTCATAGACGAAGCTCATTGTATCTCGGACTGGGGTCACGACTTTCGCCCACAATACCGTCTGATAGATAGGATAATACAAAATTTGCCGGAGAATCTTAGACTATTAGCCACTACCGCAACAGCAAACGACCGAGTAATGTCTGATTTAGAAGAAGTGCTGGGACCAAACATCACTTCATTACGCGGTGACCTGAACCGCCCTTCATTATATCTTCAGACCATTCGTCTGCCGCAACAATCTGAGCGTCTTGCCTGGCTTGCTACACAATTAGAAAATCTCTCGGGTAACGGCATCATATATACACTGACGATACGTGATGCAAAGCGAGTAGCCAGTTGGTTGCAGTCTCAAGGCCACAGTGTTGAATGGTACGCTAGTACGAGAGATAACCGCGAGGAACTTGAAAACGCTTTACTGGAAAACAAAGTTAAAGCCTTAGTCGCCACAACCGCACTTGGTATGGGCTTTGATAAGCCAGATCTCAGTTTTGTGATTCATTATCAGATGCCAGGATCAGTTATCGCCTACTACCAGCAAGTCGGAAGAGCAGGCCGTGCCCTTGATGCTGCCTATGGAGTATTACTTAGCGGCGAAGAAGAGGAAGATATTACGAACTACTTTATTGATAATGCTTTCCCAACCCGGCAAGAAGTGCAACGTGTGCTCAATGCTCTTGAGGAAGAGCCGGATGGTCTCTCTAAACCTGAATTATTAAGTCAGGTGAATATTAGTAAAAACCGACTAGATAAAACGATTGACCTGCTGTCTCTAGAGTCTCCGTCGCCTATAGCGAAGCTAGGCGCAAAATGGCAGTTAACTATTGCGGAATTGAGTGAGGAATTTTGGACTCGTGCGGAACAACTCACCAAGCTAAGGCATGACGAACAACAACAGATGCAGGAATACGTAGAATTAAATACAGGCCATATGGAATTCCTAATCGAGGCATTAGATGGGGATCCTAGTTTAGTAACATCTCCTGTTTTACCTCCTTTGCCTACCGTGCCAGATCCGGCACTGATTTTGGAGGCAACGGCATTTCTAAGACGTACCAGCCTGCCTATTGAACCTCGTAAACGATGGCCAGATTATGGTTTACCCCAACTAGGGATAAGAGGAAACATTCAATTAGAGTATCAATCCGAGGAGGGTAGAGCTCTTTGTGTCTGGGGTGATTCAGGATGGGGCAATTTAGTCCGTATAGGTAAGTACCCAGATAAATATTTTAGTGATGAACTAGTTGAAGCATGCAGAAATATGGTTCTCGAGTGGAATCCTACGCCTCAACCTACCTGGATAACCTGTATCCCTTCGCGTAGACATCCTGATCTAGTACCAAATTTCGCTCAACGCTTGGCAGAATCTTTAAATATTCCTTTTTATGATGTATTAGAAAAAACAGATGATCGCCCAGAACAAAAATCTATGGCTAACAGCAGTCAACAGGCAAGAAATGTTGACGGTTCCCTTGCATTGAAAACAAGTGAGGTGCCAGATGGTCCTGTATTCTTGGTTGATGATATGGTAGATTCGCGTTGGACTATTACTGTTGCCACGTTTTTATTACGATCTAATGGTAGTGGAAAAGTATTTCCTTTAGCACTTGCATATACGGGACATGACGCATGAACAGTTCAGTTTCTTCTAACACTCAAGCGATTTTACTACTGACCGCACCATTAATTACGCGACGCGGCGGGAAGTCAACGGAGTTTTTAACCCTCGGCGAGTATAACCGCCTGGCAAAGATTCTTCGTAATAAACAACGCGAACCAGCAGACCTGCTGGGACCTGAGGCGTTCGATATCATGAAAGAATTCCATGATGTGTTTGATAGAGGACGCTTAACGCGATTGCTGGAACGCGGCTTTCTTCTAACACAGACCCTTGATAATTGGCAGACAAGATCGATTTGGGTTATAAGCCGAGCGGATCACGAGTATCCAGCACGTATAAAATCACGTTTGAAAGAATCTGCTCCACCTGTGTTGTATGGCTGTGGCGACTTAACAATTCTTAATACCGGCGGGTTAGCTATCGTAGGCTCCAGGAAAGTAGACGGAATATTAATTGAGTATACCGAGAGTATAGGTCGACTCGCTGCTCGTTCCAACCATACGGTAGTCTCGGGAGGTGCTCGTGGCATCGACCAGTCTGCGATGGGCGGTGCGTTACAGGCTGGTGGCCAGGTAATCGGAGTACTTGCCGAAAATCTCAACCGGTTAGTATTATCTCGAGACCTTCGAGAGTTCTTGATGAATAATCAGTTAGTGCTGATTTCGCCATATGACCCATCGGCGGGGTTTAACGTTGGCCATGCAATGCAAAGGAATAAAATTATCTATGCTTTGGCAGACGCTGCACTCGTTGTCAGTTCGGACCTCAGGAAGGGTGGTACCTGGGCAGGAGCAATTGAACAGCTTGAGAAGTTTCATTTTGTACCAGTATATGTTCGCTCTAACGGAGAGCCCGAAAAAAGCCTGAAAGCACTACAAGATAAAGGCGCTTTTGCGTGGCCTAATCCATCTGACCCGGAAACATTCGCCGAAGTAATTAACACTCAAGTTGCCAAGGCTAAAAGTTCCATTGAACAGAGAGAACTCGCCTTAGCTACCAACGCTGAATCTGTTAAACCACTATCTCATGATACTGTAAAACCCAGAGATTTCAAATCTACAGTGATACCTGAATTAAACGAAATAGCTGAAGCGATAAAATGTTTGAAAGCCAATCCACATCAAGTCTCAGCATTGGCTTCAACATTGGGTTTTGAACCATCCCTTTCACCTGTAGATTTGTTAGGCGGCCAGGCAACTCCACTAAACAGCTTTTTAGATGCGAAATTCGGAGTGAACCAGCTATTCCGTATCGGTGGGATTAATACTGAAACCGGTACGGCTGGCCTCTATGTGGCGGTTCTTAATAATTGGGGAGGCAAATCGAGTGAAAGGGACAGGCCACGGCGGCGCCTTGCTCGTGCGCTTGTAGAGTTCCAGAAAGATAACCGAGTGATTTTTATAATGGTGCCAAATCAGCTAATCACCACTCGTGAAGCCGAATTCGTACTTCCTCGCTCCAGCGCCGATTTACGTAAGGAAAGTACGGCGGGTAACGTAATAAGCACCATCAGAGCCCTGGTAGATCTTGAGGAACCTTCACGTTTCCACCGTGAGCTACTACGTGACCTTTCCATCCGGCCTGGCATTTCACTGCTCGAAATTTCGCAGCAGTGGCAAAAAGCGTTCAGTGTAGAAAGAGCAACCAAGAAGTTCTATCAGGAATACACCATAGTTCGTGACCGTGTAGCACAGGCACTGAAGGAAGCGAATACTCAGCATCCTGTCGTATCTATGATATCGAAGGATGAGGCCCGCGCCTGGGCTACACGTCAACTTGGCCGCACACTATTCATGTGGTTTCTCCAGTCCAAGCGGTGGTTAGGCTATGACTGGCAACCATCCGAATCATCCAAATACCTAACGACATTATGGTCTAAGCGGGAACAAGCTGGTGGATATTACGGTGGCATTTTATTACCCCTATTCTTCAAAGCCTTAGCCCGGCGCAATCCAGGCCAGGAAGTTAGAGATATCCTGGGCTATACACCATATCTGAACGGTGGCCTGTTCAGGAGAAACCATCTTGAAGACCGTATTGAGGAGGGCGGAAGAGTTACGCTGCCAGACGAGTTATTTGATCCGAAAGATGAAATGAGCGTCTTGGGGCTGTTATCCAGATATCGGTTCACAACCCGCGAGTCAACACCGGACGACCAGTCCGTAGACCCGGACCCGGAATTACTCGGTAGAGTATTTGAGAACCTGTACCAGGGTGATGAGCGGCATGATACGGGTACCTATTACACACCCCGTGAGATTGTCCAGTTCATGTGCCGGCAGGTTTTGGATGGATATCTATGCGATACTGCCGGAGTGCACCAGGAGCTGCTTGACTGGATACGTAAACAGGTAACGGAACCCGATGAAGATAAGCACCTGCTATCACCCAATGATGAGGAAGCACTGGTAAATGCCCTGGAAGGTGTACGTGTTTGCGATCCGGCGGTTGGTTCCGGTGCGTTTTTGCTGGGTATGATGCAAGAAATTGTACAGCTACGCCGGGGCATTCTACACACCAAAAAGCATTACATAGAGCCTGAAGAAGAGGATACCATGGTCGCGGCATGGAAGCGGCGTGCTATAACCTGGAGCTTGTATGGCGTTGATATCAATCCTGTGGGAATCGAAATCTGTCAGCTGCGTCTTTGGCTTTGGCTGGTGTTGGATCTGACATACCCGACAAAGGTTGAACCTTTGCCAAACCTTGATTTTCTTATTGTGGCTGGCGATTCACTTATAGACCGAGTGGCAGATATTACCTTTACTGCATCTCTGCCACGAGGCGTTTACCAGCCACCTCTCGAACTTGGCCAACGAGTGGGACATGAGGAACAGCAGATAGACCACTGGCGACGCGAGTTCGAAGCGACTCAGGACAATCCGGCACGACTTAAAGAGTTGCGGGATAATATCGCCCGCGCCCAGATGCGCATAGTCCGCTACCACGTGGATTATGAAATCGGCAAGGTTCAGGACGAAGTCCAGATGAGGTCTGGTGCCGGGGCCGATAAGAAAAAGGCTACCAAAGCGCAGACACGTCTGGAGCATTTGAAGAAAATCAAAGAAAGCCTGAACCCTAACGCCCCATACCAGAAACCCTTCCTCTGGCCGGTTGCCTTCCCCGAGGTGCTTAGTTATGGTGGATTTGATATTGTTCTGGCTAATCCGCCGTATGTACGTATGGAGAAGATAGAGAACGCAGATGAACGAATTTATCATGCTACCTTTAGCCAGGTTAAAGCTGCGCGTGCTGACATCCTAGTCTATTTCTATGCTCGTGCATTACAAATCTTGAAAGTTGGTGGCTGGCTTGCCTTCATTACCAGCAATAAATACATGCGAGTAGCCTATGGCCAGGGCCTGCGGGAATATCTGGTCAAGCAACTGGAACTCCGCAGGATTATCGACTTTGGCGACCTACCGATATTCGATGCCAAAGGTAAACAGGTGGCGTCCTATCCAGCCGTACTGATTGGCCGTAGAAACGGTAAAACAGAAGAGAACACCTTACAGATTGCAGACCTGACCTATCCCATTCACTCGCTACTGCTTAAGGCAGACAAGAAAGTGAATCCCGAGAATGTTCGATGGGTCTTAGAGGATATGCAGGGTGTATTGTCTGAAAACGAGATTATAGACTACCCGCAAATACTTTTACGAAGACAAGGTTGGATCCTAGAAGACCCTATACTGGTACGATTATTTGACAGGCTTATGAGCCAAGGAATATCTCTGAGTAAATTTGTCCAAGATAGAATATATAGGGGTGTCGTAACTGGCCTGAACGAGGCTTTTGTCATAGACCAAAGGAAATGCAGAGACCTTAGTAACGAGGACCCACGAAGTGCTGAATTGATAAAACCATGGCTAAGGGGACAAGATATTAAACGTTGGAGGCCTGACTGGCAGGGGTTATATGTGGTTTTTGCGTGCCGTGGCACAAACATAGATAATTATCCGGCTATACGCGAACACTTAGCCTGGTTTCGTGAAAAACTAGAGAAGAGAGCAACTTCTCATTTACATCCTTGGTTCGAACTGCAGCAGCCACAAGAGGGTATTTATCATGAGTTCAAGGAAGTTAAAATAGTCTGGGGAAATCTCGGCATTGAAAGCAGGTTCGCCTTAGATGAAACAGGTACTTATATTGGCGCACCAGCTAATATGCTGATCCCGCCAGTGTCTTGGTTACTCACTATCATGAACTCGTCTCTATTGAATTTCATCTATCCCAAGCTGACCGTTTCGCGAGGTGGAAGTTTTCAAGAGTTTAAAATTGGCTACATCTCACCATCTCCGATTTTTGTGCCTCCGAAAGAGGTGCAAACTAGGATGATTGAACTTCAGAACAAGCTGATGAATCCAGACAACCTGGAATCATCGGCAACGGTAGATATAGTGTCCGAAATTGACGAGTTAGTTTTCGATGTATATAAGGTAGGGAGTACTGAGCGGGCTTTGCTAAAGGAATGGAAACAAAGCCGATTAGAACAGGCAGGGGATACCGCCGAAGCAATAGATGATAAGGAAATTGATGAAGATGACGAATGATCATCCTTTGCCAATAGCAAACGACAAGAGCACTGGCTCCATGGGGGACTGCCTTCTCGGCGCTCTCCAGCGTGTCTTACCCAGAAACGTCTGTATAGCTACGGCTTACTTTACCCCGGACGGCTTTCTTTCGTTAAAGAGTGGCCTGGAGGCTGCAAAAAGCGTACGACTGCTTCTGGGAGAGCGCCCCTTTATGAACCGCCGCGGCCCAAAGGATGTTCTCGCTCAGCCTGGTGAAGCGGATGAATTACAAGGGCCAGCAGAATCTGTGGACTGGTATACCTTCTTGGAGGGTGGTTACCCCTGGCTGCTTTTATCACATCAGGAGAGAGTCCAACTGCTGGAAAGGGGTGAAGACAAGTCCCGCGAGGTGTTTGACCTCAGTGCCTGGGAGCGTGTCAAGGCGCTGGTGAATTTTCTGAAACGCGATGGCGTAGAAGTACGACGCTTTCTGGGCAATGACGTAGGTAAAGTAGCCGAGGGCAAGGTTCTGGATTATCAATCCCCACATACCAGGCTGCATGCCAAGGCGTATCTGTTTAACGGCGAGATGGCCAACTTTGCCGCCGTCGGCTCGAGCAACCTTACCAAGAGCGGTCTTACCGGCAACGCCGAGCTTAATCTGGCAACTTATGACAACGAGTTGGTCAAGCAACTGGATGGCTGGTTTGACAGCAAGTGGGAACTGGGGCAGGACTGCAGAGAAGAATTTATCCAGCGTCTTGAAGAATGTGTATTGTTCGGTAGGCGCTATACGCCCTGGCAGGTGTTCCTCAAATCGCTTCATGTCGCTTACGGACGCTTTCTGGAGCTGGGTCTATCCGAAGATATCGCCAACAGACTGGCTGGATTTCAACAGCACGCCGTTCAGCGCTGTCTTTCTCTGCTGGAGCGTCACTGGGGAGCTTTGCTTGCCGATTCCGTTGGCCTGGGTAAAACCTACGAAGGGTTAGGCATATTAGCAGAATTTGCTAACAGGCGTGATGCCCGGACACGAGCTCTGATTATCTGCCCTGCTCAATTAGAGTCTAACTGGAGCCCCGATAGACTTGCACAATACGGGATTATGGGTGAAACCGTTTCCATGGAATCACTTTCGCAACTCGTTGACCTTGATGAGGTGAAGTCATTAGAGCGGGCAAGGAGAACGCAGCGGTTACGTCGCTATCAGGAACGCTTCGATATAATCCTGGTAGATGAGTCACATAATTTCCGTAACAATGCGACTAAGCGATATCAGGCCCTTATGGAGATACTACGTGGCGGTAAGCCGGACAAGCGGATAGTACTTCTTACGGCGACGCCTATTAATAACTCGATATGGGATTTATATCATCAGCTCGCCTTAATCTGTCGCGGTGACGATACCTGGTATGCAGGGCGCGGTCCGATAGCAAATCTGCGCACAACTTTCCAGGCAATAGAACGGGGTGAGGGCGGCTCAGGACTACTCGATACAATGATGCTCAGCCTGGTAAGACGTACCCGCCATGACATGCGTGCCCTTCAGGAAGCCGGGGAGCCCATGGAGATTGGAGGTCAGCCTTTGCGTTTTCCCGAGCATGAAATACCGCAAGCTGTTGGTTATAGCCTTCAAAACCTCTATGGCAACATATACCGTGAAGTAATTGATGCCATCGAAAACCTAAACTTCGCCGTCTACCAGCTAGAGTCGTACGGCGTAGATACCGGTGAAAGAGATACTCTAGAACGTGTGAAGCAGCGAAATGCTAACTTCGTTGGGATAATGCGAACTATCCTGCTGAAACGCATGGAAAGTTCTGTAGCTGCACTAAAGAGTACGGTGACATCTTTGGTTGACTATTTGAATCTATTCCTTAGTACACTCGATGAGGGAAAAGTATTGACTCCCAAGCAGGCATATAGAATACGCGCTGTCCTCGGAGGTAGTTTGCCTGACCAGGAACAGGAAATAGAAGACTGGGACCCGAAAGCAGTAGAAGCTCTAAGAGAGTTTCATAAAGCTCCGGAGAATCCTGATGACACTAATCGATTGCAAGCAGCAGTTGAGGAAGATCGGAATCGATTGCAGAATTTGCTGGACAGACTGAACTGGCTCGAACAAATGTGGGGCAGCCAGGGTGACCCAAAGGTAATTGAGGTCCGCAAGTTACTCGATTCTTTGCCCTCGGAAGATAAACAAGGAATCCCGACAAAAGTAGCAATATTTACTAACTACCGGGATACTGCTGACTATCTATTCGAGCAATTGGGTGGTGACAAAGCAACACTGAAACAAAATATCAGAATAGCAAGTAACCTCGCTAACAAACGGTGGATGTCCTTGCTTACTGGTTCAGACGACCAAAAACGTCGGCAAGCTGTACTGGAGCGGTTTGCACCGCTAGCTACGCATCGAGAGGCAGAGCCCCTCGATGACCCTCTTCTACTTAATAGAATCAGACCTCTTAGGGAAAGCAGCATAGAACTACTAATTGCAACTGATGTTCTTTCGGAGGGACAAAATTTACAGGACGCGCAGTATCTAATCAACTATGATTTACATTGGAATCCGGTACGCATGATTCAACGGGCTGGACGCATTGATCGTCTATTTTCACCGCACGATAAGGTCTACATTTACAACGTGATGCCGGAACAAGGATTGGAAGATCTGCTCAAACTTGTAAGTAGTCTTACAAGAAAGTTAGAGACTATAGAAGATGCTGTTGCCCTTGACGCCTCCGTATTAGGTGAACAAATAGAAGCAAAACAACTCGATAAAATATTAGCTATAAGAAGGGGTGGTGCACAAGCTGAATCAGTATATCTCGAAGGTGAACGCAATCAGGGATTAGATGAAGGTATGGAACTTCTGAATCAATATCTCGAGATCATGAAAAACTATGCTACAGAAGATGTGGAGCAGATTCCAGATGGTGTATATAGTATTAAACGTGGCCCTGAATCCGGTATCTATATCATGCTTCAGATGCCTGAAGAGTTAAGTGGAGAAGTATATTGGAGGTACTATTCTCTGAGAGATGTTACGAGACCAATTACTTCTCCAAATGAAGTGCTGAAGTTGATCCAGACAAACATCGAAGAGATGCGTCTTGAAATTTCAGAAGACATCAATCCTTTCAGCTATCTACATACACCTCTGGAGGCGGCTGTAAATCAAATAGGTGAAACTTACCTTCAGGCGATAGCATCTACAACACCTGATAAATTCATAACGCGGTTACGGCGAATCCTGCAGCGAGATGATATCCTTGAGTCGGATGGTGAACTATGGAATTGGCTTGATAAATGGAGCCAGCAGAATATACCTTCTGATAGCTTAAGACGGCGTTCTATGACTGACCCGGTTCGAACTATAAATAGAATAAAATTGAACGCTGATCTCGAAATGATGTTAACAGAATTACGAAAACTCCGGGCTGCGGTAGAAGCAGAAGGTTTAGATCGTCCGTTAGAACGACCTTACAGTGTACAACCATCCGTTAAAGACCTCAAACTGGTAGCATGGGAATTGGTTGTAGGGCCCGATGGCCTAGGATAGTAACCATATATCAACATTTTATAGATTTGAAAATAGAGAGGTAAGTCCAATGGATGTCTCACCTGATAAACAAAACATTGACAGCGTTTTCTCAAACACGACGTACTTCATTGACTTTTACCAGCGGGATTATCGATGGACAGAAGAGCCGGTAAAACGTCTATTAGATGATATTTTCTTCAGGTTTCGTGAACACTATTCGCAATCGAAAGATAAAGATCCAAGCAGAGAAGTTATAGCTAGTTTATATCCATGGTACTATTTAAGCACATATGTTACTAATACTATTGATGGACGAGTATATATCGTTGATGGACAGCAACGGCTTACTACCTTATCGCTTATCTTAATCAAACTATTCCATCTCGCTAAACACTTCGAGTCTAAAATAAGTGGTTGGATAGACAGCAAGATTGCTGGTCAATCTGGATTTGAGAAACAGTTCTGGATGAATCACATTGGTCACAAAGGTACACAGCAAGCGCTATATGAGGGTGACGATCCGAAGGCCATTGATATTAGAAGCGGTATCACGGCTCAAAATATGGTAAAGAATTATGAGATTATTAGTACTTGGTTGGATCAAGAACTTACTGATAGTCATAAGTTCGAGACATTCGTATTTTACTTGCTGCAAAGAGTAGTCCTAATTAATCTTCTGGTCGAACAAACAGATGTGCCTATGGTTTTTGAAGTCATTAATGATCGCGGTGTACGTCTGCGCCCACACGAAATATTGAAGGGGAAATTATTAGGTCAAATTAACAAAGTGGAACTAGACAAAGATGATTACAACGGATTATGGGAAGGCCAAGCGGCTGCAATAAATGCATACTATGATGATCAGATTGACGAATACCTCCGTTTTTACTTGAAGGCGAAATATGCTAATTCGCGCCGTGAAGGGCAGCGATTTGATGGTGACTATCATAGGGCCATGTTTTCGGAAGATATGGACTTGAAACTTGGACTAAGACACTCTGCCGCAAACGTTAAAAACTTCTTAAAAGGTGAGTTTACCTACTATGGGCGTCTATATGAAAAATTATTGAAAGCCTCCTCTGACTTAAATTCTAGATTTCAGCATCTTTATTACTGTGAATTACTCGATATTGATGCTCCTTTCCTCCTCATACTTTCTGCGTGTAATCTTAATGACCCTAATGAAGAAGAAAAGATGAACATCATCGGACAAGAAATAGACCGGTACTTTTCGCTGCTACAATTGCAGAACGCGTATGATAGTAATGATTTCCAGGACTCCTTGTATGAGATATCACAAATGATTCGTGAAAAATCAGTAGATACTTATCGTATAGCATTCGATATGAAGCTTAAGAAGGCTATTGCGGCACGACGGAATGTAGAGGAAGTCGAACCTTTAAGTTATTCCTCTTTCAGACAGGCAGGAATAAATTTAAATACCAGATTCAAGCGTTACTTTTTTGCTCGTATCGATGAGTTTCTTGGAACGGAAATGAAACTAAATCCTAAACATCAAATCGCTGATTTAGTTACAAAAACTGGAGCAAAGACTGGTTTTCACGTAGAGCATATCTTATCCTGGAATGATGAAAACCTAGCTTTGTTCGATAATGACGAGGAAAAATTCGAGCAAGAGAGAAACCGTTTAGGTGGTATCCTCCTTCTTAAGGGTAAGGATAATATTTCCAGCAGTAACGAACCATATTCCAAGAAATTGAAATCCTATGCTAACACGCTCTATTGGAATGAAACACTCCGTGCCGATAGTTATAAGTCTAAACTAGACATGACTGAGCTCCGTAGTAAGTATAAGCTTGACTTAAAACCATTAGACCATTTTGGGCCTGCAGAATTAGAAAACAGACATAGGCTTCTTTTTAATCTCATCAAGATCATTTGGAAGTGATATGATTTCTCCCGATTGCAGCAAGCTTATTTACGGCTATCAATGTAGGTCTTGTTGTCCTCAACCTCCCTGTCCTTAAGTCAATTTCTTTCAAATAACTTCCAAACTAGCAAGACTCTTTGTTTATCACACAAATGCTTATTTTGTTACTTCATTGGGAAAATGGCTTCTGGCTATATCGAAATATGAGATACATTATTTTGCCAGAATCCCGGCAACACTAACTTAAGAAGTGGTATCCTTTATGGGAGCAGGTCACCCCCGGGGAAGGTTCACCCCACCCTCTCTATTAGCTTAATAGATGAACATACAGCGGTCCCGGCTGGGACGAAGCCCCCATAGTGGAACCCAATCCTTCCCCATATATGGTGTAATCTCTTAATCCAAGACAGCCGAAGAAGCCTAGCTATAGGTCTTACTGAAGGAAGGAACAAGGGAAGGCTTGGTCTTTGCACATCGGTTGCCATGGCTCTCCAAATCTGAGTGGGTAAGTATGCTGTACGGTCGCGGTGAGAGATTGCATCCTTCAGATTTGAGAAGGCGAAAACTCTAACCTTAGCTGGCACCCAAACACCTGGGACGTATACCAAGCTCTGTTTTCGTTGTCTGCCAATATACGCAGACATGAGCTCCCCCGTTTCCTTATCTTCATGGACTATCTTAAAGACCTCCCGCACTTGGTAATCCTCCGTTCATTGGACTTAGCCAACAATACTTGTCACGTTGTTCTTCGTGACAGAAATGAATTGTATCCCACCAACTAGTATTTTATTTCTCATAAGTAACCGCTAATGCATTCTATCATAATACTTAGTAACGGCATGAATCTAAGGAGAAGCAGCTCTTAAGCAATTAACTATTGGACAAAGAATCCCAGTAATTACACCGATGGGACTAACTTAAGAAGTGGTATAATCTATGGGGCAGGTCAAGTAAGTACCATGTCCAAAAAAGTCGCTAGGTAAGACATCGGCAGAATAGGAACGAAGATGCTACCGGGCTAAAGAGTCTACTAAGAGCTGTCTATGACAGGCTTTCTTGCGATGAATCTCTCGTGTACCTTGTAACTAGGACTGGATTCAACTGACGAGCCACGACAAGGGGAAATAATAAGCAGAATCCCAGTATGAAATTAGTTCAAACCAGAAAGGAGGTGAATGATGTATGTCTTACAGATGAAACTGTTTGCATGGTACCGGACGATCACAGCTCTGTTGGTGCTCTTGGCAATTGTGTCTTCAGTTATGCTGTCGTGCGACGCAACGCCGCCTACTCCATGAACGCCGAGTGTAGTTTGCTGAATGGAGCTACAGTCGGCACCAGCCAAGTCCGAGCACATGGGCAAGACCTACTATTTTTGTGCTCCCGGCTGCAAGGAAGCCTTCGACGAAAATCCAGCCAAGTATATCGAAGGCGGAAGGCACCAGATGTAACTTGCGTTTGCCCCCGGATGCTGAGGAAAGGCTGCGATTGGCTGCGGTTGATAATGATGTTGAGGCCATTCTTTTCCTTTTGCATAGCATGGAGACCAGCCCGAAGTGGTCCTTCGCGACACCATGGGTAAGGGGGCATTTGTACCGCCTTCACTGCTGGCTGGATGAATCCAAGAAGATCGACAGGGCAATGTTTCGGAAAGACATCGGTCCACGGTAGGGGTGTATCAGCGTGCATAAGATCTACATTAGAGCCACGTCGCCTATATATCTCTGATATGACGTTCTTGCACAATGTCACAATAACTCATTTTGTGACCTTTATCTCGAGTGAAAAGAAGATCTTTGCACTCATAAGTGCATGTCGACATCCCTATGTTCGTTCAATGGTAGCTGATTTTTGAAAACACGAGGGGAGCAATGGTGCTCCCCTTTGTGATGAAATTTGAGGATAGCTTGAGCCATTAACGGTTCTTCTCCCATATATTCCGAATAACCAAACCGATTATGATACCTATTGCCCCAGCAGCAGCAAGATACAAGCCATAAAATAATGATAGGTCTGTTATAAAAGATACTACTAATAGAATAATCCCTAAAATAGAAATGGTAATTCCTATTACAAAAAACCTAAGGGAATACTCTTGATACCTTCCTTCTTTTTTCCCTTTCCAGATTATTATTGCCAGTATTATTCCTACTATAATTATTATGGCTCTAACGACCCACAGTAACCAATCCAAACTCATTCGCCTGCTTTTCGTCCCCTAGAGTACACTATGCCATATCCTTACATGTGTTATCAATCAGCAATAATGGGACACTCTGGAACCGAACATTTTGCTCTTGTCAGGAGAGGCAGAGAAGCTCTCTGAGGGTCTGATTATAGTTTCTTCGGTGTTGGATTGTCTGGTGTAAAACCATTAATCACTCCAAAACATCAAATGATTTGACCTATGATAGCATATTTGGCTTTGTCTCAGAGAAGGATAATCGCACATGTAAGAAATCAGATATCCCCTATGTCTTTTCACAGGTAACCATTTAGTACTTTGTTACCTCCCATATAAAACTGAGCATGTATTTAGGGGGAGACAGCTTCTCGCTTTCGCTGCAGTTTAACCTATTTTTATCTGTAATGTACTGATATACTGCTTGGTTTTATCCTCCTTTATGTTATATTAAAACTATGCTATGTTTAAGTAGTTTATGAATTATGGGAGGTTCAATCTTAATGAAAAGTAAAACAAAAATCTGTATACATCTGATTATTGTAGCTCTTTTAATGATACTAGTATTACCCTTTAGCGCTGTTCAGGCGGCATTTCTGGATGGGCCGCAAATAGTAGCTGGCAGTCTTTATACGGTCGGCCTAAGGCAGGATGGAACGGTGGTCAGCACCGGTGATAATTCTGACGGTCAGCGTAATATAGGCGACTGGGCTGGTATCACTTACTTGAAGGCTGGGACTAACCACACCGTTGGTGTAAACGCAGGTGGTGAAGTTGTAGCTGCGGGGAGAAATATCGAAGGTCAATGCAATGTGAGCAGCTGGAGTGACATCGTTCAGGTTGCTGCAGGGTACGGACATACTGTTGGATTAAAGTCAAATGGAACAGCAGTGGCTGTCGGAGCTAATAAGCATGGAGAATGTAACGTAGGTAGTTGGAGTAACATCATCCAGATAGAGGCGGATGATTACTGGTCTCAGGGTCAGCGCGTAAGTTCCCATACTATCGGATTAAAGGCGGACGGTACAGTGGTGGCTGTGGGAGCTAACACTCACGGGCAGCTTGATGTCAGTGGCTGGAGTGACATTGTTCAGGTGGCTGCCGGGGGTCAGCATACCGTTGGATTAAAGTCAAACGGAACTGTAGTTGCCGTTGGCAATAATGAATACGGAAAACTTAACGTAAGCGGCTGGAGCGATATCGTCTATATTGCAGCCGGAGACTTCCATACTATCGGTGTGAGGTCCAACGGCAGAGTAGTAGGCGTGGGAGCTAATTATATCGGCCAAATCAATGTCGGCGGCTGGCGTGGTATTATTCAGGTCGATGCCGGACGGATGCATACCGTTGGCGTCAAGGCGGACGGAACGGCGGTGGCTACCGGACTGAATCATCATGGGCAGTGCAACGTCAGTTCCTGGGACCTGACATCGGGATACGAGCAGGGATACAATACTGGTTACCAGAATGGCTATAATGCCGGGTATCAGGAAGGAAACGAGGACGGTTATGAAAGCGGATATCAGGCGGCACTACTTGCCGCTGATATACGTGCTGTCAATTACACGGTGGGTGAACCGGCTCCAAGCTACGATAGCTCTATCCGTGAGAGCAATATATATATAGAGTTCGAGAATAATGGTCTGGGTGACGTATTTTCAGCCTGGGCCTATGTTATTGATTCGGCGGACAGTATTACCGTGACGCAGCCGTATACGTATATCGGCGATATTCCTGCCGGAAGCTCGACATGGAGCGAAACCACAATCACTATCCGTATGGATACGCTCAATCCGCCGGCTCCGGGCGAGGGAATTACCTTTTTCATGGAATACTATGATGAGAACTACTATGACCGCTACGCGGAAGATATTTTCCTGGAAATCGATTTCACGTTGCCGGTTGCCGATGCCAGCGGACCCTATTCGGCTGACGAAGGAGAACCGCTCATACTTGATGCATCCGCCTCATATGATCCCGGTGATGATATCGTTTTGTACGAATGGGACCTCGATGATGATGGCGAATGTGACGATGCCGCCGGAGTAACGACTACGGTGGTATTCGATGACGACGGCGTGTATTCCATTGGACTCCGGGTGACCGACGATAACGGCGAGCAGGATACCGCCGGTACTTCTGTTACGGTGCTGAACCTGCCTCCGGACGTGAATACGGGAGCCGACCAATCGGTGAATATGGGCGATACGGTCTCAATACTTGCCGTATTCACAGATGCCGGGACACTAGATACACATACCGCCGCGATTCACTGGGGTGATGGCAGTTCCGAGGCAATAGTACCCACCGTGCTTGAAGGCGGTTCAAAAGTAGTCCTGGGAAGCCATGAATATGCCTGGCCCGGGACGTATGAAGTCAGTGTGGAAGTAACCGATGATGACGGTGATACCGACAGTGATGTGCTTCTTGTCCGGGTGGAGGCTGTGCCTGAGCTAATGGTTGAAATTCTGAGCGACGATGTAATGGCTATGGGACTGCCTGCAGGTATGGTAAATAGTATCACTGCATCACTTGAGAGTGCTCTGAATACGCTCGAAGACAACAACGAGAAGAATGATTCATCAGCTATTAACGCCCTTGAATCGTTTATTAATGAAATTGAGGCACAAAGTGGCAAGAAGATTGCTGTAGAAATTGCCGATCAGTTGATAGAAAAAGCTCAAGAAATTATCGAGGTATTAAATGGGGAGATATAAGCCCTAAACTCATCTTTATGCTCAACAAAAAAGTAAATTGTTGGATAACAATTGCTTAGAATGTTACCTCTGAAAGTAGTTGCTGACCAAGCTGAGCGTTTGGTCTCTAATAGACAACCTTCGTCACAAATGCTTGACTTTACGATCACCTTCGTTGAAAATGGAATACAAGACCAAACTAGACTCAACCATCATAAAGGAAGGAGGTGATGGCCCGGAGAAAAAAGGACCCGCTGCTTCGGCGGATTTTGCTCACGTGTCCGGGTTAAGCCAGCCTCAAGAACTGTAGAAATCCCTGGAAATTGAACTCTTAACTTCTAAGCAAGAGGTGCTCTGTAAAACCTTAAGCTATCCTGAAAGTCGACAGACCGCGTATACCTCTGAACCATCTCTAAGCTTTCCCATCTCCCTAAATCTTTTATGGTCATTGTATCCACTCCGGCCTTGCGTAACAGGCAGGCAAAGGTTCTTCTAAATACATGGGGATTACAAACAATTCCTGTTGCGGTTTCGAGTCTTCTGAGCATAGAGGTAACCCCCCATTGGTTTAGTCCCCAGATGCTACCATTAGGCTGGTACTGCCGAAGCCAGGATTTGAGATATTTCCCTGTTAATTCTCCGTAAGGAGCATAGGCTTCTTTCCTCCCTTTACCCATTATCCTGATAATATGTAATTCCCAATCTATGTTTACTGGACTAATACTGACTAGCTCGGATAACCTTAGGCCACTCTCAGTAAATAGGGCAATTATTGCTTTATCCCGGACTGTTTCAGCTTGCTCAATCAGTAGCTTAACTTGTTCTTTTGTAAGACTGGGCAGTATCGGTTTTCCTAGTATTGGAGCAGCTACTCCAGCAACTGGGTTGGATAACTCATACTCAGTACTCAGCCATCGGTAGAAGACTTTTATTGCCCGGAAAGATGCATGTCGAGTAGCTAGACCATACTGATTAGCAGGGATAGAATTTAAATATTTCTCGATGTCCTGTCTGACAGCACGAGTATAGTCCACATTCGCAATAAATTTAGATAACCTTTCCCGGTAGTACTGGAGTGTTCTGGGACTTACTCCCCTTGCCATGCGGGATTGTAGGAATATCTCGAGGTAGTCTTTGTCTGGCTTTCTTGGCCTTTCTAGAGTAGCCAAAACTCCAAGCAGTTTTGGGGAAGGTGTACGTGTTCCATGCTTAACTTGAGAGATAAATGCTTTGCTCAAATTGCTTATCTCAGCAAGCTCAGTAACTGATAATTTGTTAAGCATTTTGAGCGTGTGTGCCTGACTCTTAATCAGCAGGTTACAGGTTCGATTCCTGTGCGGCTCAGTCTCATTTTCGCCCTCTTTGCCAACATTTTGCCATCGCTGAGTTCCGCGAGATGAAGATGCAGCCGTCACTGGAGCGTGCCCTGAAGCACAAGGAGATTCTGGGGGCGTAGGTCTCACCAACTGTCGTTGTGGTAGTAAACAGTAGGGTAGACGTCTGAAAGGGTCTATGGAGTGGGGGAGCATTCCGCAACAAGCTAAATTGATAAGGTGCTTCTGGTTGCTTATAGTCATTGCTTTCCAGGTGGGAGTGATTTAGACTAGTACTCATGTCTATGCAAGATGATAAACACCAAGAGAGAATCATTGCAGAGCTGTATGACAGGCATTCATCAGAGTTCTATGACTATCACGCCAAGCGTGGAGATGTGACGTTCTATGTTGACTTTGCAGTAGAGTCTGGCGGTCCGATACTTGAGATAGGGTGTGGCACTGGACGAATACTCATTCCGACCGCCAAAGCGGGCATTG